>Ga0169931_10004865_pt1 | contig 20709 bp, 19 predicted proteins | sample Kivu_15m_20L_FD_129675 | JGI IMG/M metagenome (GOLD analysis project Ga0169931, IMG submission 129675) | Freshwater microbial communities from Lake Kivu, Western Province, Rwanda to study Microbial Dark Matter (Phase II) - Kivu_15m_20L... | ecosystem: Environmental > Aquatic > Freshwater > Lake... | reverse complement strand
TCAACGACTTAAAGGGTTATTTCGCTACCGGCATGTCACCCAATCTGATTGCGCGCCAAATTCTGCACGTGCTGCAGACCCCGCCCGATGCAGTAATCAGTGAAATCATCATCCGCCCTCACCGCGAAACCCGCAAGTAAGCGATTGCTGCGATTAACACTTTTTTACCTGCCAAGATTGCATAATCGCCCCCGGTGTGGCGTTAGTTTTGAGGTCATCGAACCACAAAACGCAAAAGGAAAACACCATGAAAAAAGTAGCAGGATTCGTCATTACAGGGGTGGTCAGCGCAGTCGCCACCTTGTTTTTAGTTGGCCAAATCAGCCAACAACCGGTCACCATTATTGAAAAATCAGACTTGCCGTTGGGCTTCACCAATGCGCCCGTCTATCTGCCCTCAGCAGAGGCACCCGATTTTGTCACCGCAGCCAACAATTCAATCCATGCTGTGGTGCACATCAAGACACAAGTGAAAACCAAATCGGCCTATAACACGTGGGGTGATTTCTTCGGCATGCAGCCCCAAACCCAAATCAGGCAGGGCTCCGGCTCAGGTGTAATTATCCGCGAAGACGGTTACATAATCACCAACAACCACGTGATAGAAGGAGCTGAAGAGATCGTGGTCAGCTTGAACGACAATAAGTCCTACACAGCCAGGGTCATTGGAACGGACCCCGGCACCGACCTGGCCTTGGTCAAAATTGACCGCAGCAACTTGCCCAGTCTGCAATTTGGCGATTCCGAGGCAGTGCAAGTGGGTGAATGGGTACTTGCCGTGGGCAATCCGTTTGATCTCACAGGCACTGTCACCGCAGGCATCGTGAGCGCCAAAGCCCGCAATATCAACTTACTGCGCTCCAACGACCCCGGACAGGAAATTTTCCCTATTGAGTCATTTATCCAAACCGATGCGGCCGTCAACCCCGGCAACAGTGGAGGCGCTTTGGTCAATACAAGAGGAGAATTGATTGGCATCAACACTGCCATTGCCAGTCGAACCGGCTCTTACAGCGGCTATTCGTTTGCCATCCCATCCTCTATTGTGGAAAAAATAGTCCGTGATTTCATCGAGTTTGGTGATGTACAGCGCGCTTTCATAGGAGTGACCATTTCTGATGTCAACGAGGAATTGGCAGAGGCAGCCGGTTTGAAAGAAGTTCGCGGGGCTTATGTGCAAGGCCTGGCAGATGGCGGGGCCGCTGAAAAAGCCGGAATTTCAGCAGGTGATGTCATTTTGTCTGTGGAAAATGTGCCGGTTGGCAATGTAGCCGCCCTGCAAGAGCAAGTGAGCAAATACCGCCCCGGCCAAGAAGTATCGGTTGGTGTTTGGAGTGACTCGAAATTCAAGACAGTCAACATTCAGCTCAAAGGCATAAAAGGCAAAGCTGAACTGCCCAAGTTGGGCGAACTGAAATTCAACCGTGAATTGGGAGCAGCACTGGCCATGCCCACCAAGGCCGAAAAAGAGAAACTTAATATCGCGGGTGGAGCAAAAGTGGCCGAATTACGCGAAGGCAAGCTTCGTGCGGCTGGCGTCAAAGAAGATTTTATCATCACCAAGATTTCGGAAGAGCCTGTGCGTGGACCTGAAGATGTGGACCGCATAATTCTGAGTCGTAAAGGAGGTATCCTAATTGAAGGTGTCTATCCCGATGGCACCAGGGGATTCTATGGTTTGGGAGTTTGATTTTTTCCCGCAATAGTGGCTCCCCAAAAACCCTGCAGTGCACGCTGTGGGGCTTTTCTTTTGGCTACTTTCGCCACCCGAGCCGCAGCTATGCAGCCCAACGTAGATATCAACGACCTACTGCAGCGCACCCTCAGCGGTGACCGCGTAGCGCTTGCGCGCGCCATTACTTTGATAGAAAGCACGCACGAGCGCCACACAAATGACGCCCGGTTTTTAATTGAAAAATGCCTTCCCCTCTCGGGAAAAGCCATTAGAGTGGGCGTCACCGGAGTGCCGGGGGTGGGCAAAAGCACTTTCATCGAATCTTTGGGCAATGTGCTATGCGATCGTGGCCATAGAGTGGCTGTCCTGGCCGTTGACCCTTCGGGCGCCCTCAGCGGAGGCAGCATCTTGGGCGACAAAACTCGAATGGAAAAACTGGCCACACGCACCGAAGCCTTTATCAGACCATCTGCCTCAGGCCAAACTCTTGGAGGAGTAGCGCGCAAAACAAGAGAATCCATCATCCTTTGCGAAGCGGCCGGGTTTGACATCATCCTTGTAGAAACTGTGGGCGTGGGTCAAAGCGAAACCACAGTCTTCGGCATGGTTGATTTTTTTCTGTTGCTCATGCTGGCAGGTGCAGGAGACGAACTCCAAGGCATCAAGCGCGGCATCATGGAAATGGCGCATGCGCTGGCCATCAACAAAACCGATGCCCAAAATCGAGAAGCCGCACAAAGAGCTCGACAGCAATACGCAAACGCCCTTCACTTGCTCCGACCTGTGGAAGCCGAATGGAACACCGAGGTGTTTTTGTGTTCTGCACTTGAGGGTGAAGGCGTGGAAGCGATTTGGGAAAATATCTCCCAATACATCTCAAAAGCAAACAGCACGGGTCTATTGGCTCAAAAACGCACTGAGCAAGACCTACACTGGTTTGAAGAAACCATAGGCGAAATGCTGAGAAACGACTTCAGAGCGAATCCATTGGTCTCGGGCGAAAAACCGAACTTGGAAAAAAGTGTAGTGGAAAAAACAATGAGCCCCTATCATGCAGCCGAACTGCTGATGCACCTGTACAAAGGGCGGTAATTATTTATCGCAAAAAAATCAAAGTGACTTAAGGCGTTCAATGGCTTGCACCGGATCAGATGCAGCAAACACGCTGTTTCCGGCTACCAACACATTGGCACCGGCTTCCACCAAACTGCGTGCGTTGGCCTCACCTACTCCTCCGTCAATTTCAATTAATAGCTCCTCATTACGTCCTGCCTTCATGGCAGCTAATTGGCGGACTTTATCGTAGGTCCTCGCAATGAATTTTTGCCCTCCAAAACCGGGATTCACCGACATAAGGCAGACCAAGTCAATGTTTTCCAGCACCTCATCCAGCAAACTGACAGGCGTGTGAGGATTGAGCGCCACACCGGCTTTCACCCCCATGGCCTTGATGGCCTGAAGTGTGCGGTGCAGATGGGTGCATGCTTCATAGTGCACCGTGATGACATCCGCGCCCAAATCGCGAAACAGACCCAGGTAGCGGTCCGGATCGACAATCATCAAATGGATATCCAGCGGCAATTTGGCCGATTTGCGAATGGCCTCAATCACAGGAGTGCCAAAACTGATGTTGGGGACAAAAACGCCATCCATCACATCGATGTGAAACCAATCGGCCACACTGCCATTGACCATCTCCACATCGCGTTGCAAATTGCCGAAATCCGCGGCCAACAAAGAAGGCGCTACCAAGTGTTTCATAGGGTGATTTTGTGCAAAGAACGCCATTTTATGCCAACCTTTACCGCGTGAAAATCATCGGAATCACCGGGGGAATTGGCAGCGGCAAAAGCACGGTTTGTGCAGTTTTTAGCACGTTGGGCATCCCCGTTTTTGATGCCGATGCGGAAGCTAAAAAAGCCTATGACAATCCTTTAATAAGAGAGGAAGTCGCAAGGATGTTCGGTTCTGAAGTGTTTGAAGATGGTCAATTGAATCGGGAAAAACTGGCCAAACTTGTTTTCGACAGACCTACAGCTTTGGCCCAACTCAATGCCCTCATCCACCCCGAGGTCAAAAGCCGATTTAAGAAATGGACTGAAGCGCATTCATCAGCGCCTGTGGTGTTGCGAGAGGCGGCCATACTGTTCGAATCGGGAACGAACGCTGATTGTGACGAAACCGTGTTGGTCACTGCACCTGAGGGTTTGCGTGTTCTAAGAGCGATGGTGCGCTCCGGAATGTCTGAATCAGCTGTGCGCGCCCGCATGGCCAATCAATGGCCCGATGAGAAAAAAATGCCTTTGGCAACGCATGTTTTGTTGAATGATGAGCAGCTGGCCATCCTGCCGCAGTGTCTGCGTTTAAAGGAAAGATGGATGGGTCATCAATGACCCTCCGGCTCAAATAGGTCTACTTCTTTGGCTATAATCGCCCCGATTTCTTGAACCATTTTCAACTCCATTTCGGCATATGAAAAAGGTTCTTTGCGCGCTTTGAATCGCTCGTCCAATTGCTTTTTTTCCTCTGCCCCATGGACTTTGTCAATTGAAGAACTAATCAATCCATACTTCCAGTCTCCGGGATACAAGTCTTGATGGTCACCGGAATACTCCGCGTATTCCACTTTGTCTTCCAATGCCACAGGGATGTTACCGCTGCCATATACTCGACCGGTTTCGGTATGCAAAATGCTGAATTTGTATACAGCATTGAGTATGCGACTGCGTTGCGCCTCATTGTATTTCACTTTGGAAGCCCTGGTAGTAGCCCCCATAAATCCTTTCTTTTCGGTCCTTTTGAGCGATGTTAACACATTGTCATATCTGAGCAATTCGCCTAACACAATATACTCTGCACCAACCAGATGGCCTGCTTTTTGGGCCAAAGACTCATCGAACAACACATCCATTGAGTTTTGTTGCTCACGGATGAGGGTCTGCAAGTTTTGCCGGTCGACCAACTGAACGAAAGGAATTTTGAGGCCTAAAATGCTTTGCTTCACAGCAGATGCAATAACTGATTCTAACTTGCTGTCGCTTTTGGACTGTGCCGATGGAACAAATGCCAGTGTGAACGAGGCCAAATGCTGAGCTTCTTCCTTGATTTGCAAAGCGTCTTTGAAGTCTGCGTCTCTCTCTATCACTTTCAACATGTAGCGATATGCCTCGCGGTTTCGGCCGTTGTCAAAAGCTTTCTTGCCCAAATTGTAATTGGGATAGATGTCCAGCATCATCTCCAAATAAGCCAATTTGGGATTGTTGCGGTCCTGTCGATAGGCCTTTTCCATTAGACCACGAGAGGCCTCAAAATCACCGGACATCAACAACGCAGTGGACTCATCAATCAGGGCGTTTACATATTCTTCTTTCACTTGCTGTGCCTCGTTTAGCAGTCCTTCGGCAGGCGAAAGTCCCCAAGCGCTCTTGCTCTTGGAGTAGTTGTAAGCCTCGTTCAGGCGTTCCATCGCCAATTCATATTGGCCGCTCATGAGGGCCATACGTGCTTGGGACAGCATTCCCGCCAACTTGCCCTCTCCCATTCGCTTTAGGGCAATGTGTGCATCAACGCTTCCGTGCTGAAAATAAGCCGTTTCATATCGCTCTACGGCCGACTCGAACATTCCCGCCTCCTCGTAAGCGCGCCCTTCGACCAATATTTTTTTGGTGGGACTGCACCCGGTCAAGACACCCGTAATCGCGTAAACCGCGATTAATGATCTGAGCGCAATACCGGATAAGGGCCAATTCATAAATGAGTGCATTCCAAACTTCATTCCGTTTTATACATGAAAACCCCCGAAGTGGAATCAGACCGCGCGAATCCTCGAAACATACCGGGCGTGTTGAATTCCATAACAGAATTTCCATGACCATCGACCGCTATAATACCGCCTGCACCGCCCATTTCAACCAGTTTATTCTGCACCACATATTGAGCTGCCTCCTTCAATGTCATGCCACCATGTTCCATGCAAGCCGAAATCTCATGCGCCACGGCAGCTCTGATAAAAAACTCACCATGACCGGTGCAAGAGACAGCGCACGTCTTATTGTCAGCATAAGTGCCTGCACCGATGATGGGTGAATCGCCAATGCGACCATACTCTTTGAGCATCATTCCCCCGGTAGAAGAAGCGGCTGCCAAATCACCGTTTTTATCCAACACAACACAACCCACCGTGCCCATTTTACCTTCGGCTGCTTTCTTTTCTTTAGCTTTAAAATAAGCCTCGACACTCCTCTGGGTGCGGAAGTAGGTATTATCTACCTCTTGCAGTCCCTGACTCTTGGCAAAAGTCAACGCACCTTCCCCGGAGAGCATCACATGACGCGAACTGTCCATTACTGCACGAGCTGCCATGATTGGGTTTTTGATACTGCGCAAGCCCGTCACAGCTCCTGCTTTCAACGTGCGCCCTTCCATTATGGAGGCGTCCAATTCTATGGTTCCATCAGAGGTAAAAACTGCACCGCGACCGGCATTAAACAGTGGACAATCCTCTAACATAGCTACCACTTTTTCTGCAACATCCACGGCTGATTGGCCCGTTTCCAGGTTTACAACTGCTGTATCCAATGCCGTTTGCAATGCGAACAGATAGGCCTCTTCTTCCGATTGGGTGTAATTGGCATTAGCAAAATCGCCTGCACCACCATGAATGACAACTGACCATTCGAAGTGTCTCTCGGTTTTTTCCGGGGTTGTTTCGGACTCTTCGGGTTCGCTTGTCCTGCAACCGGGTATAGCAAGCAACAACAATCCGGATAGGGCCGCTTGCAAAAAGGCTTTTTGCATTAATAAGAAATGTTTAATCTTTTCAAAATGAAGCTCAGCAACCATGCCGGCCCGATAAGTAAAAACTGGAGATCCATGAAGAACGAGGGCTTTTTGCCTTCCACTTTGTGGCCATAAAACTGGCCAATCCAAGCCAAAACAAACAGGCCGAAATAGACCCATCCACTTCGGAGCGGTAGTTCGCTGTTGACCAAATGTGTGAGCCAAAGTAATAGAACGGAGACAGCACCCATCCCAAAAGCTACTACCGCGGACAACCGAAAAAAGAATATCAAGCCCAAGAGCACTAACAGCCAACCGAAGTGAAAGCCGGGAACTGAATCAGTGATGACAGCAGGCGCGGGAATGAGAGATAAAAGGCCCAAAAGGCACCAATAAATAGTCGGTACACAAACCCAATGAATGGACTTATTAAGCGGATTTTGATGGCTTTCCGCATAAGCGTCAAACCACTGCTGCATCGTTCGTTCAGGCATGAGAAACAGTCTTGGTATGGCTCAAAAGTACGACAGCCATGCTGAGCATGGCTGTCTACCGATTCCGTCTAATTGTTTTCAAAAAAAATACCAAATGAGTAAGGTATGGGAACCGGATGTCAATTTTTTGGTGAACAAACTTAGTCTGCCCGATAAGCTTTGTCTTTGCCTTTAGACAGATGCATCATATTTGGCCCACGAATATCCTTTTGTACCCACCGAACTTCTAACCCATTCCAACCATGACCCTACTCAAATGGCCAAATTTCAATACGATATCAAAAGTGCTCGGACCGGGAGTCATGTTTGCCGGAACGGCCATTGGGGTTTCACACTTGGTGCAAAGTACGGGGGCAGGCGCGCGTTTTGGTTTCACATTGATGTGGGCAGTAGTAGCGGCAAACGTTTTCAAATACCCCTTTTTCGAATTTGGGAGCCGCTATGCCAATGCCACAGGCCGCAGCCTTATTCACGGATATAAAGAAATGGGCAAGGGGGCGTTTGAGCTTTATTTACTGATTACGGTCGGAACAATGTTCTTCGTCTCAGCTGCTGTGGGCATTGTTACAGCCGGATTCTTGAGCAATCTATTGTCCGGGGCGGGCATCGCAGAAATGTCGGTTTTCCAAACAGCCTTAGGCTTGTTCATTGTGACCCCTGTTTTTCTCATATCGGGCAAATTCAAATGGTTGCTGAAAGTGCTGAAATGGACAGGCTTGCTGTTGCTCATTTGCACTTTGGCAGTGTTTTTTATCACGATGGCGCGGACAAACGTGGAATATTCTGAAATTTTCGTCCCTTTTGAGCACTCTCCGGCTAATGTGGCTTTTCTATTAGCTCTGATGGGCTGGATGCCAACAGCAGTGGACTTAAGCGTATGGAACTCGATATGGACGTTGGAGCGCATCCGCGAAACAGGTTATCGCCCTTCATTGAAGCAAACTTCGAACGAGTTCAAATTCGGATACTGGATATCCGCCATACTCGCTCTGGTGTTCGTTTACTTGGGTGCAGTTGTTTTTCTCCCTTCCGGTATTCAGTTACCCTCCAATGCGGGCGAGTTTGCCGGCAGGGTTGTCAGTGTTTTTTCCGAAAGTTTTGGCCCCGGATCTTATGTCTTAATGGCCATTGCAGCGTTCTGCATTATGCTTGGGACGTTCATTGCTGTTTTTGATGGTTTTGGGCGCGCTTTATCAATCAGCGCGGGTCTTATTGGAAATGAAAAACACGATAGCAATAATAAAAGAGCCACTAATATCTACACCGGTATAGTGGTACTCTTGTCCCTTGGGTCTTTCGAATTGCTCTATTTCATGATTTTCCGCTCTCCTGATAGCACCGGTTTTCGGTTCATGGTGGACTTGGCTACAACGCTCTCCTTCTTGGTCGCACCGGTAATCGCTGTGTTTAACTACAGATTAGTCACCTCTAAGAGTTTTCCGGTAGAAAGCCGCCCGGGACTTTGGTTAAAACTACAAAGCCTGCTCGGAATTCTTTTCCTTGCAGGCTTTGCGCTATATTATTTGTGGGTCTGACCCTGATTAACTCACTCTGCGGCCGTATTCCTCAATGAGATTGCCGGACTCATCAATCCACTTGTTCAAAACAAGGTATTTCCCCGTTTTGCCATCAATTTTCACTGATTGAATCTTTTTATTGAAGTTTTTCAATCGATTCACCGACTGATTGACTGCAGCTTTAATCGTTGCATCCTTGTCAGTACCCGTAATTCCTCCTTGGATTTTCGCTTCGCGTATCAAATCCTTATAGGTCAAGGGACGATCAAATTTCTTCAAAGATTTCAGAATCATATCCGACCAGATGGGCTGACGGCCTCTCTTTCTCTTTGGACGGGGGGTTGCCGCATTTTTACGACCACGAGCAACAGGCTCAATAGCCTCTGAAGTTTCAACAGAAACGGCACTTGTGGGAGATGCAGAAACGGCACCGCCCAGTTTTTTAATCATCGATTGGATGTGGTTCACCTTAGCTACAGCCTCGGTGTACTGCGCCTGATAGTAATTCAACATATCAGCCAATTCTGCACTTGAAAAATTTACACTTGACATATTTTCTATTTTTAATGTGGCCGCAAAATTATATCAGAAAACAATAAAAATTGATGATAAACAAAAAAAAACACTTTTCTATTCAACATTTTCCGCATTAAAATTCAAACTTGAGATGCGCAATCAGGCATAATATGGACTGTAACCGATGTTACCGGATGCCGCTTTTATCAAGAGTAGCTTTGCCGGAAAAATTTCAGATGGGTATCTTTTCATTTTTTACCGGTAACAAGAAAAACAAGCAGATTGCCGACTTTTTGGAGCGGGGATGTATCATTGCAGATGTCCGCACTCCTCAGGAATTTGCACAAGGGCATATCCAAGGAGCCAAAAACTTTCCGCTGCAGCAGTTGGGTTCACAGGTGAATAAAATAAAGTCCACCGGCAAACCCGTAATCACCTGTTGCAGGTCGGGAATGAGAAGTGCTTCGGCAGCTTCCTTGTTGAGTTCTGTAGGGGTGGAAACCATAAATGGTGGCGCATGGAATAGCCTTAATCAGACAATTAAAAAGAAAAAACAAACCATATGAAATATCTCCTCCTTTCCTTTTTCGCTACAATTGTTTTAACCGCTTGCGGACAAACAAAAGACCCCGACAAAAAACAAGACACACAAGTCTCATCCTCGATTGCAAAGAACGTGAATGCCTCTGAAGCCATGGCAATTATGGCTAAACAAGGCGTTCAAATTCTGGATGTGAGAACCGCGGAAGAAACTTCCCACGGAATGATTAAAGGTGCAGTTAACTTCGACTTCCATAGCACCGATTTCATTCAAAAGGCAAGCTCATTGGACAAAAATCGTCCGGTCATAGTTTATTGTGCAGTCGGTGGGCGAAGTGCCAAAGCAATGAAGCAACTGCAAGAAGCGGGATTCAAAGAAATATACAACGTGAGTCAAGGCTACGACTCAATTAAGTAAACAAAATCAACATCATCGAAACGATAAAAAACGCCTATGATTCCTATGCCACCTACCTTTGGCAGGACATCACGCTTCAGAACGAAGGTGGCTTTTTTCGAAGCTATTTTTGGCTTTTGTTGCTCGCTTCGGGTGTGTTCTTATTAATCGAAATCGCCAAGCCCTGGAGGAAGAAGCAAGCTATTTTTCGAAAAGATTTTTGGCTTGATTTCTTTTATATGTTTTTCAACTTCTTTCTGTTCTCACTGATCATTTTCAATGCGGGGAGCGCAGTGGTAGTAGATGCCATCAACATAGGCATTGAACGCTTGACCGGTTTCAATCTGCAAAATTCCAATCCAATGGCTATGTGGCCTTTGTGGGCTATTCTGCTGACGGGTTTTGTTGTCAGGGACTTTGTTCAATGGTGGGTTCATCGTCTGTTGCATTTCAGTCCGCGCCTATGGGAATTTCACAAAGTGCACCACAGTGTTCGTCAAATGGGCTTTGCCGCACATCTTCGTTATCACTGGATGGAAAACGTAGTCTATCGGTCAATCGAGTACTTTCCCTTGGCACTGATGGGAATCGGGCTTCATGACTTCTTTCTCATCCACATATTTACATTGGCTTGGGGTCACTACAACCACGCCAATGCCACAATCAGTCCTCGGGTTACCGGAGCTGTCGTGGGTGGTTTGTTGTCATCGTTGGTCGTGTTCACGGGTACTGAGCTTAACTTAGGCCCGGCTCTTTTAATTGCCGCAGCAGGTATAGCACTGGGGGCATGGGTGTTGGCACCTTATATGAAAGTCATTTTTAATAGCCCCGAAATGCACATTTGGCATCACGCTCATGATATGCCCCCCTCTCATCCGTTGGGTATCAATTTTGGCCTGACCTTGGCAGTGTGGGATTACCTCTTCAAGACCAACCATATTCCATCTTCGGGGCGGGATATTGCATTGGGCTTTGACCATGTAGAAGAGTTTCCGGAGGGATTTGTTGGACAGAACCTGCATGGCTTTGGAAAGTTGAAGTGAACTTCTACTGAATCCATGTTAATCTTTCAAAGAGTTAAAATCGATTATAGGGAATGCAAACTCAAATCCGATTTCTCTCAATTTTATGGAAAATACCCTCCTCTGCGGTTCAGTGCCCGAGCCAAACTTAACGGGTAGCCCACCTACCGCAAGTGCAGCGCGATTATAATAGTCGCCTTTGGACGGATAATCCGGATAAACACAGTTAAAAATCCCATTCAGTCCTTTGCTGTAACAAAAGAATACGGCTCGTGCCACGTCCCATTCATTCACCAAATTGACAGGATCACTTTCGTGGCCGGAGCCAAGACCCGAAGAGAAAAAACGGCCCGGATGACGGCCCCTTCCCAAAAGTCCGCCACAGCGCAAAATCACTTTGTCAAAAGGAAACAGTTCCAAGGTCTCTTCTACTTCCGATTGGCGGCCACTTCGCGAATCGGGGGCGTGAATTAATTCGGCCTGTTCATCCACATCGCCCTCCAAACCGGAGTAGACCGAAGTGCTGCTGATAAGTATGACCTTTCCCGAAAAACCATCGTGAAGAGAGGAGAAAATATTGAGGAAAACTGACCGGCCAGCCGAAGGAGGCAGACATATGACAACACAGTCCGAGCTAACCCATTCGGGAGCTTTGAAAAAATGACTTGCCACCGAGATTTCTTCCTGAAAGAATTGAAAATCCGGGTGCTCGGGCAAGTCTGCTTTTAGGGATCGAGATATTGAGCGAACCGCAAAACCGGCTTCCAAAAAAAGGCGGGCGACTTTGCTCCCCACTCTGCCGTATCCCACCACCGAAAGGTACTTTTTGGCCATTGTTTTGTCCTTGATTTTTAGCGTTGTCAAATCTATTCATATCCAGGGCTGTTACCCACCGGACGGCACTTCAGAGCGGGGATTAGGGTCAAAAATATTTGTTAAAAGGAAATGCTCCTCCAACTATGGCACTACTTTCGAAGTCTCTTAGCAAAACCTAAACAACATGCGTCTTTTTGCGCTTTCAGTGCTCCTCTTTCTCGCCCAAAATTCCATAGCTCAAAAAACTCCAAAGGGCACATCCTCCTCAAATCCGACAAGCAAATCTGAGACCACGCACAAAATCAAAGTGCAGGTTCATGGTATTAAAGACACGACCGTTTATTTGGCCAACTATTACGGTAACAAACTCTTTTACAATGACACTGCTAAGGCAGACAGCAAAGGCAATTTTGAGTTTAGCGGTAAACCCTTCAATGAAGGAGGGAAATATGCCATCGTAGTGCCGGGTCCCAAGTTTTTCGAGTTTTTGGTTGATGACAAAGACATCCAACTGGAAACTAACGTCAACAACTTTGTGGGCACCATGAAGGTCATCAAATCAGAAAACAACCGTATCTTTTTCGACTACATCAAATTCATCAACGATAAACGAAATGAGCGGGCGCCCATGGACACCGCACTGGCGCGAGGAGGACTGAGCGCCAAGGATGAAGAAAGCCTGAAAAAGCAAATCAACGCCATGAACGACCAGGTGGTGGTGCGCCAAAACGAAATAGTCACAAAACACGGCAATGAGCTTATTGGCAAATTGATAAAAATGACCTTGGAATCAGAAGTTCCCGAAGTTCCCGAAGGCGTATCAGATCCTAACTGGAGGTATAATTATTATATCGCTCATTTTTGGGATAATACGGATTTGTCGGACCCTCGATTGGTTCGTGATCAGCAGATTCACCGTAAGTTGGAGCAGTTCATCACCCAGGCATTGGTCCAAATTCCGGATAGTGTGATTCAGGCTCAAGATCGCTTTCTGGCATCATGCAAAGCCAACTATGAGTTGACCAAGTACGCAATTCACTTTTTCACTTACACGGCTGAAAAATCTCAAATCATGTGTATGGACAAGGTATTTGTACATATGGTGGATCGCTATTATAAAACTGGTGTGGTGGACTGGATCAAAGAAGATCAGATGACCAAAATAATTAGTGCCTCTGATGACAAGCGCTATACCCTTTGCGGGAACAAAGCTGTGAACCTCATTTTGCCGGACACCAGCGAAAAAAAATGGGTCAACTTGTTTGACATCAAAGCTGACTACACCATAATCGCTGTTTGGGAGTCTTCTTGTGGGCATTGCAAAAAGGAAATGCCCAAGCTGCATGACTTCTACAAACGTTGGAAATCGAAAGGCGTTGAGATTTATGCCATCGGTAATGACTTCGAAAATAAAGAGTGGAAAGAGACCATTGACAAAGAGAAATACGAATGGATCAACGTGTCGGACAATCCCCAAATCAACAAAGCTGACTCTGCCCGCACTTTGATTTTAAAGGGAATTACCACGTTAGAGAGTCTCAATTTCAGAAAGACTTACGATATTACCTCAACGCCCAAAATCTATGTGCTTGATAAAGACAAAACCATCATTGCCAAGCAACTGAATACTGAGCAAATAGAGGAACTTCTGGTCAGACTTAAGGGAGAGACGGCCACAGAGCCCGAAAAGCCCAAAGCCATCACCGAGGAAAAAAAGAAGAAAAAGTAAACGTTGTTTAATTGCGCGATTCCAATGGTATGGTGAATTTGAAAACCGTACCACCTGAAATGCCTTTCGAGGATTGCAACTCAGACCCCATTTGCTGCAATATTTTTTGAGAAATCAATAGTCCGAAACCTTGATTGGCATGGTTTGAATGTTCTGAGGCAATATGATTTTCTGCATTTGACTGCTGAGCACTGCCAATTCCAACCCCATTATCTGCAACAAAAAAGGTAATAGAATCAGGCAAGCCGGCCCCTGAAACCCTCTCATAACCAATGTTGACGCGCGATGCCTTGCCATGTTTTATTGCGTTCAAAATCAAATTATGAAGGACTTGAGACAGCCTTAAATCATCTGAAACCAAGCTCAAATTTGCGTTGGGCACCACTTCTACTTGGCAAACTGAACCACTGACCAAGGATCGACCGGCATAATTGGCAGATACCTTTTCGAAGAAAGCAATCAAATTGAAAGCACGTTCGTGCAGGTCGAATTTTTCCGATTCTATTTTGTTCAAATCAAGCACATTGTTCACTAAGCGCATCAGCTCAGCGGCTGAGATTTTGAGAGAAGTGTGCAATTTCTGTTTCTCTTCTTCAGAGGCCGGCTCATCCAAAAATGAGGTGAGGCCCATAATACCATGTAATGGAGTGCGGATTTCGTGATTGATATGAGAAAAAAATGCGGTTCGGCTTCGCACGGCATCCAAAGCCTCGTCCTTGGCCCTCTGCATTTCCATTTCGGATTGCAGTCTCAGGTCAATTTCGGCTTTTAGCTTGGTTGATTTCTGGTTCAGCTCGGCTATTGTGGCCAACATGCGATCCTCATATCGGATATTGAGGCTAGAGATAAAAAACATGCACAAAAGCACCACAGTGACAACCGCCAAGGTAATGAAGTTGCTGTACTGTATCATCGTGCCTGTCACACCTGCGTCAGAATATGTCAACGGATGAATTGCCAATGTCAATGGATCGATCAACAAGATCAAACCAAAAGTCGCAATAGGTACGAATAACAAATTAGCCCTTCTGCGCATGTCCAGCAGAACAAACGGACAAACAGAAACTGCGATTGCGCCCATTTTAGAATGGGCCAATTCCAGTAACTGTTCACCGGGAGGTAAATCGATTGCGAAATCTTTCAACCAAAACACCAAGGGAGGAAGGAACACACAGACTGTCAAAGGAAAAAAAGCCACTACAATGCGCGCGGCCTTGTGATAACCAAAATGATTAAGTAAAACAACTAATAGACCAACAGGCACAAGGATTAGCGTAGAGATGGCCAGAATATAATCTGAGCGCAAGAAACTGTTGAAAGCAAAAAACATAATCCCGAACACCACAATGGTCAACCCCAATATATTGGCAAACCCAACTTGGTTAATCAGTCTGTGATCGGCTATGTTGGCCGTTCCAATACTCAATAATTTGTTGAACCAACTCCTCATGACTACAATTGAATTCTCATTGTCCTAAAACCAATATCTCACCAACGCGCGATTTAATATCCTCATAACTAACCTCTTTCGCGGTTTTCGATTTTTTAAGTTGAAAAGTGGCTTCCGGAATTTCTTCACGCACAATTTCCTTGGCTCGCAAATGTACCCTCATGCCCATTTGTTCTATTTCGTACTCGAGCAATACGCCTTCTATTTGGTGGTATTGATTGAAGAAGTTCGGACTGTCAATGTGAATATCAGAGGTGACGCAAAATGGTGCCGTCTTCTGAATTAGGCCGGGAAACTTCATTAATCCTTTGGTGCATGGACAATGGGCGACACTGTCAACTTGGTTGGTCATTGCGGTCGAAACCGAACCTGTTTTTTCCAAAAAAGCGGGAAGTCCGGCTTTGTCCACTCGCAGCAACATGTCATCACCCATGATGGAGACCAAATGCTCAAATGATTGATCCTCAGTATTGGCTATTAGTGTGGATTTCATGATTCCGGCAAATGAACTGGACTCCAATTTCATCATGTCGCCTTTGAAATAAAACTTCATTTCTGAAGGCATAATGTTGATTAAAGGAAAGTTCTGATGATGAGGATATGTGAGTTCGTAAGTAATGACACCTTCGTCCTTGGCCCAAAAAGGCAACTGTTCACAACCTGAGAGAAGACCTAATAACGCACATATTATCAGAAACTTAAGCCTAACCATAATCCTCCCGTTTTTTGCTTCACGCACACAGAGGCCAAAGTAGAACAAATTGCCATCTGAACCTTCTGAATAGGTCAAATTTGCTTTCCAACCGAGCCCAACTACCTTTGGCCGATGTTTCAGACTGACGAAAACAAAGAGCTAAAACCTGATGTCCGCGATGAGTTTGCACCTCTCGCTGAGGTGGTTTTGGGGACGTCAGTGAGCTTCGGAGGTATTCCAAAATTGGAAGATGTATATGACCCCAAATCCAAAGAGCATATCCTGGCAGGCACATTTCCTGAAGAAAAGGACTTGGTCATGGAAATGGAAGGCTTTGCGTTTGTTTTGGCCAAATATGGCGTCAAAGTGCACAGACCCGGTGTTTTACCCGAATACAATCAGATTTTTTCTCGAGACATAGGCTTTGTTATTGATGATTGCTTCGTCATCACCCACATGTTAGAAGACCGTTCGCGCGAGGTACAAGCTATAGCCAATGTCTTGCATTTGATTCCTGACAAGAAAGTGCTGGATATGCGCACGCTTTGCCCGAATGGCAAGTTGGAAGGCGGGGATATTATGCCCGTAAGAGACTACATTTTCTTGGGCTATTCAGAAGAGGAAGATTTCAACCGATACACTGTTGCCCGCACCAATGTGGCAGGAGTTGAGTTTGTCAAAGAGCACTTTCCCGGACGCAAACTCAAGACTTTCCAATTGAACAAATCAGACGAAAGAGCTGACGAAAATGCTCTTCATTTGGACTGTTGTTTCCAAGCTTTGGGACTGGGACATTGCTTGCTATACCCGGCCGGATTCAAAAAAGCGGAGGATGTTGAGTTTATCCGCTCTTTTTTTGGCCCTGAGAACATTATCGAAATTACCAAACAAGAAATGTATGACATGGGCAGTAATGTGTTCAGCATCAAGCCCGATGTTGTAGTTTCCGAAAAAGGATTTGAACGAATCAACCGAGAATTACGCCAAAGAGGGTACACAGTGGAAGAAGTAAAATACAGTGAAGTGGCCAAAATGGAGGGCCTGCTTCGTTGCTCTACGCTGCCATTGGTCAGGTCTTATGCATGATTAAAAAATCGCACGCTATGTCCGCACAAACCACTTCACACATACTCATGATCAGGCCGGTTAACTTCAGGATGAACGAGCAAACCGCGGTAAACAACTATTACCAAAAAGTTCTTGATCAACTCACTCCCGAACGGACACAGGAACAAGCCTTGAAGGAATTTGATGATTTCGTCAAAAATCTCAAAACCGAAGGTGTAGATGTGATTGTTGTTCAAGACACTACCTTCCCGGACACACCGGACAGTATTTTTCCCAACAACTGGGTTTCGTTTCACGAAGATGGACGCATAGCCCTTTATCCAATGTTTGCGCCCAACAGGCGCCACGAACGCAGAGACGACATCATTGACATGTTGCTGGATGACTATGGGTTCAATGTTTCCGAAATAGTCGATTTCACTGAATTCGAAGAGCATGAAAAGTTTTTAGAAGGGACAGGGAGTATTGTTCTGGACCGTGAAAACAAGATTGCCTATGCTGCTCTTTCTGATCGCACGGACCTCAAGGCCTTTGAACATTTCTTGGAAGAATTTCTTTATCAAGGCGTTGTTTTCAAGGCCAATCAAAATGTTCACGGCCAACGCCTTCCCATTTATCACACCAATGTAATGATGTGTGTTGCTGACCGATATGCCGTGGTGTGCCCTACGTGCATAGACGATGTAGAAGAACGCCAACATGTGATCGCAACATTGATTCAATCGGGCAAAGAAATTATCGAGATTAGTGAAGAGCAGAAGCACAGGTTTGCGGGTAATATGCTCCAAGTGAACACAACGACAGGCGAAAAACGACTGGTGATGTCGCAGTCCGCCTATGATAGCCTGACACCGGAGCAAATCGCCAAACTGAAGAACTTCAACCCTATTATCCGGGCAAAAATTGACACCATCGAGGCGTTTGGGGGCGGCAGTGCCCGCTGTATGATGGCTGAAGTATTTTTACCCAAGAATTAAAAAACAGACAGAAACGAAGTGAAAATCAGTCCAGACGCTTTTGCTATTCAAGCCTGTGCAGAAGCCACCAACATGTTGTTTGGCCAAGCCATCCCTCAAACCTCCATTCAAATCCAAAAAACAAAGAAAGAGTTCAAGGGTGACTTGACTTTGGTGGTTTTTCCCTTGGTGCGCTTTTCCAAAAAATCTCCTGAAGAAACGGCTGCTTTCATCGGCCAATATTTGGTTGATAAACACAATGAAATCATTGGCTTCAACGTAGTTAAGGGTTTTCTGAACCTAAGTTTTTCGGATGCCTTTTGGCTCGCACGTTTCAACGAAATCATTGGGAATCCATCATCCGTCATTTCTACGGCCGATAGCAAATCGGCCATGATGGTTGAATTTTCCTCTCCTAACACCAATAAGCCGTTGCACTTGGGTCATTTGCGCAATATTTTCTTGGGTGATTCTGTGGCCCGCATATTGGCTGCGGCCGGACACAAAGTCCACAAAGTGCAGATAATCAACGACCGAGGAATACACATCTGCAAATCCATGGTTGCGTGGCTGAAGTTTGGAGCAGGCGAAACTCCGGAATCATCCGGATTGAAGGGCGACAAACTTGTGGGCAAATACTACGTGGCATTTGACAAGCAATACAAAGCCGAAATGGCGGAACTCATGGCCAATGGGGCCACCGAAGATGAGGCAAAAGACCGCGCTCCGATTATGCTGGATGCACGCGAAACGCTGCTCAGATGGGAATCCGGAGATGGCGATACGATTGCTCTTTGGCGCAAGATGAATAGCTGGGTCTATGCAGGATTTGATGCCACATATGCCTCGCTGGGCGTGACTTTTGACAAACTTTATTACGAATCTGAAACTTACCTTAAGGGCAAAGATGAGGTCCTTAAAGGCGTTGAAAAAGGCATTTTCAATCGCAGGCCCGATGGATCCGTTTGGTGTGATCTGACCCAGGATGGTTTGGACGAAAAACTCCTGCTTCGCAAAGACGGCACCGCGGTTTATATGACCCAAGATATTGGCACGGCCATACTGAGATTTAAAGAATTCCCGGGCTTGCAATCTCAGATTTACACCGTTGGAAACGAGCAAGAATACCACTTCAAAGTTCTCTTTTTGGTGCTCGATAAGTTGGGATATCCGGGCACTAAACAGAATCATCATCTGAGCTACGGAATGGTGGAACTGCCGGAAGGAAAAATGAAATCACGCGAAGGAACCGTGGTGGATGCCGATGACTTGGTGGATGAAATGGACCACACTGCCCGTGAAATAGCCAACGAACGCGGAATACCCGAGGACATGTCTCAAGCTGAATTGCAAACACTCTTTCACACCATAGGACTTGGTGCGCTGAAGTACTTTTTGCTCAAAGTGGACCCGAAGAAAAATATGCTTTTCAACCCCTCTGAATCCATAGATTTCAATGGCCATACGGGACCTTTCGTCCAATATGTTTGCGTGAGGACCAAGTCTGTTTTGCGAAAATCAGATGTATCTGTTCCCTCTTCCATTTCCACTACCATTCCCCTCAATGATGCCGAGCGAGGACTGATCATCAAAATGACCGAATTTAAGCAGGCAATTCACACAGCCGCAGCTGAATACAATCCTTCTGTTGTAGCGAATTACGCCTACGAGTTGGCTCGTGAGTTCAACGGATTTTATCAGTCCAGCCCAATTTTGAAAGAAGAAAATGCCACGCAAAAACAGTTCAGATTGGTGTTGTGTACAACTACAGGAGCAGTGATTGGCAAATCATTGGAATTGCTGGGAATAGATGCTCCCGAGAGGATGTAGTGGGCTTCGGGTTGGATTCACTCCTCTGCTGATTGCAGGTTGTGAAGCAGCTGGAAACAAGAGCGCAGAAGATCTCGCTTGTCATCATTTTTCCTATCCTCCAGTGCCTCTCGTAGGGCCAACACGGACTCCATTAAAACAGCCTCATCGAAAGGGCCCGTGAGGCTCTCGAGTAATGTCAGTGCCTCCAAAGCTGTCATGAAATCGCCATCAATGGCCGCATGAACAATCTGTCGCATGCTCCCAACAGGGTTCATACCGGAATTCCACAAAAACGAAAGAACATCGGCCTTAATTCCTGCAAAAGACGGATTGACCAATGCAGCCTCTAATTCAGCTTGTGCTTTTGATACTTTTAAAGTAGAAAGCATATCCTTAATTTCGGCCTTCACCACCTCATCCGAATTGCCCGCATATAGCGTCAGCATGGGCTCTATCAGCGAGTGATTGCCCATTTCACGGGCCCGCTTCAATGCATCGACCACTTTCGCATGGTCTGTCTCAAAAAGGTCTTTCTTGATAAGTTCGATTTCCGGATTCGTTTTAGCCACGGACAAATTGTTCTTTGAAATAAGGCTGCAAAGGTGAGCAAGGAACAAAGGCTTTTCTATCGTTCGCCAAACAAAATTTCTGTCAATTCAGCTAACATCATGGCTGTGGCACCCCAAATTATATGCCCTTCAAAGTCAAAACATTTGACAGTCAGTTGGGTATTGAGGCCTGAAACAAAAACCTTCTTTTCAACGATAGCCCAGGGTGAGGCCAAATGAGAAAGGGGCAGCGAAATCAAAGCAGCTACTTCGCGGCTATCGGGCACAAACAACGGTTTATCCGGCAGCAGGCCGACAAAGGGACGAACAAAAAAATTACTTGGTGGAATGAAAACAGGAGTCAGTGCACCAACGATTTGAAGTGCCTCAGTGACAGGCCCCACCTCCTCACGGGTTTCGCGCAGAGCAGTGAATTGCAAATCCGGGTCCCCCAGTTCTTGCTTACCTCCGGGAAAGGATATCTGCCCGCTATGAACCCCTTCATAATCAGGCCTTTTAATAAGCAGTGTATGCACATTACCCTCCACTTGGTAAAGTAATACCATTACTCCACTCATTCGGGTTTGCGCATTAATAGCCGCTTCCGGATTCACTATTGGACGGGCATAATTGACCATGCGCATTTGGGCACGTGCCCCGGGAAGCGGGCCCGCAAAGCGATGCAAAACATCAGTC
>Ga0169931_10004864_pt1 | contig 20712 bp, 15 predicted proteins | sample Kivu_15m_20L_FD_129675 | JGI IMG/M metagenome (GOLD analysis project Ga0169931, IMG submission 129675) | Freshwater microbial communities from Lake Kivu, Western Province, Rwanda to study Microbial Dark Matter (Phase II) - Kivu_15m_20L... | ecosystem: Environmental > Aquatic > Freshwater > Lake... | reverse complement strand
CCAACCAGCCGTAGCCTTCAGTTGGGGCCTGAATGTCGCAAGAAGTTCGGGTTCTAAGGATATTCCTGTTATAATAGTTACCAACCTACCAGAAAGGACTTCTCCATGCAATCAGTAAAAGAAATTCGCAGACGCGGTTTTCAATACCGTCGCATCTCCTTCTCACTAAAGGTACTCTCCGGAATATGGGCAATCTCAATGATTGCACTTTCAATTGGAGGAACCTGGACTCATTTCTTTGCAGCAATCACTGGCCTCATTGCCTTCTGTCTTCCTTCAATACTAATCGCATCTACCTATGACCACATGGCTGAAAAGCAATTTGTCAAGGCTGCGGCAACTCCCTTGCTTGGAGTAGTTCACCCTAAGGAATAGTTTACAAGTTCAGATAAAAGGATTATAGTTTTCCTAAGGACGATTACGGAGGATCAATGACAAGAGGTACTGTTCAACGAGAACAGATTTACGTCTATGACACCTGTTCCTTGTGCGGTGACACAAACGTACTCGTCTATGAACTTGATGACAAGTTGATTTGCGCATCAGATTATCGCAACATTGTATTTACTCGAGAGAACATTCAACACTGTGACAACTGCGGTGCGCCCAACGCACTTAGAGATCCAGCACATCGAAAAAATGAATACCTGTGTTGGACCTGTCATAAGGCTAATGGATTTGCCATTAACAACTCAGTTGTCAAACGCGCAATTGCTGCCATTAACAATTCGATTCTTGTCAAGGACAGAGTTCGTTGCTATGCGGCAGGATATGGAACTGACTGTGATCTAAATGTCAAACCTCGTAGCGCATGGGGAGGAAAGATGCTATGCAACAAGCATGGGAAGGTTCCTCCAAAACCAGAAAAGAAAAATAAATCTTGAGCAGTAGTCTGCTCAACGAGGCACGCGATCTGATCGATCGGTCGCGAGTCTTATTACTATCACTCGAAGGTAATAAAAATAAACAGGAAAAAACGAGAACGAGAAAAGGAAAGCAAATGACAATAGCGTCATCGCAACAGGCAGCTGCACTTTATACAGCTGGCAAGTCCGTAGTTGAGGTAGCCCAGGAGCTTGGCATTACATACGGCAAGGCTCGTAAGCTCATCTCAGACTCAGGCACCCCAATCCGTAACACCTCAGATCGCCTTAAGGGTAAGACCCGAAAGAGCAAGTAAGGTCTAGACCCCGTGTTGCGCAATATCGTGTGGCCAGCCGTGGTATCAGCCGCCAGCTCTATTCTGGCGGTTCTTACTGCCCTTCTGGACCCTTCTAAAGGCACGTTGGTCCTAGCCCTAGGGTTAACCTCGGTCGCAATGGCCTGCCTGTCCCAAAGGGGCTAAGGTAGGTCTACCTATGAGTTGGTACCAGCCTCCTCTCGAGGGGGGTTTACAAGACCCCCCTTCTGATGATATAATTAACCCATCAGAACGAGAGGAGGTGGTCATAGTGCCACTATACGGACTAATACACGACAGCCCTCTTATTACCGCTGCACAAAAAGGCTTTCGTAGGCTAAAAAGGCACGAGGCTAGGGCAATGCAGGACGGAACCCCCGTCACAGACATGATAGCCCCGTTTCTTCTTAAGATAGAAGATGAAATGCGGGAAAATGAAAAGAAAAAGAAAAAGAAAAAGAAATAGTTCATTACACGGCTAAGTTCTTCCCCAGCCTGTGTTATAGTATTCCAGTAAACATACGGAGAGACGGAGGCACGCTCATTTCATTTACGTCCTTTCTTATCTCCAACCCTGTGCAAGTGGTAGAGGACAGACCTTGGTCTGAGAAGCTGCAGGGTAGCAAGAAGCTCAGTGCGGTGGCTGCATTGGGTTGTCCCATCCCTAACCTAAGAAGGAGGCGAACTAGCGTTGCAACATCTGACATTACGTGGAATAGCAATGACGTCCGTAGCCTATATAACGGCACTAACAATCGGTATCTTCGCGGTGACGACATACTCGTCCAATGCGGCAGTTACCTACATACAAAGACCAGTACCAGCTCATAAGCACGAGCTTATAGCATACGTAGAGAATAACCCTCTTGAGAAATTCAAGGGAGTTAGGAAGCTTGCACAGGACGATCTTATAGACGTTCTTCGTGCGGTAGGCTTCAAAGGCCAGGGCCTCAAGTTGGCTTGGGCCGTAGCTATGCGGGAGAGTAACGGAAGACCCATAGCGCACAATGACAACGTTAACACCGGTGATAACTCATACGGTGTATTCCAAATCAACATGTTTGGAAACCTAGGACCAGATCGTCGTGAGAAGTTTGGCCTTGCGGCTAACACAGATCTGTTTGACCCCATCACAAATGCAAAGATCGCATTCCACATGACAAAGGGTGGAGTCGACTGGGGATCATGGGGACTAGGACCTAACGCCTACGATGGCACTGCGGCTGAGCCTTCAATAACCAAGTGGCTACCGCTATTTCCTAAGTCGTAACCTTGCGGTAAGGATACTATACAACCATGAGCGAAGACAACATCCTACCTATCGAGCCAGTCGAGACTGAGCCAGCTCCTATCCTTGCGGTAGAGCCTGAACCAGCTCCTGCTCCTGTAATTGAACCAGAGCCAGAGTTACTACCTGAACCAGAGCCTGTAGCTGTAGTTGAGCCAGAGCCTGCGGTTGCGGTAGAACCTGTACCTGCACCTAAACCATCTAAGACAAAGGCGTCAACGCGCACTGCTGTGAGTGGTGGCGATAAGGACGACGTGTTCCTCGCAAACTGTGTCTATAAGAACAAGTTTGCACGTAAGAGCTTAACCGTTCATCACGTACAACGTCGCCTCGTTGAGCTTGGCTACAACGAAGCATACGCAGATCGTGATGGCTGGCTAGGTGATCTTACCAAAGCTGCAATAACCAAGTTCCAAAAGGACAAAGGTCTTAATGCAACTGGCAACGTTGACGCTGACACCTTCACTAAGTTATTTGAAGGTGACAACAACGTAGAGATTAACTTGAACTAACACACATCTACTAGTCACAGGCTAGCATCTTACAAAGGTGCTAGCCTGAAGTATTTCTAAGACAAACAACTAATAAGCAAGCAGCCATACCTTTGCAACAATCTACAAAATAATTTTTTATAGAGGCAATGCCTTATGCTCATTACAAAAAACAGAAAAATATGAAGAATTGTAAAAAATGTTGGAGACATTTTAGGAAAGCGCTCCCGTAATGCAGGACGCTTTCTCACGTCCAAGGCACTTAACCTTAAGGTACTGCATCTGCGCTTTTGTACACAAATCAACGAGCGCATCTTATTGTACTATTTGTACATGGGCAAAAGCATCGCCGAGCAAATCGCAATACTTTCCGAGGAGGAACGTGATGCGATACTAAGTGGACTTGATCAAGAGATCCTTCCTTGGGACTGGAGTTTCTGGGGTCGCCCTGAGCAGCAAGCTCCCGTAGGTGATGACTGGAACATCTGGCTTGTACTTGCAGGTCGCGGTTTTGGTAAGACGCGCCTTGCCGCGGAGTGGGTAAGAGAGCAGGCAAGGTATACGAATAAAGGACAACTTCGCTTTGCGCTCGTTGCGCGTACCGCCGCAGACGTTCGTGACGTTATCGTAGAGGGCGAATCAGGAATCATAAATATCACGCCACCAAGCGAGCGCCCGCACTATGAGCCTTCAAAGCGTCGTCTTACTTGGCCTAATGGAAACACCGCAACGCTCTTTACAGCAGATGAGCCTGACTCACTTCGCGGTCCTCAATTCACGCATTCCTGGGGTGATGAGGTTGCCGCCTGGCGTCAAACTCCTGACGCGGCGGGCATGACTGCGTTTGACAACTTACGCGTTGGTACTCGTCTTGGGTTAAAGCCAAAGATCGTAGTTACGACGACACCTAAGCGCGTTCCACTTCTTTATCAACTTATAAATGAAAGTAAGAAGCAGCCAGACAAGGTAATAGTTACCAAAGGCTCAACCATGGATAACCGTGGAAACCTATCTGAGTCATATATAAGTGCAATTATGGGTGTATATGAAGGAACGCGTCTTGCACAACAAGAACTCTACGGCGAGATGCTTTCAGATATTGAAGGAGCTCTTTGGACAATTGAACTTATAGATCGCGGTCGTGAAACGCAACTTCCAATTGGAGCTCCACTACGTGTAATTGGCGTTGACCCATCGGTTGCAGAGAATCCGCGCGATGAGTGCGGAATTGTTGTTTGTGCATCAACAGGCGAGCGCGATTTATATAAGCGTAACTCCTGGATCCTTGAGGACGCGACAGTTCACGGATCTCCTGACGTTTGGGCAAACAAGGTTGTGCAAATGGCACGCAAGTGGGGTTGCCCCGTTGTTGCAGAAGTAAATCAAGGTGGCGCGCTAGTTCGCAATGCAATAAATACGATTGACCCAAACGTAAAGGTATTAGAGGTTCACTCAAAGTATGGCAAGGCATTACGCGCGGAGCCCGTGACTCTTGCCTATGAGCAAAATCGTGTTCATCACATAAATTATCTTCCCGAGCTTGAAAGTCAGATGACAAGTTGGATTCCTGGTGAAACATCAAGATCTCCCGACCGAGTTGACGCACTTGTTCACGCATTAACCGCGCTTCTCATTAAGCCTCCTGCAGGATTCATTGGCGGACATATAACTGCAAAATCTCTTGCCTCAAGAAAGCTTCCTTCCTTCCGCGGAGGAAAAGGTGGATTTCGTGTACGATAAAGTACAAAACACCGAGCAGTTTGTACACGCTTTGACGAGCGCGTGTTAAGGTAACTCCATGGCCGCACCGCTACTGCCTAAGAGCGAGAGAGATCTGCTCGTTACACTTACAAAGGATGCCCTGTGCTTTAGAGTTCAGGAGCTTGTCACGGTTGGCTGGTCATATCAATCAATTGCAAATGCCTTTACTCCCGTAAAGACGCGCTCAACGATTCGCGCCTGGACAGTTCGTAAGGTCAAGGAGCAAACGTCCATCTCACCAGTTCCTCGCCCTCCCATAAAGTCACCGCGCCTAAGAAGAGTTCGTCCTAAGAGTCCAGGAATCCCCATTGATGAGCAGTTACGCATCGCAAGATTATCACCGCTGGCACGACGTTATCGTTCTCGCACGTCACCAGCCTCTGCCTCATTTAATGCCAACCATGAACTTTCAAGTCTTGCCAAGAACCTATATCTAAAGGGAGTTACGGTCTCAGAGCTTGCCCGCGTCTCAGGCGTTACCTATCGAGCAATGAAACGTAGAGTAGATCGGGCGCTCACAGTATGAAGATTATCCATGACTTCTTTCCATCTACGATAGTTGCAATCCCCGCAAACGTAGTGGAGGACTTTAAGGAAGCAACAACCTCAAGTAAGGTTCCAAGCGGAGGCCGCTATCTTGAGAGGGTAAGAACGATAGTTATGCAGGATGATTCAAGCATGGTCTTAGTTGTTGCGGCAGATGCCTCAGGAGGACCTCGCCTTATATTCTCAGAACGACTCGCGGATCTAAACTGGTCCGGAGATAAAAAGCTTGACTCCCAGGCACTTACCGTATCTGGGAAGATAGTTGTATTTAAGCACGTGCAAGGATGTACCTGTGGCAGTCGCCTACGGTCATTTAGCCCTTATAAAACAATGGACTCAGTAAAGGACCCAACCTCATGAACCTATACGAGATAGAAAACATATCAGCCCTTCACTTCGTTGTACTTGCGCTTATGGTTTATCGCCTAACGCGCCTGGTAATAATTGACACAATATTTGAGCCCGTGCGTGACTGGGTATTTAGTAAGAAGCCCTCACACACGAGTTCAATCGGATACCTGTTTACCTGTGAGTGGTGCATGTCCCTTTGGATCGCGCTTCCAACCATGTTTCTTTATGTGTTTTTTCCAAGTACGGTATTCCTAATTGGGTGTATATTTGCCCTGTCTGCGATAGCAGGCTTAATAACCGCACGACTTGACAGGTAATGTTAATGCGTTCCGTTATCTTAATGACAGGAGTTTAAGTGGCAATTTTTCGTCGCGAGGAATTTCCTCCTCGTAATCAAAAACCACAACGTAATGTAACAACTCCCGTTGTCATTTCAGATATCTCATATGCGCAATCACTACCGTATTCTGCTCCGCGACCTATAACTGCAGCGGCAGTACAAATCGCCATAAATGATAAGGGCGAGGTTGAAAGATTTAAGCAACGTAGAACTGGCGGCTCCTCTGATTGGCAGAGTGAAGCCTGGGAGTACTATGATGCCATTGGCGAAGTTAAGTATGCATTTAATCTTGTTGCATCAGTTGTTTCACGTATTCGTCTTTATGCAGCCGCGGTTGATAATCCCGCGGAGTCGCCTGTCCCTGTTAACAACAGTGATGTTGTTGACCAGAGATTAGCTGCTGCTGCAGAGCGTGCGTTAGCGCGATTAGACTCTGCATACGGCGGACAGGCTGGACTATTACGAGATGCAGCCCTAAACCTATCGGTTTCAGGTGAGTGCTATCTTGTGCAATTCCCTGCGCGTAAAGGAACGGGCGTTCCTGAAAGCTGGGATATTCGCTCAACAGACGAGCTTCAAGTTGATGCACGTAACCAATATCTAATAATTCCACGTCGTGACGTTGTTACGTCAGGCGGCAAAAATGCAGCTGCCGCATTAAAGCTTCCAAATACAAGTTTTGTTGGACGCATTTGGAGAGCACATCCACGTTACTCCGAGGAAGCAGATTCGAGCATGCGCGGTCTACTTGATCTTTGCGCAGAGCTTCTACTTCTAAATCGTACCTTTAGAGCAACCGCGCGCTCACGACTCAACGCTGGAGCTCTTTATTTACCAGATGGACTTTCAGTTGCAGCAAGTCCAGACCCTGATTATCCTTACGATGACGAGAACGAGTTAAGTCCTGGCATGACTGCCGAGGAGGCAGCCGACGAGTTCGAAGATCAACTCATTGACGCGATGACAACTCCGATTCGCGACGAGGACTCGGCCTCAGCAGTCGTTCCACTTATTATTCGCGGACCTGCGGAGCTTGGTGACAGAATTAAGCAATTCAAGTTTGAAAGATCATTTGACCCATCACTTGCACAACGCGCTGACCGCGTGTTAGAGCGTATCCTTCAAGGTTTAGACGTGCCAAAGGATGTTGTCACAGGTTTAGCCAACGTTAAATACTCGAACGCGCTACAAATTGACGAGGCGCTTTACAAGGCGCACATTGAGCCGTTGATGCTTATCATTGTTGACGCGTTGACAGTTATGTATCTTCGTCCAGCGCTCATCTCTGCAGGTTTTAGAGAGGAAGACGTTAAGCGCGTCTGTCTCTGGTATGACCCATCACAGGTTGCAACACGTAATGACAGAGCTGCAGACGCAGACTCTGGATTTGATCGCATGGCAGTTTCATTTGATGCCTGGAGACGCGCTCACGGTTTTTCAAGCTCCGATGCTCCAGAGTCAAAGGAACTAGCACTTCGTCTTTTGATAGATAAGGGTTCAATATCACCAGAGCTTACAGAGCAGATGATTGGTGCAATATCGCCTGAGCTTATGAATAAGCTTCGCGAGGTTCAACAGGCACAGTCCGTAGCGCCAGTTCCACCAGAGATTGAGCAAATCTTAGAGCAGGCCGCACAACAACCACCAGCAACACCAGAGCAAGTAACTCCCCCAAATGAGGTACCTCCAAATGAATGATAACACCAAGCAAGAAGCAGCTGAGCTTTTGCTACGTATGGCAGACCTATACTCGAAGATAAATGAAGATTCATCTGATATGGATGAACAAATGGTTGCAGATGAGTGTGACTTCTGTGACGAAAATGGCTGCTCATGTGAAAATTGTCCATCAGGTCAGTGCCCTTGTCCAATTACATGCATGTGTCCAATGCGTATGAAGTCGATAAACATGTATAGCGAAGACTACGACGATCACGCTCACGATGAGATGTATGAGACATTTCAAATCGAGCAGGAGGACGCTCTCTTAGCTGCAGGAATTGTTGTCCCTGAGGAGCAAGATCTTGCCGACGCGCTTATTGAAATTACTGAAAAGTATGGAAAGTTTAACTCTGATGACACCGGTGTTTGGGCAGGATATGAACCTGCGGAGAAAAATGATATTAAGGATATTGGTGTTAAGTGTGCCAACTGCATTTTATATGTTGGCGGTAGCGAGTGCAAGATTATTGAAGCACAGGTAGAGCCAGAAGGGTACTGCCGCTTTGCGCTTATCCCAGATGGTGTTGTAACTGCAGCCGCAGGTCCTTGCTGGGACGGATACGTTCAAGTCGGAATGAAAAAGAAAAATGGCAGAATGGTTCCTAACTGTGTTCCTAAGGACTCAGCTGCAGCTCAAGAGTTTGCCGCGTCACGCAAAGCTCCAAAGAAGGATCGCATCTACGGCTCAAGGAAAAATCCAAAGGGATCAGCCTCAGGCGGAAAGAAAATCGTATTCTCACAAAAAACAGAAAATTCACTTCGTAAAAAGGTAGTAGAGCACAACAAGAACGCAAGGCCAGGGCGTAAGGCAACGTTACCAATGTTAAAGGCAGTGTATCGCAGAGGTTCAGGCGCATTTTCATCTAGCCATAGACCAGGTAAGACTCGTGACCAGTGGGCCATGGCTCGCGTTAACGCGTTTCTAAAACTGTTACGCTCAGGGTCTCCTGCAAATCCAAATTACAAGCAGGACAATGATCTTTTGCCAAAGGCGCATCCGCGCTCGTCAAAGGCAGAGGCCTCGATGATGCAGCATGAGCTTATGCAGGTTGCATTAAAGTCACTTGATGAATACGGTTCTCCAGAGCATGCAATTTACTCGATGGCAGAGTACTCCGGTCTTGGTTACGAGATAATTCCTGCGTTGCGCGGTGCATGGCTACGCGGTGTTCGTGATGGAGACGTTCCGTTTAATAGAGCATATGAACTTGCAACAGATCTTTATGACTCGCAAGATGCAGATCTACTTCCAAAGAAAAAATATAGCTAGTGTTTGAAGAACTAGTAAGCAAGATGGTAGATCGTAAGGCAATCTACCCAAAGGGCTATAAACCTTTATCTCTTCGTAAAAAGGTTTTATCTCTTGTAGCAGAGGCAAACAAAAACACTCCTATTGAGCGTCGAGTTATTCCTCGCAATGCGCTTACAGTTATGAATCGCGCAAACGCCAGCCTTTCATCGTTATCAAACGAGTCGCGTGAGCTTGGCGTACTTCGTGAGGTTGCAAAGTTTATTACAGCACATCAAGATACGTTTAAGGCATATGAGTATTCATCTAACATTGACCTATTACCTATTGGCCACCCTAGGTCCTTATTAAATGTAACTGCATCAAGTGATATTGCTCGAGAAAGATACGCTCAATGGCTTTCGTCAGATCCGTCTATTGATAACTCAGTTCGTCCTTTAATTGCAGCTGCTCACTCTCTCGAGCCAGGATCAATCCAACGTCGCCACGCATTTACTCGCTTACGTGTTACATTAGCAGGAGCGGTTTCTTCATTCTTTAAGATCGACGATAGTCCAATTAAAACTTTAGTAGCTGCATTTGGTTTTTCAAGTGGAAATTCAAGTGCGGCCCGTCGCGCGCGTGTTGCTTTGCAGTGGCGTGACCGCTATGGACGTTGGGTTGAAATGGGCGGAGGACTTAATTTTAGATTCAAACTTCCTAATGGAGATATTGGAAGCGCGGCAGGAAATTTTGTTGGTGTAAACGCAGATAGCGGATACTCTTTATTTGAAGGCAAGGAAATAGTTAATGCAGGCTATATTGAAGTTCGCGGAGATAACACAATACCAGACGGAATTTACTCGATTGAAAGTGCTAATGCCACTCCAGTTAAGGCGCGTATACCAAAAGAAACTTTGAAGAGAGAAAAGATAAGTAGAGAGCCATCAACCCGTAAGCCAACTGCAAAGGAAGCAACTTCTAAAGACATTCCAACTCTTAACGACTTACTTAAGACAAAGGTTGATGCACCTACAGGATGGATAAAACAGGACGATGGATCATTTATCTCTGACGATGACTATAAGCTAATTCCAAACGAGTCTGGCTTTGCACTTCATCGTCTTGATAAGGACGGAAATACTGGCAACAAGGTTGGAGATGTTGAATCATGGGCAGAGGCACAATCTCTTGCTGAGAAGGACTCGCCTGACTATGACAAGTTTAAGGAAAGTGTTAAAGCTAAAGACGGAAAGTCCAAAGCTGTAATTCCAGAAAATCTGCCAATGGAAGGCATCATTGAAGGAACTGATATTCGCTATGAAATAAAGACTGGTCCTGGCCAACTTGGCGGACGTATGCGCGATGGCAGAATTCGTCTTAGAGAGCGCGCTGCAGTAGAAGGAAACATAGCTGGTCTTTATCTAATTGGTGATACCTCTAATCTAGAACTTCCAAATCTAGAACGAAGTGAAATTTGGAGGGGAGCAGACGGCGGTGACAGAAACACTATCATAGAGCGTCCTTCTCCTCCGCATCCTTTTGCTGAAGATCCAGTAGCAGTTGCTAAAAGAATTGTAACTAAATTAAATGAGGCAAACAAAAAAAGTAAAGACGCTACTGACGTACCTACACCAGACTTAAGTGCACCACCTAATACTCCTTCACTTTTCAAAGACTTTGACGTCCCTAATGGAGCGTTTCAACTACGCACTATCGATTTTGAGCCAGATGGTCGCGTGGATGAAGAATCAACAGACTTTACAGACGATCCAGAGCGCTTAGCGGTCAAGTACACACTTCCACAACTAAGCGTTGCGCTTACTCAAGCTTTAATTGGTGATAAAGACGATGCAATTTTTAATGAAATCATCGAGTCAAGCATTGGTGACGACGACGAGTTGTTAGATCTTGAGGAAACTGATGATGTTGTCAATTCTCCTGCCCCTGCGGCGGGCAGAGCAAATGGTAGCGGGGCAGGACAGCTAGAGTTTAATAAAGGTGATGAATTTGTTCCAGCCGAAGCTTTATATAACGCGATATTCTTAGCAGGTGGAGATCCTAATCGTGTTATTGCAAATGCTTATGATGCAGTTAATGGAAATCGCAACAACCTAAATAAGTTGCATGAAGCAGCAGGTGGAACACCAGACCCAGACGAAGAAGCACTAATTGACGACATATTTGAAGAAATTTCTCAAATTAAGGAAGCTTCTACTCCTAAAGAAATTGAGGAAAAAGCGGCCAACGCTTCTGATGAACAGCGTGATAACACTCCTCAAGGCGAGCTAATTTATAACATACCAGTTGATACTGAAAAGAACCCTGACTACTATGACATTGACACTAATCCATATAGTCCGTTGACTGAAGAACCGGACGAGAATGGATATTCAGATAATCCAAGATATATAGCAACCAAGTTTGAAGAGGCAGACCTTTTGGAACAATTTGAAAAGGCAATAGTTAACGGATCTGGATCTGCACTACTTAACTTTAACCCAGACGCTCCTTCTAACGAAGGACTTTATGAAGTTCGAGTAGAAGCTGTTCGTGATGCTCTTCAACGTCTAAATGTAAACACAAACGCTGTAATTGAGCGTATCCTTAGCGAATCAAATGATTTTGAAGAAGCGCCCGAGCCAGCTCAAACACCAGAGCCAGCACGAGTGGCAAATATGTTTAATGAAAACGTTGACGCAATTAAAGATTTTTATGATGTTGACGATGACTTATTTCCAAGCGGAGTTAACGTGATTTCGTACCTGCCTTCCGACGGGTCACTCGCATACGTAGATCCATGGGAAGATCTTTATGTTGCACGCAATGGTTCAATTACACAAGTTACAGTTTCGCCTGAATGGTTTTCAGACCCGAGAGGAGCTGGCCAAGCTGGCTGGAGAGATCTTACTCCTCAAGAACGGGCTAGCATATATGACACGTCTTCTGAGCCAGAAGAGGATGAAACAGAGACTTCTGAGCCAGCGCCTGTAACACCACAGTATCAGTATCCAGGACCAGAAGAAGCGGGATATTCACCTAATAACACAACGATTGTTCGTGGCGGAGCAGTGGTTGGTAAGGGAGCGCGCGTTCAAGCCATCAAGGACGGAAAGCTTGGAACTGTCACTGCAATACAAAATAATCCAGAGTACCTGCGCATAAAGTTTGATGATGGAACAACTCAGGTAAGATCAGCAAGTAAAGTTCGCGCAATATCAACTGATTCAGGCGGAGCTTCAGCTGTTGTTACTCGAGAAGAAATGTTGCCATCCACTGATGTACAACAACGTCTTGACAGACCACTTCTTCCAGCTCCAAGAATTGCGCGTTCAGGTGACACTATAGGAGTCAACGATGAAAGTGCTCGTCCGGACTTTTTAGAAGGAAAAACAAGAGAAGATTCAGTGCAGTCAAACTTCTCGGAATGGAAAGATCGTGACGCAGAAGTTGCAAAGGCTGGAAAAGACAGAGTTAGTCTTGATGTATTAGAACAACTAGCTTATAAGTATTCTCTCGCAGATCAAGACGGCTCGGCTAGAGAAGTAAACGAAATAAAAGATGAAATTAAAAGACTTATTGGTGATGCTTATGGTGATCGCTCTGGCATATCTTTCGGGGGCGACTTTTATACTCTTAAAGTAAGAGACGTTAGTATTGATGTTGATTTAGAAAATTCATACAATAATCCAAGTAAACAAGATATGGATAATGGAAAGGCAAGTGTAGCTTTTGGTATTTCTCTTGACATACGTGATGTTAATGGAAGACCTATAGGTAGAGCTAAAAGATCTATAAAAATAAAACGTAAACTTGACAGAGACGGTAACGTTATTGAAGTTTCTAAGTCAGGTTATGCAGAATTTATGGCTCTATACAACAAGGAATTAAAGCAAAAAGGATTTGGATCTGCATATAATCGCTGGGTAGAAAACTGGTATGCTGCAAATGGAATAGAAAAAGTATATGTTGGTGCTGCTGGTGGTGGAGAATATCAAGGTGGATTTGTTTGGGCACTTACAGGGTACAATTGGACTAACTCTACGGACGTGGTAAATATTATGCAAAAACTGCGTCGCCAAGCAAGAACAGACTTAGAAAATGTACAGTTAGATGTACTTAAGTATCGCATGGATAGAGCTAAACTTAATGATGGTAGCTACAATCTTTCTATCCTGCCAACACCTCTAGAGTTTGCTCTTGTCGGGTGGGACCCAGAAAAGGATCCTGAAAAAGGAAAATGGCTTGGTAAAACTGTAATGATGGACACTGGCTGGTCAGGGGTAAAGCATCTTAATCCCAAGGCGCGCGAACAGATACAAGCTATAAACTACAACCAAATAAAAAATGCACGTAAACGCGTTTTGTCAAAGCAAAATATGCCTAGCGTTTCATCTCAGGGTCTTTCTGTTATAGAGTCAGACGAGTTTAGAAACGATGGAGTAATTTCTCCGTACTACAGTCAAATCAAAGATGCACTGCGAAATAACAGGTCACTAGCGGTTCTTTCTGTAGATGCTAAAAATGCCTTAAACGACTATGTGTCTAGACAGATGCTAAACAAGAATAGAAGTCTTTCACTTGATGATGTATTTCGTCTACGTGACGGTCTTTCAAACGAGTATCGTGCAGATCATGGACATTCAGATCCGTTTAACTCTGCAAATGTGTTGTCAGAGTTTACTGTTGATGATTTTAGTGCCGCAGCCAGCGGAGACACTTCAAAAATAGCAGAAGCAGGTTTTGAAGTGGAAAGACTTAATGGTCTTGGAGTAAATGATGAATATGGTATGTTCCAGGTTACACACATTGCAAGCGGACAAAAATTCTACGTAAAAAACGATGAGTACTCTTCAGACTACTCAGAGACTCCTGCTGGAATCACCGAGTTAGAAGCGTCAATAATCTTTAGAGCCGCTGGTATGCAAGGAATTCACGACGTTCGTGCTGCAAAGAATCAGCAAAATCTTGTTGTTATGAGTGAAGCCGGGTCAAACGTACCTTTGGTTAGTAGAGCAGTTAACGCTGGACCAGGCACTAGAAATGGTATACCAGACGCTAGCGGGACAATAACTAGACTACTGGATGATCAAAGATTTGTAGAACTATTAGACAATCCTGAGGACATCATAAGAATGTCTATATTCGATATTCTTTCAAACAATGTAGACCGTCACGACGGAAATTACATGATAGCTTTTGATAAGTCTACCGGAAAATTACGCGTGTTTCCAGTTGACAATACTTTAGGTGAAATTAAAAAAGATGAAACGCGCATTGAAGACTTTTTAATTGACTCTGATAGTTTTGCAGGGTCAGACGCATACCAAAACTACATGCCTATTCTTATAAACAAAATCGGAACTGGAGATTTACTAAAGATCTATAGGCACCAAATCAAGAATATTACAGATAATCTTTCAAATCCTTTATACCAACCTAAAGGTTTTGAGATGGATAAGATCATTGAAAAATGGGGAACCTATGACGCGTTTAAAGACGCTGTATCCTCGCGATTAAATAATCTAATATCTAAGAGCAGCCAAGAGTACAAGGCACTTGAAAATGCCTTGCGACTAGGATACTGGAACTAAGGAGAGACACTATGGTAAAAGTAATTAGAGCTTATGAGTTAGTTAGTAACAACCATGTTTTTTCTATAGTTGCAGATGATAAAAAGTTTGTATACGTCTTTGAAGACAAAGATGCAGAGATTTTTAATCCAACCAGGCGAGTAAAGATGCTTATGGAAAAAGTTGTAAAAGACCGTAAGCTAAAGGTAGAAGACCTTCTTTCAATAGCAACAGTTAACTTAAGCACCTTTAGATTTTCTGAGGCATTTGAAGAGTCAAATATAAAATTAGCAGTCTCCTCTGAGAAGGTACAGCTAAGACGTTCTCGTGAAGCTACATACAATGATAACAGCCAGCAAATTGATGTTGGTACCTATGATGACATTGACCAAGTATTCTTTGACTATCCTGACTTGTATGACCAGCTTTCAAGTGACGATCCGGACCAAAAGATAACTGCTCCAGGTATGTTGGAGCTTGTCTTTGCTGCACTAGGGCCTATTGATCCTAACGGCCCGTATGGTCACATTGTTAGATACCTTGATAAGCAGACAGCCGAAGAGCCAGTCGTTGCGGCGGCAGATGGAGACGCCTGCCCTCCTGCAACTCAGGATATTCAACTAAATCTTAAAAACCGCCAAAATGCAATTGACAACATAGGGTATGGTCCACTAAATCCACAGGAGCCTAATGACGAGTTTTGGAAGGAAAAGGCAACTCGTTGGAATGTATCTAGCGAGGACGCTAAAACAAGCAGATGCGGTAACTGCGCTGCATTTATCGTTACCTCTAAGATGAAGGACTGTATTGCTCAGGGCCTACAGCAAGGGGACGGAAACGTTGAAGATTCCTATGACGTGGTGGTTCAAGGCGAATTAGGATATTGCGAGGCCCTTGACTTTAAGTGTGCCGCCTCGCGCACATGCGATGCATGGATTGCGGGCGGACCAGTCACTGATGAGACAGGAAAAGAGCAGGCATGAATGTAGTAGGAAAAAGCGGACCTCTTGTTCTTTTTTCAAATGACACCCAAGGTGTTGTAATTAACTCTGAGGAAAACTTAGTTGTTAATCAAGGAGTTTTATCTTCATTAACTGCCTCTGCTACATGGAGCGATGAAGATCTAGATATTACTGAATCACAACTTGAATTAGCTAGTGCCGCTCTTGTTACATTAGACGTAAGTGTGGTCGGTGGCGCTCGTCGCTTATATACAATTCCTAAAGGCGCTCAAGAGGAGGCAAAGAGAGCTCTTGAGTGGCGCAAGGAGCATAAGCGCGGAGGAACTTCAGTAGGTCTCAACACGGCCCGCACTCTTTCAAGAGGAGGACAAATTGGAATTGAAAAGGTCCGTCATATTGCGAAGTATTTCCCTCGTCATGAGGTTGATAAGAAGGCAAAAGGCTACTCGCCAGGAGAAGACGGTTTTCCGTCAAATGGGCGTATTGCGTGGGCTCTCTGGGGTGGCGACACCGCGTGGCGTTGGGCGCGTGCCATCGTCGAAAGAGAAAACAAAAAGTCATTAAGGGCAGATGGATATGCAGAAAGCTCATACCACGAGGACGAATTTGATTATGCAGTTAACACTCAATACCCTACGGACTTAGGCGCATTTGAGCATAATTTAGAAGCAGTTGAGTTCATTGCTCGTATGCGCATGGACGGCTCTGGAATTGATCGCCTATACAAGATCGATGAGAACTACGACGTTAAGGTTTGGGACGGCGGAACTTGGAATACACTAGACGACGTAAACCAAGACCTTACTAGCTATGACATGGCATTAGACGATGAGCAAGACCTTTCAGTAGAAAAGGTTCACATTGAAATTGACGCAGAGTCTGCATTCTTTTTAAGCGCGTGCTTCCAAGAAGATCCATTTAGACCAGTTTCAATCTTTGAGATTGATGAAGAGGAAGCCGAGTTATTTGCAGCTGCCGCTAGCGAGCTAGACTTAGAATTTATAGATTCACTTGTAGCCGCTGCCACTGAAGACAAAACCGAAGGAGACGGAATTTACACTCCTGAGGAAAGATCTGAAAAAGCTGCAAAACAAGTACGCGACAAAACTGGCAGATTTTCAAAGCAAGGATCGCGTGTAGTTGTTGGTGGAGACGCCAAACGCGGATCTGGTAGCATAGTAGCAATTGATCCTGAAAAGCAAAGTGTTAGAGTAAAACTTGATTCAGGAGATATAGTAGACGTTCCTGCAACTGCAACAGAACCAGAGTCTTCAGTTAGCGCACAAAAAACTGCGCCCATGGATATAACTCCTCTTGATACATCAGGCATTCTTGGCGAACCTCGTGTTCCAATTGATCGTCCTGGAGCTAAGATTCCTGGAACTCTTCCAGCAATGACTTCTGAAGATATGGGAAAGGTACTTGGTGATTGGCCAGGCTGGGTAAAATCTCAACGGGACGCATTTGATGCAAATAAGACAGAAGGGTTTGAGTCTCGCTCGGACGGATCTGGCCCGAAGGTTATTACTGGAAAAAATCAGATAGAAAAAGTTTCAAAGAGTCCTTATCTTAAAGAGCTAGAAAAGTTAACTGGAGTTAAGCTTAAGCTTGATCCGTATAAACACCCAGCTCTTGCAAGTTTCTTAAACAAGAAGGTTAAAGGTTCAGACGGCGAATACTACTACCCAAACAAAATGTACTACCAGCCTATAACCAGCGCTGCTTCTCCAGGTGAGTCTAAGGAGATGTCACCTGAAACCTCAGACGTTCAACCTGTGTTTTTTGCAATCGTTTCAGATACGGACCCTAGCGCTGTCTATGAGTTAGTGTCACTAGTCCCAGCTAGCTCTACATCAACTGATGCGATGACGTATACCCGCAAGGATAAAAAGTGGGTGCGTGACGAGCAAATACTCGCTGATATGAAGTCTGCAACTCCACCTCCTGTAGTACCTCTTGATGGCGCATCTCTTAAAACAGTTATCGAGCAAGTTGATGGAATCACTCCAGTAACTGCATCTGTAAAGGACTTTGAGTTTATTACAGTTCTTTGGAATGGTAAAAATGGAATGTTCCTAACTGCGGCTGGTGGCTTAGATCGTAATAGAGGAAACGCAGAGAACTTACGTCGCTACTGGACAATCGGTAAAGGCGGAGTTATAAAGATTCGTTGGAATACTCCAGGTGATTGGACGCGCTGTTACCGCAACCTTAAGAAGTACATGGGTCCTCGCGCTAAAGGGTACTGCGCTCTTCGTCACAAGGAGATGACAGGTACCTGGCCAGGTAGTAAAAACAACATTGGAAAGAGGAAAGGTCTTCTTTCTGTAGATGAAATTTTAGAGTCATCAATTCTTTCTGCTCGAGCAGCAGATGCTCGCCGCCGTGTTCTTACCGCGGCAGGACATCTTGACGAAGAGATTATGACAGAAGGAGCCAAGTTTAAGATTCCTTTGGTAATTCCAGAGGAGATCGAGACTGGCGATGGACGTACCTTTAAGAAAGGTGCGATAGAAATTCGTGAACTGCCTTTACCACTGATGTGGCAAATTGAAACTGGAGAAGGGCACAATGGATCAGTTGTAGTTGGACGTATTGATCACATGGAACGCGTAGAAGGTGGTATCGGCAACGCGCACGGTGTGTTTGACTCTGGCGAATATGGTAAGGAAGCCGAGCGTTTAATACGTAATGGTTTTATCCGTGGAGTTTCTGCGGATCTCGATCAGTTTGAGGCAAGTCAAGAATTGCCTGAACTGGCCGAAAAAGACAGTGGTAAGATTGGAACTGAGAAACTTGTGATCTCGCATGCGCGAGTTATGGCAGTGACAATTGTACCAAAACCGGCATTCCAAGAATGCCAAATCTACCTCGTCGAAGACGAGAATCAGGAGGAAACAGTGATCATCCCGGACGGCATTTATGTCGACGAGATGGATCCTGTAGAAGCTTCAGCGCTTGTTGCCTGTGGCTTAGTGGCAGGATCAATCCCAGTCGTACCACCGCGTTCGTGGTTTGACAATCCGCAACTCGACAAGCCAACTCCATTGACCGTTGACGACGAAGGTCGTGTGTTTGGTCATATCGCGGCGTGGCACGTTGATCACATTGGAATGTCATTTGGAACAAAACCACCACGCTCAAGAAGCAACTACGCATACTTCCATACAGGTGTAGTTCGCACAGATGACGGGACAGATATTCCTGTCGGTCAACTAACTTTAGCAGGCGGACATGCCTCACTTGAGGCTTCTGCCCAAGAGGCGGTACGTCACTACGACGATACCGCGTCTGCATTCGCGGACGTTCATGCCGGAGAAGACTCCTTTGGTATTTGGGTATCTGGAGCTTTACGTCCAGGAACTACGCCAGAGCAGGTTCGCGCAGTTCGCGCGTCTGCACCTTCTGGTGACTGGCGTCCAATTAACGGTAAACTTGAGCTTGTAGCGGTTTGCCAGGTAAATGTTCCAGGGTTCCCTATTGCACGTGCCCGCGTAGCCTCAGGTGCGGTTATGGCACTTGTTGCGGCTGGCGCAGGTGTTCTTGCACGCATGAAGGCGGATCCAATTGCAGATTTGGTCTCTCGTGTACAAAAACTGGAGCAGTTAGAACAAGCTGAACTTTCATCAAAAGCGGACGTTGCTCGTGAGCGCTTTACAGCGTTAAAGGAGGCACACGCTGCAGAGCTTTCCGCTCGTGCAGATGCTTTGTACTCTAGAGTTTTTGGAGTACAAAAGTTTGATGACGAGTTTGGCTACATCTCCCGCGAGAAACGCCAGCAACTTGCAAAGAAGGGTTACGCCCTTCCTGATGGCTCATATCCAATTACCTCGGTTGACTCCCTTAAGGATTCCATCCAGGCATATGGACGCTCAAAGCCAGGTAAGCGTGCAGCGGTTAGACGCCACATAATGAAGCGTGCTCGCTCTCTAGGCCGCTATGACCTAGTTCCAGAAAAGTGGAAGTCATTATCAAGTCAGGAGTTAGGTGAGGAAGTTGCCTATCTACGTGACCGTATCGCGATGATTACAAACTTAAAATCAACGGAAGCCGAGCTTTCCAACGAGGAGTCAAACGACTTGGGAAAAGCATCAGCGGCTGAGTTTGGAAAAATTGAGCAGGTCGGAGAAGGCAAGTACCTCCCTGGCAAGACTCAGCCGCGTGATGCTAAAGGTAAGTTTCGCCAGGTCCTAGCTCGTATAAAGCAGAACCTCGGTGACGCTGGACTAGACCGAACAATCAAGAAGATCGAAGAGGCTGAAAACCTTGATTACGCTGGAAACTACATGGAGGCAGCGAGAGCCGCAGGCGACGTTATCTCGATAGTTGACAGAATTGATACCCGTGCACTTAACCCAGACGCACTAGAAAATATTCGCACCTCGGCACGAGCCTTGGGAGAGACCATTGCAAACCTCCCATTGCCGTTTGGAAGCGACACGGAGAAGGTCCGTTATAGTGATCTTCCTCCGGCCTTAAAAGGTCTTATCGAAGATATGATCCCAAGGGTGGAAGAAAAGATAGGAAAGGACGAGGCTGATGAGGCGACGACAGGACTCAAGTCGTTTATGTCAGGTGGAGATTACTTCTCTCAAGCTGAGATTTCCTCAGAATTGAGTAAACTTCTCCGACTCCTAACTTAAAATATAATGTATTATTCAATCCAGGTAGAGTGCCTCCACGCAAACCGCGTAGAGTCCCTCGGCCTTGGACTGATTAGCGAGATGAACTAACAAATCTTGTTCATCATGACTGGCCCGGAGGAGGGACAGTGGACCGTATAAAAGAAATGCTAGACCAGCTTTCTGAACTCGACGCTGAAAAGCTTGTCGAGTTACAGAGTGCTATCGTCAGCGAATTCGAAACGGTTGAAAAGGAGGATCCAACTCCGCAGACAGTAGACGCCATGACCTCATTGGCAGACATGCTTGACACAGTACGTGGTGAAATTTCTCGTCGTGAAGCACAAGCTCAAGAGCTTGCTGCTCGCGCTGCAGAAGCCGCAATGCGTGTTAAGGGTGACGAAATGAAGGAAGAAATGCCTGAAGGCAAAACCGATTCTGACGATGATAAAGAGGAGAAGGAAATGCCTGAAGAGGCTCCTGCTGCTCCAGTCATCGAAAAAGAAAAAGAAAAAGAAGAGGATAAGCCAATGGCCGAAACGTCAACTACTGTGGAAGAGGCATCTGAGCTTTCAACCCCAGCAGAAACACCTGTAGCAACTCAAGAAGTTGCTGCTACTGAAGTAACACCAGCTGCAGAAGCTGCTG
>Ga0169931_10004863_pt1 | contig 20713 bp, 18 predicted proteins | sample Kivu_15m_20L_FD_129675 | JGI IMG/M metagenome (GOLD analysis project Ga0169931, IMG submission 129675) | Freshwater microbial communities from Lake Kivu, Western Province, Rwanda to study Microbial Dark Matter (Phase II) - Kivu_15m_20L... | ecosystem: Environmental > Aquatic > Freshwater > Lake... | reverse complement strand
TGGCTTTGAGGTGGCAGCTGGAAAAACCTTGACCATATCGGCAAAGCCTCTAGCTGTGGCATCAACTGCCTGTTGCATCTGCTCTATCTCATACTCATCTTTAATCATTCTAAGGATGGAGTTGGTATTTAAAAACTCAGCCTCAAGCTCTGCGTTTAAATCAACTAATTGATCAATCTTTAAATCCTCTCCCCTTATAATTACTGAATCAATCTTGTTAGCCAAAAAGCTTTCAATCTGCTCTAGCTCACTGACAGATATCTGATACTTACTCTGAGTTTGATTAAGAGATAATCTCTTGCCAATCCAAAACTCACCATATCTGGTGTTTTTATAAAACTGATCACTATCTCTACTAGATCTTGGATGAACAAACAGATATGGCTCATGACCATCCCCTGCCGGCTCCATAATAAAAACTGAGTCTGGAACGGCATCTGTGGCAACAATGCCACTAATCCAAGCAAAAGCGGAGTGGGCTCTAAATTGGTAATCGGTGTCATTGCTGCGAACCTTTAAAGATCCTGCTGGACAAATTAATCTTTTCCCTAAATATTTTTTCGATAATTTTTCTCTACGTATTTTGGTATATGCAGTTACTGGGTGGGCGGAGATTATCTCCTCCTCATCTGTTGCCCAGCCAGTTTTCATAAACTCACTCATCGCATCTTGTGTTGGTAGATCATGTGCGCGCAATGGATATATCTGTTGATCGCACTTATCTTGTGAGTTATTCGCCAAATTCATACCTATAGTTTACTAATTAAGCCTAAATTGGCTATCGATAAAATGAGCGGTTACCTTGCCATCTACAAAGGCGCTTCCGAGGCGTGAGAAAAGGCACTGGATGGTGTCGACTAGTTGATAATTTGATTAACAAATGAGACATGGTCTAAGCGCAAGAACTCATGAGAAATAATTTTGAATATCACGAGAACAAAGCAAGGTTGGGTCGGCGCTCGATTCAATAAATTCTTTCCACCATTTAAGAGTTAGTTGAATAGATTCCTTAGATGTCCACCTTGGTTTCCAGTTCAATTTTTCCTTGCCCAAGCTAGAATTTATACTTAGCTTTTCTGATTCTTTTGAATCCTTAGAGATCTCTTTGAACAATAAAAAATTATTTAAATCCGGAAAAATAGTTGTTGCAATTTCTACCACATTCTTAACAGAAAACTCCGTTGCATCGGGACCAAAATTAACCGACCCCAATGTACTTCCCTTTAGACTAGCTTCTACAACTTTAATATATCCAACTAGTGGATCCAGAACATGCTGCCAGGGTCTTGTGCCCTCCGGATTTCTAACTTCAATTTGAGTTTCAGAAATCAGTCCCCGAATAATGTCAGGGATCAATCTGTCTTGGGCAAAATCGCCCCCTCCAATAACATTTCCAGCGCGGCTTGAAACTACTTTGGGCCCATTCGAAATCTTTGAAATTTGTTGCCAAGCAGCAACGACTGCCTCTGTGCCAACTTTGCTAGCACTATAGGGATCTTTACCCCCAAGAGGATCAGTCTCCACAAAAGCTCGTCCAGAATTATCGTTTCTATAAACTTTATCTGTAGTTACTACGACGATCGCTTTTACAAAATCTTTCTTGAATGAAATATCCAAAATATTGACTGTACCCATTACATTCATTTCAAAAGTTTCACGCGGATTTTCATATGATTTTAGAACAAGGGGCTGAGCTGCCATATGAACGATGGTTGACGGTTTTTTCTCATCAATAAATTTTTCAATAGTTTCATAATCACGAATATCTGCGAAAACTTCTGGGATTGCACCAGTTCGCTCGGCACGGTCAAACAGAGAGTCCTTCTGCGGGGGTAATGAATACCCAATAACCGGAACATTTAGGTGCTCCAAAAGGAAAGTCATCCAAGTGCCTTTGAACCCTGTATGACCAGTTAGAAGCAATGGCCCCGGCACCTCTCGAATGCCTTGCCCTAATGAATTCTCCATAGGTGAACTGTAGTCTTTGCCTATCAAACTATAATCAATGCACTACTTCTGTGGAGCGGTCAGGGATGAAATTGAGCGAGAATTTAGAATCGAATATTGACTATTTAGTTGCAGAAGCATTTGCTGAGCTACATCTCTCAAGGCCCTTTATCCCAGGTGAGACAAACATCCCTGTGACAGGTAAGGTTTTCGGGCAAGAAGAATTGAGGGCTGCAACAAAAGCGAGCCTTGACTTCTGGTTGACATCCGGGCCATATACAGAGCAATTTGAATCTCGTTTCGCAAAAGTTGTGGGGATGCGTCATGCATTCATGGTGAACTCGGGTTCATCGGCAAACTTGTTGGCTCTCAGCTCACTTACGAGTCCAGCTCATGGGGAGCGCACTTTGAGACCTGGCGACGAAGTCATTACTGTGGCGGCTGGTTTTCCAACAACAGTTACTCCAATCCTTCAAAACGGTCTTGTTCCGGTTTATGTTGATGTTGATCCAGAAACATATGGAGCAATAGATGAGCAAATAGAGGAAGCAGTTTCTTCAAAGACTAAGGCAATCATGATGGCCCATACCCTTGGCAATCCATTCAATCTCGACTTTGTTCAAGACTTAGCAAAGAAACACAATCTCTGGCTCATTGAAGATAGTTGTGATGGATTAGGTGGGACATACAGAGGTCAAACTTTGGGAAGTTTCGGAGATCTCTCGACGTTTAGCTTCTATCCGGCGCACCAGATAACAACTGGCGAAGGCGGTGCGGTGCTGGTCAAGAAAGTTGCACACAAAAGAATTGTTGAATCTTTCCGCGACTGGGGAAGAGACTGCTGGTGTGCCCCAGGCTGTGATAACACTTGTTTGATGCGTTACGAGTGGACTTTGGGCGAATTACCTGATGGCTATGATCACAAATACACTTATTCGCATTTGGGATACAACCTGAAATCTGGAGACATTCAAGCCGCTATTGGTCTAGCGCAGCTGGATCGACTGGATACATTTATTGAACTTCGTCGGCGCAATTGGGCCTACCTATTTAATGGCTTGAAGGATCTGGGAAAGTACTTTGTTCTTCCGAAAGCGACTGAAAATAGTGCTCCTTCATGGTTTGGTTTTGCACTCACAGTAAAGCCTGGAGGTCCAAAAACAAGAAATCAAATTGTTCAAGAATTGAATGAGAAAAAGATTGGTACACGACTTTTATTCGGTGGAAATCTTTTGCGTCAACCTGCATTTATAGGGACGCCAAGACGGGTAATTAGCAAACTTGAGAATACAGATCGAATAATGAATGACACCTTCTGGATTGGTGTGTGGCCCGGGCTTTCGGTTGAAATGTTAGACTACATAATCACGTCAATCCATGAAATCCTGGAAAAAAGTTTATGAAAGTTATTATTCTTGCTGGTGGTCTCGGAACACGAATCTCGGAAGAAACGGCTGATAAACCCAAGCCGATGGTTTTGCTTAACGACAAACCAATCCTTTGGCACATAATGAGTATTTTCGCCAAGCAGGGTTACACAGATTTTGTCGTTGCTGCGGGGTACAAGGGTGAAATCATTGCCGACTGGGCATCAACACTCGAAACGGACTGGAATATCCAAACAATTAATACTGGTTTGGACACCCAAACAGGTGGCCGCATTAAGCAATGTATGGAGTTGTTTCCTGGGGAAAGAATTTTAGCCACATATGGTGATGGCGTTGGAAATATCAATTTAAAGAACTTGATTACTGTCCATGAATCCCATGGAAAATTGGCAACTTTGACTGCAGTCCACCCACCCGCGAGGTTTGGCTATTTAGATATTGCGAATGGTTTAGTCCTTCATTTTGGTGAAAAGAATCAAAGCGGCGCGGGTTGGATTAATGGGGGCTTTTTTGTACTCGACCCTGAAGTATCTGGCTTGATAGAATCTAACGACGAACCATTTGAAACTGGTGCGCTTCCAAGATTGGTGAATAGTGCAAATCTAATGTCATTTCGTCACGAAGGGTTCTGGCAACCCATGGATACCCTCAGAGAAAAAGAAAATTTATCGAAACTGGCCAGACTGTCAACTCCACCTTGGCTCAATGGAATTCAATAAGACTTAGAGTAGGGTCATGGAAACGAAGGCTCCCCAGTTATCAATCATCACACCAACTTTTAACAAAGAGGCAACAATAGAAAATTGCATTTCACAGTTAAGAGAATTCATGTCCGCAAATATGATTGGCGTCAAGTATGAGCATATAGTTATTGATAACGCGTCCTCCGATAAAACTGTGGAAATTGTTGAGCGATTTGCTCTATCAGATTCACGAATTAAACTTGTTGTAAATAGTCGTAACATTGGGGCACCTCAGAATATTCTTAGAGGGTTGACATTCGCTAGTGGTGATGCCGCTATTCCTATGCTGCCTGCAGACTTACAAGATCCAATTCACATTATTCGTGACTTTGTGATGAAATGGAATGAAGGCTATAAAATTGTATACGGTAAAAGATTAAATCGACAAGAGCCGTTTCATTGGAGGTTGGCTCGTCGCGTTTATTACAAAGTAATTTCGAGTATGTCTCATTTTGAAATACCACAAAATGCTGGCGATTTTATGTTAATCGACAGAATCGTTATTGATTCTATTAATTCCTATCCGAAACAAGATTTATACCTTCGGGGATTCGTTTCAAGACTTCAACAGCCCAGTACATCTGTCGGGTATACATGGGTTGCTCGTAAGGCCGGAAAATCAAAGTCTTCATTATTTATACTGATGGACACAGCATTGAGTGGGCTAATCAACACCAGCCGTTTACCAGCACGTTTAGCTGTAGGCTTAGGTGCTCTTACCGCGGGATTTTCCTTTCTTTACGGCATTATAACTATTTTGTTGGTTTTGTTTGGAAATTTGACGGTGCCATCTGGTGTGCCAACGTTGGTTGTGCTCATTACTTTTTATTGGCGGAATTCAATTAGTCTTTCTGGGAATTATTGGCGAGTACATCCTCGGAGTATTTAGTCATCTAAAGCCGGATCCTGAAGTAAGTTCTGTCAAGTTAATTAATCTTGACTAATTTCACTCAATGAAATTGAAATTGAAATTTTCTTCCCTTGCGAAAAAAAATATGCGAACCCTTTGTTTTTAAAAGTACGAGACCTCAGAAGATTTATAAATTCGCGCACGTTCACAATAGAATTAAGGTCGATTTCGTCAAATTCGGCAATCGCGTTCTTTTTATTGTATGTTGAAATTGTATGATCCTGTTCGACTGTTTCAATCTCGCCCCTTATAATTTGTGGCCAGACTTCCTTGAATAATCCAACGATTTCGACCTGCAATCTATTGTAAAGCTCGCTGGCTGTGTCTGTTGGCAAAGTAGGAACAGCTCTTAATGCCCATATGTCCCCGGCATCCGCGTCGACGGAGATTCTATGAAGGGCTACGCCGGCTGGTGTATCGTCCTTAAGGTTATAAACATGTGGGAACCACCCTCGATTCCGTGGCAACAGCGCAGGATGAAAATTTATAGAATCCTTGAATAAATCGAGAGTGAAATCTTTCAATAACCAGGGCCAATAAACGGATATCAAAAAATCAATCCGTAGTGGTTCTAGAATTTTACTAATTGTGACAGGTTCCCAAACGCTCTTGCCACGATATATCGGGATTTCTCGATTAACTAGAATGGACTCTATTTCTAACTCATAAGCCGGGTCATCGCCTATTAGAAAGACGGAAAGGATTTCGGTCATTTCATTCTCGACGAGAAATCGACAAACTTCGATACCGGGTTTGTGATTTAGAAGTAAAACTACACGTTTTTTCATTGATTCGCGAGATAATCCAATATTGTATTGGAAACATATGAAATCTTCTTGCTCGTTAGATTCACGCCACTCGGCAAGTTTATTCCAGTTTTGGCAATTACATCGGAGTTCTTAAACTCCTGTTTCACATGTGGCCCCCAAATTGGGTAACTCGAAATTCTTGGAAATGTTGGTCGAGTATCTATACCTCGGCTACTTAAAAAGCGAAACAAGTCATCGCGGTCTACATCTTCTATCGTAATGCTTGTCATCCAACAAATCGACCTGCTGTCTGGAATTTCCATTTGGAACTTGACTCTCGAAGTCTTGGAAAGCAACTCTTTGTACTCACCATTAATTTCTCTTTTACGAGAAATTTGCCGTTCAACACTGGTTAATTGAGCGAGTCCGATTGATGCCGCAATATTTGAAATCTTATACTTGTGGCCAATTTGGTCAATCCAAAAGCTTCCAGGGACTCTTCCATGTTCCTGCAGTTTCTTTACTCTCTCGAAGTTATCCTTTGAATCAGTTACCACCATCCCACCCTCACCCGTAACAAGCATTTTAGCGCCTTGAAAACTATAGCAACCAAGATCGCCGATTGATCCTGCTGCACGTCCATTTATCAGAGTTCCAATGGCGGGTGCTGCATCCTCGATTACAAAAAGATTATGCTTTCGAGCAAAATCCATCACGGCAAGCATATCTGCTGCAAATCCATACAGATGTACTGGAATGATTGCTTTAGTTTGCGATGTAATTAGGCTTTTCAAAGAATTGAGTTCGATAGTCCAAGATTCGGAATCGACGTCGGCAAAGACAGGAATTGCCCCCACGTAAGCAACGGCGGAAGCCGTCGCAACCCAAGTTATGTTAGGAACTATAACTTCGTCCCCCGGACCAATACCTAGAGCCAAGAGACTTAAATGTAATGCGCCAGTACACGACGAAGTTGCAATAGCGTATTTAGCTCCCACATAGTTTGCAAATTGTGATTCGAAATCCTCAATATAGTCAGAATGGTGGGCATTCCAGCCGAACGCGACCGCTTTGGCCGTGTAATTCCTTTCTACAGTTGTAATTGAAGGTCCTGCAGTCAAAATCATTTTCAAATCTCTAGGCTCTATAGGCTTTGCACAAAAAACATAGGTTCGGAGATCTTGTTTAACTGAAAACTCAAGATTTCTTGATTCGATTGCTTTTTTGAGAAGAGTTTCGACATTGTTCGTCAATGCCGCTTCTAGTGCATAAATGTTCAAAGCTTCGGCTATCCAAGACGTCAAAACTAATAAGGCACCTCCGAGAACTTCAGAATTGCTTTGTTTTTTAATCAAGGATAGTTTCCTCAAAAATACTCTGTCTTCTTCTGCAGAAATATTTAGGTATCCGATTGGAGTAGATTTGTTTGCAAAAATTAAGAGTCTTAAATCCGCCTTAGAAGGGGCCGCTGTCTCTTTGCAAAAATCTTCTAGAAAATGCTTACTGAAAATCGATTCGATATCCTCGTTGTGTAAGCAAGGTTGAAGACTTATAATTTCGTCTTGGTAAGCGATACTCTTTGTTCTGGAGTCAAAAAGATCTGTTGAGCATCTCATAAACTCAAATACGTCTTCAGTATACTTACGTTTGTCAAAATTCCCTAGGATTGGGTTGTGGAATCTATTCATCCTTATTCTATTCATATGAAAAGAGTACAACTCTTTGTGTTAGCTTTGCTATACCACCTCGTAAGTGTTTGAACTAGAGCTAATCTAGTTGATTGTGCTAGAAAGCAGCTTTGCGCGACATGTTTGCAAATCTCAAAGTTGCACTTTCCCATGGTTGGCAATGATATATTTGAGACAAAGACTGGAGTTCTTTTAGTGACAAGCTTAAGCAAGCAGGTGGCGATTGAAGCACGCAAATCTGCATTAAAAATGACCTTTGCCTCTAAAGCCTCACACATCGGATCTTCTTTGTCGATGATTGATATTTTATCTGTAATTGCCACCGGAGTTGAGCTTTCTCCTAACGGAAAACTCGGCGATGAACTCATAATTTCCAAAGGTCATGCTGCGGCTGGTGCATACGCAGTTCTAGCGCACTCTGGATACATTCCTCTCAGTCTATTGGATTCATATTCAATGGATGGATCCACACTTGGGGGTCACGTAACAAGCACTCACGTACCTGTTATTAATCTTTCAACGGGATCACTCGGCCATGGGTTACCCTTTTCTGTTGGCCGCGCTTTGGCAAAAAAACGTTTAGGAATACAAGGTCACTCATTTGTTATTCTTTCAGATGGCGAGTGCGATGAGGGCAGCAACTGGGAAGCAGCTCTCCTCACCAGCCACCTTGAATTAGAAAATCTGTCTGTGGTTGTTGATAGAAATTTCTTGCAATCATTAAAAAGTACTGAAGAGACCGTCAGATTAGAACCTTTGGCAGAGAAGTGGTTGGCGTTCAATTGGGATGTTGCCACAGTAGATGGACATTCACACGAGGAACTTCATAAAGCTATTTTTCGCAATTCAAACAAACCTAGAATAACAATAGCAAACACAGTAAAAGGGTATGGGGTTAGTTTTATGGAAAATTCTGTTCCGTGGCACTACAAATCCCCGAGCCTAGAAGAGCTTGTAAGAGCACTCAGCGAGATCGGGTTCTCTCAGTGAGAAATGCCTTTATTGAGGAATTAACCTTACTTGCAGAAGAAGATGACAAGATTTTTCTAATTGTCGGAGATCTTGGCTATGGGGTTATCGAAAACTTCGAAAAGAGATTTCCTAATCAGTTTTTAAATGCTGGAGTGGCTGAACAAAATATGATGGGTATGGCTGCAGGCTTGGCTAGTGCTGGCTACAAAGTTTATGTGTACTCGATTGGTAACTTTCCAGTATTCCGATGCTTAGAACAAATTAGGAATGACATTTGTTATGAGAGGCTAGATGTATCAATAGTTTCAATTGGGGCGGGCTTAAGTTACGGTACTTTAGGTTATTCTCACCATGCAATCCATGATATCGGTGTAATGAGTGCACTACCAGGAATGACTATTTATTCACCAGCTGATCCAATTGAAACACGCCGTGCTCTTAGAGAATCAGCTTCTCTTCAAACGCCTAAATACTTTCGGCTCGGAAAGAGTGGAGAGCCTGAAATCTTCAATAAAACACTTACAGAATTTCCAAATTGGACAGAACTAACAAATGGAAATGATTTGTTGGTCTTGACCACGGGAGCTATAACCAACGAAGCTATTGAAGCCGCTGCCGTACTTAAGAATCTAGGAATTGAAATTGCTGTTGTTGCAATCCCAGTGTTGAAGCCTTTGGCATTTGATAGGGACTTAGTCAGAAGATTCAATAATGTACTTGTGCTTGAAGAGCATTCAGAGTCGGGTGGTTTAGGTAATATTATTTCTGAAAAGTTGGCTTTGAACGGTCTAAAGACAAACCTAGTAAAGTTAGGATTACCCGATCAAGTACTTGATGAACTAGGTTCTCAAAAATATCTACGGCATCACTTTAAATTGGACGCAGTGGGTATTGCGGAAAAAGTCAAACAGATGCTTGGAAACTAACCCAGTATCACAACAACATTAGGCTTCGTCAAGTGCACCGCGAAAATCTATACTCACCTTCAATTGGCGCTGGATCAATAAATGTAATATCTGCACCGTTTAATCGACCAAAGATTTTGCCTTAAATCTAGGATAAGATTAGTGATCAGTATCCGCGATCGTGATCTTTTCGATTGCAGCAACTGCTTTCAATCTATTAGTGGGTGATTAACGGTTAACAATTGTTTAAAGAATGGACGTTCGTGGGAGTTGGTGACTTCATTAACTCCGATATGTTACTAATTTAAAGCGCTACTCGCTGGACTTATGCGGTGCATTCCACTGCTTGTCGACCAAATTTTCTTCCATTATTGAAAGTTTATGTGCTAAATAACCATTTTGATTAACCGCCACCGGCTTAAGCTTTTTACTTACAGCCATACCCCATGGTGTTTGCTCTATTGCTGGGTGACCTAGTTGGCAGACAACTTCGGTTTATTGACTCTCTTGAAGTTGCATTTTGCCTATGTTTTGCCCAAATTATATGTGTTGAGATCAACTAATTACCCTATAAACTGCCTAGGTAAATGGAGACGTCGCATAGCCCGGTCTAGTGCGCCTCACTGCTAATGAGGTTTTCCCGAAAGGGAATCGGAGGTTCAAATCCTCTCGTCTCCGCCAGATAGATCGGATGGCAGTGTTTTAAGTTAGCAAATTAATAACTAATTGGAGGAAAGTTGCCTAACTACAAGATCGCAATTGTTGGCGCTGGCCCTGCTGGCTACTTCACCGCTCAAGCTTTTCAAAAAGCACAAAATGAAGAGCTCACCTTTTCTATTGACATGGTTGAACGCCTTCCAACCCCATGGGGGTTGGTAAGAAGTGGGGTGGCACCTGATCATCCAAAGATAAAAGCCATCTCTAAAGTATTTGAAAAGATTGCCAAAGAGGATGGTTTCAGATTATTTGCCAATGTTGAACTAGGTAAGGATGTATCACTAAAAGATTTACGTGAGGCATATGATGCGGTAGTTCTTGCTACCGGCTCTACTACTGGTAGAAAGCTTGGGATAAAGGGAGAGGATCTTCCTAATTGCCTATCTGCTGCAGATTTTGTTCCTTGGTATAACGCTCATCCAGATTTCACGGATGTATCGGTTGATTTAGATACCGATACTGCAGTTGTAATTGGCGCCGGTAATGTGGCGATGGATGTAGCCAGAATGCTGGCTCTAGATCCAGCAGAGTTAGATCCAACCGATACTGCAGAGTATGCACTAACTGTCTTTAAATCCAGCAAGATTAGAAAGGTAATTATTTGTGGCCGGCGCGGCCCAGAGCATGCCGCCTTTACCGCCCCTGAGTTACGAGATCTACCAAAACTAGAGCACACCGATGTTTATATTGACCAAGCTCAAATAACTGAGGCCAACTTGCGGGTTGAGCAAATGGGTGAGGTAGAAAAAGATTTAAAAAATAATTTAGAGGCGATGCGATTAATCGCAGAGCATAGTAAAAAAGGTGTAGAGCGAAAGCTGGAGATAAAGTTTTTGGCTGCTCCAATTGAGATTAAGGGGAGCAATAAAGTTGAAGAGATTATTTTTGCTATGAATGAGGTTAAAAATGGCAAAGTAAGTGCAACAGATAAAACCCTCTCCGTAAAAGCTGGATTAGTTGTAACAGCAATTGGATATGACTGCGTTGAATACCCGGGAGTTAAAATTGAAAATGGCCGGATTGCTAATATTGCCGGGCATGTGGAACATAATATTTATGTAACTGGGTGGGCAAAACGAGGCCCGGTAGGTGTAATTGGCACAAACAAGAGCGACTCAGCAGATGTGGTGGACCTGATTATTGACTCCTTAAATGAGCCAAAAAATGCCGCTGGTATTGAGGGATTATTAAAATCAGGTCATCAAATTATCGATCAAGTTGGTTGGGAAAAAATAAATGCCTCAGAGTTAATCTCTGGTGAATTAGCTGGAAAACCTCGCATAAAAGAGGTTAATTGGAAGCGACTAATAAGTTTGGGCACCACCAAATAAATCGCTAGAATTTCCAACGCTTAATGTGATTGCGCCCGTAGCTCAACGGATAGAGCATCTGACTACGGATCAGAAGGTTCGGGGTTCGAATCCCTGCGGGCGCACTTATATTTAGTACTGAAATGAATTCCTACCTAAATCTTATGAACTTAAAAAATGCTAATCGACCCATAAATTTAATACTGATTCGCTTCACAATAAACTCAACTTTAATTCTAAAATTCACCAACAGATTTATAAATAGTTCATTTTTTCTTAAAAGTATCTGCTGGCTAAATATAAGATATATTCTTGTCAAAATTATAATTAAATAATTTGGCTTTAAAGAAACAAGGCCATCTAGTTCTATTAGGTATTTTCCACGAGTTTTTTTAACATATTGCCAATTGTTTCCATAAGTAAGAGCCCAATTTGCCCATGCTAGACTGCCCTCTCTTTTAGGAACAGGTGCCTTATTACTGAGAACACCTAACACCCAATTGAGTACAGATTGTTCATCTTTTAGTTGTTTAACTTTACATAATTCGTCGTATCTAAGCGGGGCCAGGCTTGCTAGATATTTTCCTTCAAACACTGCTTCCAAACCCAAGGTGGTCCCGTAAACTAAAACGCCTCTAGCATCATCTAGGAGGCTATAACTATCAATACTATCTTTTGGTAAGATCACGCTTACATCTGGAAATTCTCTTTTAGCAGTAGTTGAAAACTTTAACCATGCAAGCTGCGAGGAGACAGATTTATTTTGTATATTTGGATGAACTCTAATAACTAGTTTTAAACTAGGAATTTCATGAAATTTTGTTTGAAAAACTCTAGCAACTTCTGTAGCTGCGTGTAACTGATTACCCCATTTTGACTCCCATTCACTTGAGATTGCCGTTACTTCATCATCACTACTTGTGAAAAATACAAAAACTTCTTTGGGGGAATCAGCTAGATTTTGAAATCTTTTTCCTGAGATTTGAGCCTCTAGGAACGGATTATTAACTTTATTTCTCCTGTCTCTATACCATTGTGATAACTTTTCGTCAGATGATGGGTGTTTATACCAATGATTGAGTATTAGTTTTTGAAAACCTAACCTACTGTGTGGAGAGTCACTCAATAGAGTCCAACGCTCCTGCTTATCTAAATCGGTACCTTCTACTTCTAAAAATTTTATTCTCTTTTTATGAACCTTACACCACTCTACTACTACTCTTTCATGAAGAGTTCTCCCATTCCATATCCAAAATTCATCAAATTTAGTTGAATTATGATCCAGGTAATTTATAATTTGGAAGCAGGTAAATATTGAAAAATAAATAACTTTGCTATAAAGCTTTATATTGGGAGCACTTGATTTTGATATAGTCACCAAGTGACTGTATACCGCCATTCCAATCGCCATTTTTCGGAAAGTAAAATTTTTTAAATCTAAATCAGTCGAAATATTATTAAAATTATTTGGAATTATATCGTATATATTGCTCGAGAGAAAAGGCCTAGAATAATGAAAATTTACCTTTTTTTTATTTTTTAAATTACGAACTAAAAAATCATAAACTTTCTCTTCTGGCCTACTTTTGTTTATTATGCCAAAATCAATTATATGATGTAACTTTGGTGGATACACTTTTAGTCCATCAATCAAAGTTATGAGGGTTACAGATTTAAAACTTCTATAATTAAGCATCGCACCCTCTAGGGCGGCACCAAGGGAAAACCAAGATTGCTGAAAATGCAATATACATAAACGGTCATTTTTAATTTTAAATTCCCCCAAATTTATAGTTACCTCTATTAATTTTTAAAACCACATGTATTAATGCTTTGTCTCCTCATGAGTATAATGGTCAATAATTTATAGTGTTTAATTAGTGACTGGATTATTGCTAAGGGAAAAAAGAAAAGAGCAGATATTTTGTATCTTTTTAAATAATATCGCAAGACTTTAAAAGTAAATTTAGGAGTAGTATCAAAGCTATCCCAAACTCTAACGAACTTTACTTGCCAAGTTGAACGTCCACAATCTTGCCTGCCTCTTAACAATGAGTCCATTTTCGCTACCCAAGTAGTGGGAAAATTTGAATCAATATTTTTTAATTCTGGATGTAAGGAAATTTTCTGATTTAGTAAGTTTTCACTTTTAATGTAATTATTGAGTCGCATTTGAGAACCTTTCATCGTTTTATTTTTCAAAATTGAAATTGAGGAATAAGGTGATGTTCCACTACCAACCAAAGCATATTCATATTTTTCAAAACAGATTTGCCTATTAAGTATTACTGCACCTATTTGCCAATCTGGTGATATACCCGTGAATATTGCCCCTTCTTTCTTCAAATCCTTTAATAGCGAAGTTCTTATCGGAGAATCAGCGTTTGAAGTCGGATAGTATCTTGGATGATCTTTCCACCATAGGCCTTTGGGGTGCGGCAGGCAATGAATTGAATCTATTTCTTTATCCTCGGCTTGCTGCATGAGTTTAGCTGGTGGATTATAGTTATTCCAAAGGAATGGGACGCTAAGAAATTTTAAAGCTAAACAATTCGTGTTTCGAAACACATTTTTGAGCATTTTGCCCGAGCTATTTAGATAAAGATCATCATCGCCCAAGAAAGATGTCCAGTCGCAAGTCGCATAATCAAGTCCATAAGACCAATTTAATGTCATCGGTAGCCTATTTTTAGACCTTACTATTCTTGCATTTCGTACATTTACATCTTTTAAATCCGTAGCTACAGAGTGCCCGTTTGAAACTATAATGACTTCTACATCTAAAAAGTCTGTCAAATTACTTATTGAATTAAGGCTATGTTTTAAGTACTCTGGTCTATCTTTCGTGGGTATAATAATACTAATTGAAGCTTTAATTTTCTTATTCTCCTATTTTACAATTTAACTTAATTTCTATTCAATTTGATAACTATAGCAACTGCCGATATTTGAGAGTGAGAAATTGACACTTGAAAATCCTTGAGTTTTGAATTGAGTAAAACCTGATTTCCTGTAAAAAATGGAACACCTAAATCAGTATAATCAACTTCAATTTTTCGATAGAGCAAGGGGTTAATCGGACACCCAGCCTTAAATAGTGCTTCTTTTGCAGCAAATCTAGCTGCCAAGGAGTGTTTATCTAAAACTTGCTCACTAGGATGGAAAAAACGTGGCATGAAAGACGGAAACTTAGTGACAAGCCATTTAAATCGATCAATATCAACGACATCTATACCCACTGCAGCGATTTTATGGTTATCATAATAGTTTCCTAAGCGTAAAATTCTAAAAAAGAGCTTTTCCAAGGATTCGTACCATTTTTTCATTGCTGGTTTAGTATACTAGATATGGTGGATAACAAGCCCAACTCAGTCTTAAATGGCTTTGGCCGATTTGGTAGCAGATTTCTCAATTATTACCTAAAGCATTATAAAAATAGGCGTTTTGAATTACAGCAAATTAATGATGAGAATCTTAGTGTTGAAAAAATGCAGGACCTATTTCTGAAGGATAATAATCTTGATTATAAGAAAAACTGGTTAGTTATTGTTAGAAACGACGTTTTAAAATTTATTGGAAAACTTGGTGAAATTGACATTCTTTTTTCAAACCTTCCAGTTCAATCATTACCTCAAGATTATCAATTTTTTTTAGAATGTAGCGGAAAATACACTGATATAAATAAATTTCCAAAAAATTTTAATTATAAAAAAGTATTTATTTCAGCAACTTCTTACAATTCAGATCAAACTCTAATATATGGTTATAATGAAAAAGATTATAAACAAAGTAGTAAATATTTGTCCTACGGTTCATGCACTGTAAATGCATTTGTTCCCTTAGCGAATGCACTTAATGATTGGAAAATCTTAGAATCAGATGTAAGTGTCATTCATAGTGTACCTGAATACATACTTGAGAAAAATAAATCTATTCTTAAAATAAGAAATTGCACTTTAACCACCATGGCTCCAAAATTGTTGCAATTCTTAAATATTGATAATTTTTTAGTTAATTATACCCTTGCTCCATTTTTAGGGCCCTCGATAATTAATTTTAGATTTAAACTGCAGGAAAAATGGGAATTACAAGAAATTTTTGACGCTATTTTACAAATAAAATCGAAGGATAATAAAAACTTGTATAATGTTTGTATGGAAGACCGTGGTCATCACTCAGCTATTTTGAGTGAATATTCAGCTGAAATAATAATAAATAATTCACGAAAAGTTGGTAAAAATTTGTATTTAGGAGCTTATTTTGATAACGAAAACTCAGTAAATAGATACTTTGATTTAATAAATTACATTTCAGAAGTCAAAAAATGAATCAATACAAAGACATCGAAAATTCAATTATAGAAATTGTTGCTCAAATTACAAATAACATAAAAGTAGATGCAAACACTACTCAAATAGATTGTCCGGGTTGGGATTCACTTGGTTTTTTGGTCATAATTTCAGAGGTCGAATCTCAATTTAGTATAAATGTGGGAGTTGATATTTTTGATCAAATGAATTCAGTTAAGAATATATCTAACTTTGTATACAGTGAAATTTTAAAGAAGGGAATTTAAATATTTCAAAATGGACTAGTCAATTACTGAATACATTACAACAGACTGATTCTTGTGTTGAGCAATTTGAATCAAATGAAAAAGTATCTTACAAGATTATACTTTTTAGTGCGCTTAAATTTGGAGAAAGCAATCTAAATAGCCTCAGGCAAGGCGATAAAGTTGCTTTAATTATTGACAATTCCGTAGAGTACATCATTTCGTATTTAGCTTGTATATTTTATGGTCTTATATGTATTCCTATCCCCTATTTTTTATCTACCTTTGAGCTTAAACAATATATTGAATTACTTGAACCTAAAATTATAATCACAGATAGGGATGATTTTGACTATGGTACAAAACTTAATTTACCAATTAAGTGTAAAAAGTTTACAGAATTCGAACTAAATAGGCTGATTATTAATCTTCCATCAACTAAAGAGACTGACATTGAAAGCATATATTTGAGTTCTGGTACAACTGGAAGGCCTAAAGGTATAAAATATACACACGGCAACAAATACTCATTGATAAGTAGTATATGCACAGACTTTAAATTTAATAAAAGTTCACGTCATCTTGCTTTTTTACCTTTTGGGCATACAGCCGCCTTAAACTATAGCGTTTTTCCTTCTTTATTTGTGGGATCTTATATGTTAATTGCAAGAAAATTTGACAATATTCGAACATCTTTTTTTAGGATAATCTCTAATTATTACATCACATACGTACAAACTGTTCCTACTGTTATAAGTGCTTTACTTTTGATCAGAGAAAATACTTTAAATCTGGATTTAAAATCAATTCCTTTCGTAGGATGTGGTTCTGCACCACTTGCTAAAAGTCTGCAAGATAAATTTTATAAAACTTTTAGGAAGAAATTGGCTAATTTGTACGGCTTATCTGAAACAGGGCCAACGCATTATGATGACCCAACCGCAGTCAATTGGCAGCCTGGCTCAATTGGTAATACTTTGTCTGTTAATCAGTGCAAATTAGGTGTTGACGGAGAGATACTTATAAAAGGTGAAAACGTCTTCACGGGTTATTACAAAGATGATAAAGCCACTCAAGAATCTTTTGAAGGCGAGTGGTTTAAAACTGGTGATTTTGGTGAGTTTGATAATGGCAAATTGTATTTCACTGATAGAAAAAAAGACATGTTGATAATTGGTGGCATAAATGTATATCCTGCAGAAATTGAGAATGTTATCAAGGAAATGACGGGTATAGAAGAATGCTTAGTATTTGGTATTGAAGATAAAATTTTAGGAAATAAAATAATAGCGTTGATAAATTCATCAAATTTAAATTTTAAAACACACAATGATCTAAAATTTGAAGTAATCGTGCACTGTAGGAGAAGACTTTCTAATTTTAAAATTCCAAACGAAATTAGATTTGTAGATCATATTCCACAAACTGCTAGTGGGAAGTTATCTAGAAAGGCGGCCAAAACTATGTATTTGGGTACTTAATAATATTTGATGTTTAAATTATTTATTTTGCAGTGGTATAATTGTTGATTCTAGTAAGGTTTTTTTGAAATATTATTTACATCATTGGCGTCAAACCTAGGGATTTCTAAATTATTAACTGTAGTAGTGTTGAAAAATTCAGGAATCACAGTAAAAGCTTTATTAATACCATATTCTTCAATCACATTTTTTACTTGATTAGACTTTTCACCAAATGGGTAAGATATACTTTCAGGATAAATATCTAAGTTATTGAAAAAAGTTATGGGCTGAGAAATCTCATGATTTAAGTCTGCAATTTCTAAATCTGGAAAATGTAAATGGTTTCGAGAATGAAAACCGATGTTCATTCCCGCCTCACTCATTACCTTCAGCTCTGGTATAGATATATATAAGTTAGCAGCAAACTCAGCTTGATCACGAGTGACATATTTAGCAAACAATTCATCAATTAATCTAGTTCTGTAATTTCGACCGATTCCCCGTTGCAACAACCATTTTATTTCACTTACGCTTGCCGAATCATATCTATGCTGAGATCGGGCTACCTTATACAGATGGGGAACTTCATGATAATTTAAGAATTCATAGATCTGATTTGCAAGCGCTCGCTTATTTTTTGTATATGCCAAAATAAAGTGTATTTTATGAACGTCAAGTACTCTACCCTCAAAAATACCTGTTGGTATATAGAAAGTTGCTTTAATCTTCTTTTCTAAGACTATAGGCATGACAAATTTATAGTGGTCTTTTAGGCCATCGTCAAAAGTAAGTATCACTGAAATTGAATTATCAATACCTCCAAACATCTTGTTTTCTTTGTTAAACAAATGGTTCAAATCTGTGAAATGGCCAAGTAGTGATAAATCATCTATATCATGCCTTAATTTGTCTGGTGTAACACCATGTATTTTTGGAAATTTATTAACATAAGGATTAACATAGTGATAACATACTGCAAGACCGTAATTCATAAGAGTATACTTGGCCTGTCTTGATCACCATCAGCTCTAGTTATATATAGATTAGTATCGTGCCCTTTACCCTTGATTGCAACTCTAAAAATTTTTCGCTTAATTGAAAAAGGTTCAAACAAATTAGGAATAGAATTTTTTTCATTTAGTCTCAAGAAGCCAAAAGCTGTAGAAAACTCTTTATTTTCTAAGTTGTCATAATAATCTGCATAAATAAAACTATTTTTAACTAGAATATCAACAATCTCCTCATATAAATTTATAAGAATGGTCCTTGTGATAATTTCCACTATTCTAAGGACTTTTCCCAATGGTGAATTTGAAATTCTACAGATCATAAATCCCTCAGTGTTCTGATCCCGCCCTAAAATTACATAAAATTCATATTTATAAAATTTAAAGTTTATGAATCTACTTAGATAGTAAAAAGGTGTCTTGAAATGGGTCATTTCTAAATTTTCAAGAAATAATTTCTCGATAATATTAGTAATTTCAACTTGATCAGATACTTTCCTTATTTTTATAGATTTCAAATTAGCGCGATTAATTGAAGTAGAATCGGGTAAATTGAAAGACTTTAATTTAGCTTTTTCAATTTCTGGATTAATTACGACATAATGGCCTAAAATCCCTGTTTCAAAACCTAAACTTTTGTAAATTACCTCTACGGAATCTCTGTAGCCTGTTGCTACGATTATTGATGAAGGAAAATTTTTTTCAATTTCTCTTATAAGTCTTATCCCTTGTCCATTAGGGGCATTTTTGTTAACATGCCATAAGGATAACCAAATTATCGAGGTGAAATGATTATTTATTTTTTTTCCACTTAAATCAAAAAAATGATCAGATGGAATAAATCCCTGCAATCCTGTCAATTCATGATCACTAAATCCAAGAAACATATTTATTTTTTCTTTTAGAAAATCGGCATAAAAAAAATCAAAAAGTTCATTTGATTTCGACAAAATATGTCCGTTAGCCCAGTAATTGTGTAAGAAATTCTTGATTAAATCTTTGTCATGTATTGTTGCATACCGAATTATTTCTTTCATATATTTTTAAAATGTAGAGCTCTTAATTTATTCATAATCAAAATTTAACATAAATACCATCATCAGATTCTCGAATTGGCGTGAGAACTTCAGTAAATCCAAACTCATGGATTAATGACACTAGTTCAGTCGGTGTGGTATCTGTCAAATATTGGTTTACGGATATTTCACACATAAGAATTCGAAAGTGATCAATTAATTCTTGGGAAAAACCCTTTAATATTTTTAATTCAGCACACTGTGCGTCAATTATTAATAAATTATCTCGACCGTTAAGACCCACATAACTTTCTTTCAATGTATCTTGAATAGTTTTGGAAGTAAATGAATGTGTTTTTACTGGATATCTTCCCTTGTTTTGGTCTAAAAATTCTGAAGTAGGCTTGTAGATTGAACTGGCACCTGAACCTTTAAATTCATAAAAATGGGTTAATTGTCCACTCTTATCTAAAATCAATGAGTTTATAAATATATGCTTTATTCTTGGATAGAAAATACTTCTAACTTTTATTTTACGAAGTGATTTTTTGATAGGTTCGATCCAAATAACTCTTTTAACTCCAATAAAATTGTAAAGAGATAACTCCTGCCCAATATCACTACCAATATGGAGAACTGTATCGTATGGACCATACTCAATCAATTTTAAGTGCTGCGGGGAAAAATTAAATAAATTACCAGGATTGCCCATATATAAAAATATATCTCTGATTAATTGCTTTATTCGATACTTAAACATCGGTAAATTATACACTTATTGAGATGGTTAAGAGTTAAATCCCAATCCGATTTGATCTAAGAGTTTAAGCCAAAGATTTCTTCTACCTTTATTCTGATCAGCCTGATTTATTGACCATTGTGTTAGGCGGATTAACAATAATCTAAATGGCTCTGGTGGAAATGGAATTGGTTTGCGTTTAACCATCTGAAGCGAGGTTACTTCATTTTCAATTTCATCTAGTAGATCAAGCATGGTTGAGGCACCAAATCTGGTTGAGGCAACACCAAGGCCGGTGTAACCAAGAACGTAAGCAACCTTGTTATCAAAATCTGTTCCCCAAAATGGGGAAAATCTGGAACAGGTATCAATCGCTCCACCCCAACCATGAGTAAATTTTATGCCAGCTAATTGCGGGAAGGTTTTAAAGAAGTTCGTAGCTAATTTTGCATAAGTTTCAGGCCTGGCTTCATACTCTTGCCGCACCTTGCCTTTGTAATTATAAATTGCATCATAACCTCCCCATAAAATCTCATTCTCTTTAGTTAACCGGTAGTAGTGGAATTGATACCCAGCATCGGATAAGCCCTCTCGACCTTGCCAG
>Ga0169931_10004862_pt1 | contig 20716 bp, 13 predicted proteins | sample Kivu_15m_20L_FD_129675 | JGI IMG/M metagenome (GOLD analysis project Ga0169931, IMG submission 129675) | Freshwater microbial communities from Lake Kivu, Western Province, Rwanda to study Microbial Dark Matter (Phase II) - Kivu_15m_20L... | ecosystem: Environmental > Aquatic > Freshwater > Lake... | reverse complement strand
GTCAGTGTGATTAGTTGTCACGACACCGTCATTCTGTGTGGTGACCAGTTTCTCAATTCGCAGGTCTTTGCCCTTGAGATCAATACCGGCAACACCGGTGGTCGTGACGGGGCCTGCAAGGGTCGTCAGACCAGCCCCTGCTTCCTGCTTCAGGCCGGTGGCAAGGACGCTTTGCAGGGTAACGTCGGTCGCAGACTGGATCGTGATCTGCCCGAGAGCGGTGTTCTGTCCGGCATTCGCGAGGAGCGTGACACTGCCAGTTCCCGCAGCGAAGGTCAGATTCTGGGAACCAGTGGATGTCCCATTGATCGGCCCGGTCAGCTGGATGTTCCCGCCGCCAGTACCGGTCGAGAGAGTCACGGATGCCGTCAGCGTCACTTCGCCTTCGATTGTGAGATCATCGCTGGATGTTCCGATACCGGCCGCAGTTGAGACGCTGTTTGCGGCAATGCTGACAACGCCGTCGGACTGGATATACCCTTCGGAAAGGATTGTCACTGTGCCCGTGTGTCGAGTGGCAACACCACCGTCGGTCTGAGTGATCACCATTTTCTCAATTCGCAGGTCCCTGCCCTGCAGATCAATACCGGCGGGACCTGTGGTTGTGACAGGGCCGGCAAGGGTTGTCAGGCCGGTCCCTGCTTCCTGCTTCAGGCCGCCGGCAATAACGCTTTGCAGAGTCACATCGGTCGCAGATTGAATAGTGAATTGGCCCAGAGCGACATTCTGTCCGGCAGCTGCAAGGAGTATGACATTGCCGGTGCCCGCCGCGAGCGTCAGGTTTTGCTGGCCGGGCTGGCTGCCCTGGATGGTGTTTCGAAAGCGAATGTCGCCAGCAGTGTCGCCCGTTGAGATGCTGACACTGGTTTCGAGTCTGACAGGTCCGTCAAAATCGACACCACCACCACTGCCGAGCGTTTGTCCGACGCCACCGACAGCCGTGAGATCGGAATTCAGCAGAATGTTGTTTCCACCGGTAGCCAGCAGGATATCTCCGGCGTCTCCGCCACGTCGTGAGCCTTTAAGATCCCGACCACCGGATGTGTTGATCGCAGCGACAGCGAGCGTTCCGTTTTGTGTGGTGATGGTGACATCCCCGCCAGCTCCACCGTTGTCTGCAGAGCTGTCTGCACCCGTTGTGATGATGCCGCCGAGAAACGAGGCTGTGCCGCTGGATTCGAGAGAGACCGATACGGAACCACCAGAAGCTCCGGAGTCTGCTGTGGGGGATGTGTTGAGCTGTGAGCTGGTGGTTGAGAAAATCTCTGAGTCAGCCGTCAGATCAATGTGACCGCCGAATGTGCGGACGTTTGTGAAGAAACGAATTTTGTCACCATCGACAGTCAGGCTTCCGCCGCCAGTTTCCAGTTCCTGCTGCTCAAACGTCACTGTGTTGTCCAGAGCAGTGTCCTGCAGCTGGAGATCCGCCTGGAATGCCGGATCAAGTCCGCGGACGAAGATCTGCTTCACGCCGCTGGAATCGGTAATGGTGAGCGATCCGGTCGGGTTGCGAAAATCAGTGAGCTCGAATCCATCGCCGTCAATTCGGCTGATACCGTCAGTTGTACTGCCATTGTCGCTCAGCACGACATTCGGATCGTCTCCGGTCGGCAACTGGATTCGCAGATCTTCCGCTGTGCCCTTCAGACTGAGTGGTTCCAGTTCCTCAAAGCGAATGTTTCCGATTCCTGCGAGTTCCACACGACCTTTTTCCGGGCCTTCGTGCACCACAAGGACATCTGCGGTAGCCGGATTGTTGTCCTGATCAATCGCATAACCTTCGATGGTGAGCCTGTCATTATCAGCGTTGGAAGCGTCTTCGCCACCCACGAAGATGATATCTCCCGCGGGCACGGTGAGTCCGGAGACATTAATTGTGACATGGTCAGACTGATTTACACTTCCCTGAATGGGAAGGCTGTTGCTGGTTGTGGGATTGTTCAGAAAGAACTGTGCATCGAGCAGCAGTACTTTGTCACCAGTGAGCAGATCATACTGAGTATCTGAGATCCCGCCGTCGATCGACCAGGTTCCCTCGGTAATTTCCAGACGGACCGTCTCTACGCTGGAGCCGCTGCCGACATCCTGCTGACCACCGGCCGACACGGTGAGGTTCTCGCCGCCGACAAGCTGCACTCCGGTGAGTGCAAGGCTGGCGTTAAAGACGCGACGGTCCTCAAGGCGCAGCATTTTGAGTCTGCGCAGTGCCGGGTTGGACGGTATTTTGCCGGGCAGAAGGATTCGCCTCAGCAGAGACTTTAATTGCGACAGGGTCATGCAGGCACCCGCAATGGCCGGCAGGAATATGGAAGGGAACGGCAGTTTCTGCCGCACGAGTCAAAGCAGAGGGCAAACGAGGAAACTCAGGTAGTATAAGCATTGAGTCGATAGGAAAACACGGAAAACTGTGTCGTTTTTGCATCTTGGGCGCTTTGCAGGGCACTATTCCGACTGATCGCTCTCGGCAGTCGCCAAAATCCATCAAACTGCCGAATACCCGAAAATCCCGCTAATTGGCGCAGTCGATACAATGCGAAATTGACGATCCCCGCCGGCTCGTCCGCGCTGTGCCCGGCCATTCTTTGTCTTCCTGCTGCCCGCGCAGCCCTGTTTGTTCCAGAGGCGACCGCATGTTCAGAACTCGCACTGGCTGTCTGCTTGGCCTCGGAATTCTTGCGCTGCTGCCGCTGACTTCTGCTGGCGGTCAGGATTCTGCTGCGGCTCCAGCGACTGAAAAGGTACCTGTCGCTGGACCAGCGATCGACCAATACATCCCACCAATCCGCTCGGTCACGCTCAGTCGAAATCTGCAGCGCCGAACACTCCCGGTCCCCGAGGGTGATTTTGTTGCTGACATGACGGCCGAATCTGTTCCGTCGTGGTACCTGACGCCCCCATGGTACACAGTCCGTCGCCCGAATCGGACGCTGTATCCTTTCAAGCATCGTCCGCTGTATTTCGAAGACGCAGCAGCTGAACGCTGCGGAGACTCCTGTGGCTGTCTGCAGCCCGGAGTCTCACTTGTCAAATTCTCCGCAGATTTTCTGTTGCTGCCCTGCAGAATGTGTCAGGACCACCCGAACGATTGCGTACCGGCGGGTCGTGACTGCCCCGTCGAAGCTGCCGTGCAGAAAAAAAAGCAGCCCGCCCCTTCGCGAGAGACGCGCCATTCCGAGATCCCGGCGCCGCCGTCCCCGTCCGTTCAGGCGGCAGTTCCCAAACAGCAGCCGGTCAAACCTGTTTCAAGTGAATCAACGAGGAAAACTCCCGGTCACGTACCCAAAATGGACGGACGCAGACTGACAGGACCAGTCTCAGTCACAAACAGCGAACAGCAGTCGTCGCAGCCAGCAGCAGGAATACCGTTGCCCGCCGTGAGCGACCTTGCTGAGCCTCCGGAATTCTCCAGACACCCGGCATCCGGTCGGACTAAAAAGGCAAACTGAAGGTCAGCCCCGCCAGTCGGCGTATGCGGGACCAAACCGACGCCGGAGCTGCCTCAAGGAAGGCAGTTCCCGTGGCATAAAGTGGAGCTGTGGAAGAACCAATATTCATCGGTCTGACTGTCAGCGGATACCAGACACTTCCCGATTCCGGGGCACCGGTGGCGTCTGTGGGAATTCGCTGAGCCACGGTGAGCTCCGGTGGCACAGTCTGCAGTGCCGTGTCGCTGACAGCTTCGAGCAGCCCGGCCAGTGCATCGGAAGGCAGGGAGTCAAAACGCAGACTGGCATCCGCATTTGCCGACAGCAGCTCGACGTCGGTCTGCCGGACACATGCCAGTGCTCTCAGGTCAGAGTACTCGCCAACTGTGCACAGCTGAGTCTGAGGTTGCAGCCAGAAACAACGGCGCGTGCCATCCAGCACCTCAGAGCTTCGGAAGAGACTCTGTCGATTGGGATCACGAACCGATAGCTGCGGCACATTTCGAGCAGGAAAGACGATCCCTGCGCGCGGACTGCGGATGATCAGTTCTGACTGAGCCAGCTTCAGCAGTTGCAGTCGTCGTCGTGCAGACTCCAGCAGTTCCTCCGCTGCAGCAAGACTGCTGTCTCCCGAACCGGATTCCAGCTGCCGCAGTCGAATTCCCGCTGCGGCCGCCGTGCGACGTGCGATGTCGCCTTCGGCTTCCGCAATTTTCAGCTCGAGGTCTCCGTTTGTTAACCTCGCCAGCACATCGCCCGCCTTGACTCGAGAACCGGCCTGAATCAACCACTCCACCTGACCCGCACCCCTGACAAACACGGGCACTGCATTGCCCGGAATCAGCACAAACGGCGCTCGCAGCGGAATCGAAACAGGCACACACAACAGTGTGATGAGCAGTCCGATGGCGACTGCGAGTTTCAATCCGACACGGTGGCCGGATTGCGTTGCCCGGAGATGCGTCAGCAGCCCCTGCATTCTCGTGAATGCATTCAGCGAAAGTGCCGCAATGCCGGGGGCAATCGCAGCCCAGCCGAGGCCCGATGGTTCCACGAAACGAAACACGAGGGCCAGCAGGCTGGCAGTGATCGTCAGACGATAAATTGCCGCAGCAACCCCATAGAGGCCAATACAGATGCGAGCCACTCTGGATCGCTCAGACAGAAACATCGGTGGTTCCCCGAGAACAAGCCTGCGGAACAAACTGACCGCTTCCTCATTTCCCGCCTCTGCCAGATTGGGAACCCTGCAGAAATCACTTAAAAGATAATAACCGTCGTATCGCAGCAGCGGATTTCCGTTGACCAGCAGCGTGTTCAGCGAACAGAGAAGCATGACATTCAGGCAGAAATCGTGGAGCAGTCCGGGGTAGGTGCTGGTCCACAGCAGCGTACAGATGGCCGCCAGCACAAACTCCACCGCCATTCCAGCACCTGCCACCGCCATTCGTTTCCAACGCTCCGGCCAAAGCCACGAATCACTCACATCGCAGTAGGGGAATGGAATGAAAATTGTCAGCTGCACACCCAGTTCCCGACATTCACCCCCGAAATAACTGCACACAGCCGCGTGCCCCAGCTCATGCAGCCCCCGCACAAAGACCAGTGCGATCGTCATCAGTATCAGGTGGGACGGAGCCAGCAATCGTGCGAGACCAGGCAACTCACTCACAATGACTTCACGCTGAACGAACACCAGCACGACCGCCAGAAGCACCAGCAGCAGCGCGGCACAGAGAGCCGCTGGCTGAAGCAGGAAAGCCGTCACAGGACTCAGCAGTCGCAGCAGGCCGGACGGATCCACGCCGCGCCAGCGAAATGATACCAGTGACCACCACCTGTTGAGCAAAACAGCCACGCTGCTGCGGGCCGCCCGCGACCGCAAATTTCCCAATCGATTGCCCGGCACGTTCGCACACATCAGCCCTGAACGAACAGCGCCTGCCAGAAATCGACGCAATTCCGGCAGTGACCAGTCGAACTCAGGATGAGCTGCGGCCAATTCTGCAGAAAGCCTTTCAAGGGGCTTGCCATCTCCAGCCCGCTGCAACAGATTCAGTTCTGCTTCTGACACCTGGAAATAAGACAGCCGCAAAGGGTCCTTGAGCACCCACAGGCCATCACCGGCTGAGTGCAACTCAAGGTCACCCCGCAAACGCCAGCCCACTGTTTCCATAGCCATCCCCGCAAGCTGCCAACGAAGTTGTTTCAGTTCTCAAGGAGTACATTCAACAATACGTTTTCTCCGGGACGCAGACATAACTCCGGATTGGCAACCTCGGCCCGAATCCTGACCTGGCGATTCAGCGCATCCACTTCGGGACTGATGAAGATCAGCCGCCCCTCCAGCATCACCGGCGGAAATTCAGACTTCACCGCAGTGGGCTGCGAGCCGGGTGTCGTAGCCGATGTAAGTACCTGAGCATGGACCTTTAATCCGGGCTTCAGCGAACCAGCAACATCCGCAGCGGCAAATCCTTCGATATGCAGCGGATTGAGCTGCAGCACCCGAACGACGGCTTCACCCGCTTCACACCATTCTCCCGGCTGCTTGAGATGCTCTACAACGACACCGTCGAAGGGCGACGTCAAACGCCGACGATCCAGCCTTGCCTGAGCGATATCGAGCGTCGTCTGGAGATTCTCAAGTTGAAGCTGAGCATCCTCGCGGTCCGACCTCGACTCTTCCAGCTGTAATTCGAGCCTTTGCAGAGCTGCCCGCTGCTGTTGCACAAGCGATCGCGCGGCGCGGCTTCGAGTTGTCGCCATCGCTCCCGCCTGAACTGATGCCTCCTCACGAATCCGCGACTGATCCCATTCGTTCTGCAACGCAAACCACTCGGCAGCTGGAACACTCCGCTCTGACTGTTCCCGCGATACGCGTGCCCGTTCCAGTTTATCCGCAGCTAACTCCTGCAGTTTTCGAGCCAGTTGCACAGGGGATTGGTCCGCAGCCAGAAGCTCAGCAGCCTCAGCCTGCTCCCTGGCCTCTTCCAGCTGCTGACGGCCTTCTTCAACGGCCGCCTCCGCTATCTCGACCTTCCGCGAAGACGCGTGCTTCTGTCGCGCCGCACGCAACTCACGCTCGGCCAGCTCCACAGTGAGTGCGGCTTCACGATCGTCAAGAGCTGCAAGCAGCCCCCCCTGAGGTGCACGCACTCCCGGCTGCACATCGATCGATTTCAGCCCCCCCCGCTCCAGTGCCGGAACCCGTGCTTCGGCAGCCGCTCGGGCCAGCCCCTGAAACTGGAGTACTCGACGAACCTGCGCTGCAGCCACTTCCCCGGTGACCGATGCTTCCGGCTTTTTGTCCTCAACCGGTTCCGGCACGCCACTCCCCAGAAGGGCAGTGCCCGGCAGCGCGAGTAATGCCAGCCAACGCAGACCTGATACCCTGATCATCGCTCCCACTCCTCCACCGCACTAGCGGCCACCTCGCTGCACAAACTCCAGAAACTTTCTAAGCAACACGTATCCAAGACTCTTCTGCCCGCAGGCAATCTCAGCCCGCACGCCTGCCCCAGGACGCTCCTGCACTCCTCCCAGAACCTCAGCTGCCAAATCGGCCCTGACACGCACCATCAACTGCCCGGCATCATTAATCACCGCCGACTCGCTGATCCTGCTCAAACGCGTGATGTGCGACTTTTCAGGAGCACTTTCGGAAAAGAAAGAAACCTCGGGAGCTCCTTCCGAGGCCGCCGCTATCACGTGCCTCGCCTCTCGCTCCGGAACCTCCAGCTGCAACTCCCACGCCCCCTGCGGATTTGCCAGCTCCAGCAGCATCTGGCCGCGTTCCAGTGGCTTTCCTGCCATCCGCTCGGACATGTCATCCGCATAAATGCGGCCATCGAATTCAGCACGAACTTCAAGCGATGCCAGACGCCGCTCCAGCAACTGTCGCCGAAGTCGAAGTGATTCCATACCAGCTGACAACTCCGCCTGCTCCGCCGACAGCAATGCCACGTCCGCCGAACGCGCCGCCTTTAACTGTTCAATCGCTGCCAGTCGAGCGTCCGCAGCGGCTGCCTGCCCCAACACTGATTCCAGCTCAAGTGACAGTTCATCGCTCCGCAGCTGCACCAATAGCTGTCCCGCGCTCACCTGCTCTCCGTCTCGGACCGCCACCAAAGTGACTATGCCACTCTCCGCAGCGTGAATCTGCAGCCGCTGCGTTGGCAGAAGGCGACCAGAGGCCCCCACCCATAACTCCACTTTCACCAGCGTCAACAGGAGCGATGCTGCACTCACAGCAATCACCGCCCTCGTGAGCCGTTTTCGAAACATTGACGGGATGCCGAGACCTGCACCAGCAACGCCTCGGCTGCTCTGCAGATTCCGCAGCACTCCGCGAATTTGCCGCAGCAGTCGCAGCATCAGTTCACGATCAGGTCGCAGGCCGGGACCAAACTCCACCACCAGCGCACGCTCACTCTCCGACCACCCACCATCCACACTCAGCGGAAACAGCCACTGAACGCCACCGTCCGGAAACTCCGTCAGCCCTGTCCCGGACTGCAACTTCGCCTGCTCAGCCACCGCTCGACAGATCCGCAGCACCGCCTCCGCCCGCTCATTCACTTCCTCGAGCCCCGTCGCTGACTCCATCCGCCAGGCTCCCACGTCCCGCCGACAGACGCAAACTCGGGAACATCCCAACACCGCCGGAATGTCAGCCGCCAGCACCGCCCCCAAACCGGATTCCGATGTCACTCCGTACAATCCCGGAAGCATCTGATCCAGACGCTCTGAACCGGCTCGATGCAGACGCAGAACCCCCAGCCTCGAACGACGAAACAAATCCGCCAGAATTTCCACCGCAGACTGGGCAAGCCCGTCCGGAATCTGCACTCCCTGCAACTCCAGCACCAGCATCAGTCCCGTCGCCGCCTCCGCGCTGATTGTCTGCCGCAACGACCTGCAGTCCTCAGAGCCTTCTACAAACAGCAGACTCGGGGAAGCTGCGGCAGCCTCGAGACGCTTTCGAGTCAACTCGTCCAGTGGCGACCGGGAATCACTGGTCCGGACATCAGTCCAGCCTGACCTCCCCACACACTCCAGCACCGATCCGTCTACAGTCCACAAGTCAGCTGATTCAAGCCCAAATCCCGTCACCAGTTCCCGTGCCGTCAGTGCAGGAAGCGACTCGTCCGAGGCACCGGCAGGCTGCCGCCTTACCGCGCTCTCCAGAACCGACTGAAGCTGGTCCATCATGGACACCATTGCTCTCCCTTTCCGCCAATCGCCGGGACCGCCCGCACGGACTATATCGGCAGTTTCTGCCTGATAAATCCCGCCCCTTCCGCGAAACGACCAACACCAGCCCCCGAAAATCCCGATCGCAGTCAACGATTCTTTCGGAAAATTCGTTGCAATCGCAGGAAAGACAGAGCATACTCTTCGGGCACGATATTTGCAGCCCAAGGCCCCCGTTTTTTTATCAAGCTTTCTTCGTTATTCCCCGCCCCTTCATTGCGGGATATCAACGGCCGCTCACATCTGCACTGCCGCACAGATGTTGCAAACGAAAAAGGCGACAATTGGCATCCCCAAGGTGATTGGCAACGGAATGATTGGGGGCGGAGTAGTGGCTTTGCCACGTTTCACAGGACATTACCGTCGCTCAGAAACAAATAGCGGTACATGCACGCAAAAGCCGGGCGAGCCTTACAGCCCGAAACTTTTTCCGACCCTTAAGACTGCTGCCGTTGTGCAGCAATTTGATTGTGCTGAAGTGGAGGGGTTAGCTGTCATTGCCTGACGAAGCCTGCAAACACGCCAGACAGAAAACAGGCCCCTCCACTTCAGCACAATACCAAACCGGCGTTGCACTCTGACCGCTTAAACACGACCGCTGGCAAATGGCGCCGCGGAATTCGGAAAATTTTTTCTCCGCATCGAATGCCTGCACCAATTCGGCACACGTCGTCCCGTTAAATCGCCACAAGAGTTGCATCGCAGGCCATCTTCGCCGCCGCTGCACAATGCGCTCCGCAAAGTTGCCAGGCGGTTACCTGCGACGCCCGCCAGGACCGCAGGGGACGAAACCTATGCTCACAGTGATGCTGAAAAAATGAGCAGTCGCGATGACAACGGTCGCACTGACGTCCGTCGCGTTGCGGTCCCCGCCACCACCCAGGCCTAAATCCACCACTTCCTGTTCAGCCGCTGAACCCGTTTTCAAGGGGACAGTCCCTTCTCGGATTCTGCGTAAGCCACTGTATTCGCTCGGTTTACCTCGACGCAAATTGGCACGATGGCGTTGACAATCAGGTCTGCACGCAACCTCTTTTGACGCTGCCCTTCGGAGCAGTCGAGTTTCAAAACGCATACCCGGTCCGGTGATGATGAAAAAACGAGTGATGGCGATGACAACGGTCGCTATGACGTCCGTCGCGGTGCGGTTCCCGCCAGTCCCCAGCCGTAAATCCACCACGTCCTGTTCAGCCGCTGAACCCGTTTTCCGGGGGACAGTCCCTTCTTGGAGTCTGCGTAAGCCACTGTATTCGCTGGGTTTACATCGACGGAAATTGGCACGATTGCGTTGACAATCAGGTCTGTCCGCAACCTCTTTTGACGCTGTCCTTCGGAGCAGTCGGGGTTCAATACGCTCGTCCGGTCCGGTGATAATGAAAAAACGAGTGATAGCGATGACAACGGTCGCAATGACGTCCGTCGCGATGCGGTCCCCGCCAGTCCCCAGCCCCAAATCCACCACGTCCTGGCCAGCCGCTGAACCCGTTTTTCGGGGGACAGTCCCTTCCCGGAGCCTGCGTAAGCAGCTGTGGCCATTCGGCTTACATCGACGGCAATTGACACCGGGGCGATGAAAATCGAGTCTGCCGACAGCCTGTTCTGACGGTGCCAGAGGACGGCTGATTTTCCGGTTACAACGGATACTGCGATGGCAGCGATCGATACTGATGGAGCGGCTGCACTGATTCTTTGCATTTCTCCGACAATTATCGCTCTCACGGCTCTGCTGAAGGTATGGAGTCGACGTGAACTTCCATGAGTATTCCAAGGGTTCGTCCCCATCTGACACGTGCAGTGCGAGTGCTCGCTGACGAAAGATTAGCCGGATGAGCGCGTATGTTAACCGCGCTGGCACTCGGGACGACAGGATGGAGTATCCCGAAGATTTCCTTCCCAATGGAATGGAGCAACACATGAGAACACTTGTTAGGCAATTCGCCCTTGCCGCGGCGATTCCCGTATGTCTTGCAGGTCAGACAACTGCACAGGACGCGGCTCCCGAACAGCCTGTGCCCGTTGAGCAGGCACCTGTTCCGGAGGCTCAGTATCCGTCGGATGGTGGTGCCGATCTGATCTACGCCGAACCGGTTCCTGCAGTCCCTGGGGCAGAAGTGGTGCCAGCACTCCCGGCTCCGGGTTGTGATCCGTTAATTCCCCCTCCGGTGTTTGGCATTCATCCACAGCCGATGTACTGCCCGCAGCCTGTACATGGAGTTGTTCCTTTCGGTTGCCCGACTTCCCCGCTGTACCCCACCAGCGGTCTGTGCTGTCTGAATCCGATCCAGGCGACGACGGGATATTGCCCTCCACCGATCACTCCTGCCTCGCCATGGTGTCCTCCGACTCCGGTGGGACTGCCGATTGCCACAACGCCGATTCCTCCGCTTCCGGCCTACACGGGAGTGGTTGCGGGTTACCCATTTTCCACCGCTCCCGTTTACTCGAATTCCTGTGCCACCAGGCATCAGGTTCATCCCCTGCGTAAGGACGCTCTGTGGCATGTGAGTCCCGGAAACATGTTCCCTCAGCCTCCGATCACGCCAATTGCCAAAGGTAACTATTACTTCCGCCCGTACAATTTTCGTCAGGTTCAGGTGGACCAGATGCACGCGGCACTGTGGACGGGAAACACGGCTGAGCCCTACACGTCTCCGCTGCTTCCTGAACTTTCCGCGAAGCTGCACCATTATAAAGCGTCACTCGACAAGGCTCTGTTGCCTTCGCTGGGCAGCAGTCAGACCGCGGCTCCGGGAACGCTTGCCCCGCTGGTACTCCCTGCCCCCTGATGCCGAATCACTGACAGAATTCATTCAGCAGAAGGATTCCTCGGTCTGCAGCCGGGGGATCCTTTTTTCGTTGATCGCACCGGCAGGAACTGCCGTCGCCTGAGTTATCGCCCATCAAAACCCCGACCGGCTGCCGCGTTAAGCTGTACTGATTGCGCTGAGTTTTCCGATCACACGGTCGGAGAGCCCTGCAAACGGGCTCCCGCGCTGCAGCGCGCCTGAAGCGGCGGCGGTGTGACGAAGTGCAACCGGGCACCGGGCAGGAGCAGTGGCATGTGGGGATGGCGACAACAGCGAAATCGGCAGCGAAGGGCGGTTCACTATGGCACCGGAACACCCATCGAACGCCTTGAGTCCCGCGCTCTCCTTGCTGGCAACATCGAAGTCCGCGTCAACGGCGAGCACGTCCAGTTGCACGGCGACGACGCGGCCAATGCAGTCCGTATCCGGCGAGGCACTTCCGGCATATTTGTCGAAGGTCTTGAGAGCACCACCATCAACGGTGGAAACGACGTGGTACAAATTTCCGCGGATGCATCCTCGCTCAGTGGACGACTCTGGATTTTCCTCAACGGCGGCGATGACAAGGTTGTAATTGCGAGCGGCATCACAGCGCCGCTTGGTTTCCGCGTCTATGGCGGCGCCGGCAACGACTCCCTCTCAGCAATCGGCACAACTTTCCAGAGACTGGCCGGTTTCTTTGGTGATGACGGCAACGACACGGTCGTCCTGCAGGACTGCGTTATTAATGGCAGTCTGCAGATTTTCGCTGACGCGGGCGACGACCTCGTGAGTCTCACTGGGACTTCGATTAACAGCGAGGGACTGGTCCACACCTCTGAGGGAAACGATCGTGTTTCTTTGAACAATGTGGGTGGTGGCGGGCGAGTTGACCTGCGGACGGGAAATGGCAATGACAGCGTCACCGTGCGGAACACGACGCGGGCTGGCCTCGTCAACATTGCCACTCGCCGTGGTCAGGATGCAGTGATGTTCGAGGACAATACGTTCAACGGCCCGGTGAATGTGCTCACGGGTGCTCAGAACGATGCCGTTCACCTGCGCGACGGCAGTACTTTCAACGGAGCGCTTTCGATCAACGGAACTGACAGCAAACGGACTGATTTCGGTGATGTTCCGGGTGGTGATCAATTTAAGGCAGAGACGGGAAACACATTCAACGGCGGCAGCAGCACGCTGAAGTTTGAAGGCGATGAGATCCCTTTCGCCATCAATACTCGCTTCGACGGCACCAATAACGCCGGGGGGTTGATTCGTGACGCCGCTGCAGCCGACTCCGCAGCATCAGCCCTTGCGGCCAATTTCGACCTGACAGCGACCGCCAGTTCAACCCAGTCCGTTAACGGCACCGGCAACGTCCTGATCACTCGAACTCCCAGCATTTCCATCGCGGGAAAAACGGTCGCTGGTGCCACCGTTACAGTTGATGCCGATGACGATGGTCAGTTCGACGACGGGACAGCCACCGCAGACGCAGCCGGCAACTACACGGTCACAACCACACTCACCCGCACTGATCTGTACACCAGTATTGAAGGCAATGATGGACTCTCCGGACGCCGATCAGTCAAGGTCCGCGGGGCCGTTCCCAACGTCGGTCAGCGAGACGTTCCCGTTGAAGTTGACTACGTCACAGGCTCCGTCGTTGAATTTACTTCTGAACTGGGAACTTATCATTTGGAAATGTTCGACCAGCAGGCGCCGAATGTGACCGCAAATTTCCTCAAATACACGAACCCGCAAAACGGCGAACCTGCGGGCCGCTACACCAACAGCATCATTCATCGATCTGTCAGTAACTTCGTGATTCAGGGCGGCGGATTCACCATCGATGGTGGCGTTATTGACGAAGTGCCGCTTGACCCCTCCGTCACCAGCGAATTCTCCACTCAGCGTACGAACATCAAGGGGACGATCTCGATGGCCCATGCCGGTGACCCAAATGTGCTCACCAGCCAATGGTTCATTAATACGGTCGATAACCCCAGCCTCGATGACTTTGATGGACGCCGACACACCGTCTTCGGAAGACTTGTTGGCAACAGTCAGACCGTCGTGGATGCCATCGCAGCACTGGCCACGACCAACCTTAACTCGCAGTCCGGCTCCGGTGCCCTTGGCGAAGTTCCGCTCCGCACCCCATTCACTGAATTTTCTCGGTCGCTGACTGGCACAGTCTCCACCAATGCCAACAGCACTCGACTTATCGGCACGGGCACGAAGTTCATCACCGAGCTCAAAGGTGCGCTCTTTGGACTCCGCTCTCGTGTCCAGATCAACGGCCAGACCTTCTTCGTTGCCTCGATCGACAGCGACACAGAACTTACGCTGTCCCAGGCTCCGACGTTCTCCGCTGTCAACGTCTCCGCCAAAACCGACTTTGAGGATTCTAGCTTCGTCAAGTTCACCACCGTGCGGCAACTGTTTACGTAGGCACTATTTCTTGAGCATTTCTGCAGACAGTCCCAGTTCGCCGAGGTCCAGCGTTCCGTCTGCCGGAATTGTCAGTTTCAGCTGTCCGCGGTCCAGAAGCTCAGGTGCTCCGTTGCGCTGCAGCTGCTTCAGATACCCGGGCCGCTCCTGCCACAGCCGGAACGTCCATTCCCCCGCCGGCAAGCGCGGCATCCGGAATCGTCCATCTGCGTCGGTGACGGCCGCATAAGGGTGATCGAGCACCAGCAGCCAGGCCTTCATCCATGGGTGTATTGAACAGTCGATGCGGGCTGGCAGCAGTTCTGCCTTGCGCAGCGTTCGTTCAATCGGCATTTCCTGGGGAATCACGTCGTTGAACGGCGTCGAACGTTTCAGGTAGACGGCCGCGTTGTGCGCTACGGGATCGGAATTCGCCAACGTCAGAACGCCCCCAGTCTGCATCACAGTCACGCGTGGCTCGAATCGGCAACCTTTGTTGTCCAGCTTAACCACGGCCGGCTTACTGGAATAATCGGGATGAACCGGCACCGAAACCCGTGACTCCAGCCAGATCACCACGTTGCGAACGCCGCGAGTTTTTGGATTGACCAGCAGCGATTCATCACTGAGGCCGTGGCCTCCACAGATTTCTGCGTCCCGCTCGATCACGAGCGGTTTCGGTTCAGGGATCGTTCCCATCCACAGGAATTGGCCGCTGAGCTGCCCCCAGTTGTCCTGAGCGGTCGCGGGGGAAGCAACGCTGATCTGGAACAGCGCCAGGCAGCTCAGCAGCATCAGCAGTCGTCTCAGCATCAGCAAATTCTCCGGCTCAGAATGAGTTTTCCATCAGAACGCACGGGGATCACACCGTGTAAATATTTCTTATCCGCATGAATTCTAAAGAAATCCGGGAAAAACGATGAGCGGCTCGCGTTTTTTTCCTGTTCCTCTCAGCATGGGCGGCAAAAGACTTGTTCGCAGTTGCGAGGGAACCGCTGGTTTTCCTACATCCGTGCAAACAGGCTTCTTTTCACCACAACCGCAGCGTTCAGACATTCACCGTGGTACACGACAGCTTTTGTCGCCCATGCTTTGCCCATCGGACGTGCCCGTCAATATCTGCGCCTGCCACGACCCCGCAACTCCCGTACCGCCCTGGATTTGACATTCGCGGACTTCAGCATATCCTCACCGGAAATCACCACATCACAGGTGTCATCGCCGCTGGTGATTTCGTTGCCGGGATAGCATGATGGGCAAATGATGAGCACATACAGTCAGCGGCTGAATCAACGGATTCAACAAACCCGTACGCCTGCGCTCGCAGGAATCGATCCCAGATTTGACTGGCTCCCGGAAGAATTCCGTCAGCGAGCCTCCGCGCATCCCGGGGGTACACGCGTCTGCATGGCGAGGGCGTTTCTTGAGTTTTCCTTCGAACTGCTCCACCTCGTCGCACCGCTGGTACCCGCAGTAAAGCCGCAGGCTGCCTTCTTCGAACAGCTTGGCCTGCCCGGCCTCGCTGCTCTTCATGCCGTCATGTCCACTGCACGAAAGCTGGGCCTGATCGTAATCGCCGACTCCAAGCGCGGTGATATCGGCTCCACTGCAGAAGCATACGCGGATGGCTGGCTTGCCGGGTCGGACCCTGACGCTGCGGCGTGGCCCGCGGACGCGCTGACCATCAACCCATGGCTGGGCACTGATTCAATCCAGCCGTTCGTTGACATTGCAGCAAAACGCGGAGCAGGCCTGTATGTGCTTGTTCGCACCAGCAATCCCGGAGCCGCCCAGTTTCAGGACCGAATCAGCGACGGAGTTCCGCTCTACCAGACCGTGGCTGGCGTGGTCTCACAACTCAACGAATCCACTCGCTCCGCCGATGATCCATGGGGTTCCGTAGGTGCTGTCGTCGGAGCCACCTGGCCGGCACAGCTCGCGTCGCTTCGCGAACAGATGCCGGGTGTCCCGTTTCTTGTTCCCGGCTACGGAGCACAGGGGGGCACTTCAGCCGACACGGCGGGCGCCTTCACCAGTAACGGGCTGGGCGCCATCGTCAACAGTTCCCGCGGCATTAATTTCGCCTGGCGCAGAAAGCCATTCTCGGAACAGTTCGGAGAACAGCACTGGCGGGAATCCGTCGTTGCTGCAGTTCACGAAATGATCGCTGATCTCGCTGCCAATACTCCTGCTGCAAATCTGCAGTCTCCCTGAAACCCATTTACAAGGCACAAGGTGACCCCCATGATTCCGCTTCAGCGACTTCTCGCTCCTCTGCTTGGCCTCGCGCTGTTCCATGGGCTGCCCACGCAGGCCGACGAAAACGCCAGACCGGAGACAAAAAAGGAGACAAAACCGGCGGCCGTTCAATCCGAAAAACCAGCCACCAAAACCCGAGTCGACTGGGCCGAAATCGTGCTGAAAGGCAGCCTGCCGGAAGCCGCGGCTGCTCCGGGAATGTTCGGCAGTCCGCCCGATACGCTTCCCTCAATCCTCGATCGCCTCAACAAAGCGGCTGCAGACAAAGCCATCCACGGCGTCCTGCTTGATATCCGCAGTCTGGACATCGGCTGGGCTCGGCTGCACGAACTCCGCACTGCGATTACCGCTGTGAAGGCTGCAGGAAAGCCCGTCTGGGCGCGCATGGACGACTCCGACAACAAACAATATCTGCTTGCTGCAGCCTGTGACAGAATTCTGATGCCGGAATCCGGTACCCTTGCGCTGACGGGGCTCCGTGCTGAAGTCACCTTCTACCGCAATCTCTTCGATATGCTCAACATCCAGCCGGATATGCTCCGCGTGGGTGCCTTCAAGTCGGCCGCTGAACCCTATACGCGCACGGAAATGAGTCCTGAGTTTCGGCAGGAAATGGAAGAAATCCTCGATGATCACTATCGCGATATGGTGAGTCAGGTGGCCGCCTCCCGCAAACTGTCCGAAGAACGCGTCCGCGAAATCATCGATGTCGGGCTGATCCCCGCAAGCGAAGCAAAAGACCTCGGCCTCATTGACGTCCTTGCTTACGAAGATCAGCTCAAATCACTCATCGCCAACAACAACGCGGAAATCGATGTCCGTATCCGCGAGGACTACCGCAAAGAGAAAGTCAGTGCCGAACTGGACCTGTTCTCTCTCATGAAAATGCTGTCCGGGCCGAAGGCTGCCACCGGCAGTCGCCAGCCCCGCATTGCAGTCCTGACTCTGGAAGGCTCCATCACCGCCGGAAGCGATCCCACCTCACTGCTCAGCGGCGGCGGTGGCATCAATTCAGATCGCATCGTCCCGATTATTCACAAACTTGCTGAAGATGAAAACGTCAAAGCCATCGTGCTCCGCGTTGACAGCCCGGGCGGAAGTGCCCTCGCCAGCGACCTCATCTGGCGGGCACTGGAGAGCAGCGGCAAACCCGTTGTGGCCAGCATGGGTGACGTGGCTGCCAGCGGTGGCTACTACATTTCCATGGGCGCCGAAGCAATCTTCGCTGAACCCGGCACGGTGACCGGATCCATTGGTGTTCTCGGCGGAAAAATTGCAATTGAAGGTCTGATGAACAAACTCGGCGTCACGACTTCGGTCATCAGCCGCGGTAAAAATAGTGGTGTCATGAGCATGACAACTGGATTCACCGATTCAGAACGAGCTGCCATGCAGCGTATGCTCAACGAAACCTACGACCAGTTCACCAAAAAAGCGGCTGCCGGCCGACGAATGGAACATGCAGACCTCGAAAAACTCGCCCGCGGCCGCGTCTATACTGGCCGTCAGGCAAAAGCAATCGGTCTGGTCGATCAACTCGGTACGCTCGCGGACGCCATCGCTCACGCCCGAATGCTTGCCGGTGATGCCGAAAGCAAACTGGAACTGGAACAACTCCCGCCCGCGGGCAGCCCACTCGAAGGACTCCTCGGCCAGCGACCAGCCACCAAACCACCCGTTGCTGAACTGCTGCAACTGCTGCCAACATCGCTCCACGCCCCTCTCCAGCATCTGCCAGCACTCGAACTGCTCCATAAAGAAAGCGTGCTGCTGATGCTGCCGTTCCACCTGCAAGTCCAGTAACACGCAGGCACGGCGAGGCTGGACCGTCCCCTGATTCACCCCAAAAGCAGAGCTCTCCCATGAATGTGTCGAAACCGGGGATCATCACAGTCCTCCTTGCCACTCTGGTCTCCGCAGCAGCCTCCTCGTCCGGCTCTCACGCCCGCGCCCAGGAGGCTCCTGCCGGGGACGTCGCAAATACCAGCGACTCGAAAAAACTGCGGCTGCTCAACCAACAGCTTGAAGACCAGTTTCGCACCGAACTGGAACTGCTTCCCGTTCCCCTGCCCGACACGCCCGCGGCAACCGCGGTCGATCAGCATTCGCGGCGCGGTGATCTGCAGATGTATCTGGCTCGTTTCGCCGAGGCTGAGACGTCCTATCGTCGCATGGTCGAACTTGACCCGGCACTCGACGCGTCCCACTGGAGACTTGGCATCGCCTGTTTCTTTGCCGACCACCCCCAGGCTGGCGCAGATCAGTTCGAAAAATACCACAGTTTCGACAGCGTCGATCGTGAGAACGGCATCTGGCGATACTTCTGCCACTACCGCGCCTCCGGCAAGGACATGGCCCGCAAACAGCTGCTGCGTTATGACAAGGATGATCGGCCTCCATTTCGCGAAGTCTACCAGCTCTTCCAGGGAACCCTCACCGCTGAAGATGTACTGAAAACAGCCTCAGCCACCTCCCCCCCCACCCGCCAGCAGCGACTCTTCTATTCACAACTTTACGTTGGCCTGAATGCCAGCCTGGAAAAGGATCGTACCACGGCCATCGAGTCACTGCAGCAGGCCACGCTCAATGAATGGCCCCGCAACGCCGGCTACGGTCCCCGCTACATGTGGCACATCGGACGACTCGAACTCAATCGACTCTCCCCACAGCCAAAACCCTGAACAGTCTCGCCGGGCCTGCAGAAACCGCCCCGACACACCTGCCGCAACAATATCCATCATTCCGCCATAGCCTGGCATCCAGCACAGATTCCGGAGCCCAGCACTGCAGGATCCCGTCCGATGGTTCAACCCTGCTCCTTCCAGATCACTTTTGATCGTGCCGATCGGCGTTACGCCGGCGGAGATGCTGTACGCGGTTCCGTAAGAATCGTGGTCAATCAGCCCGTCAAGTCCAGCGGAATCTGGCTGACGCATTGCTGGAAAACGCACGGCATTGGAAATCAGCACGAAGTCACTTTGAAAACCATTCAGCTTGCCGAACCTGAGCAACTGCAGGCGGGGCAGGAACTGAGCTACCAATTCGAGGTCACCGCGCCGCTTCAGCCACTGACACAGCACGGTCGCCTGTTTTCAATCGACTACTACATTCAGGTACATATCTCCGTAGCCTGGGCGACGGATCCCAGTGCTGAAGAAGACTACATTCTCGACGCTGGAGGAATTCCTGAGGATCTGCCTCAGTCCAGAAGATCCAGCAGCCTCGGGCCGAGCTGGCAAACTTCCGGTAACTCTTCCCCTGCTGTCGGATGTTTTGTCGCTCTCGTGTTTCTTACCGCGACCATTGCCACCTTCTTTTCTGCTCCATGGTTTTTAGCCGGTGCCGTGCTCCTTGGTCTTTGCATCACCGCATTCTTTGTGATCCGTCACTACGCACTGAAACTCAAACTTGGCACCGTGGAACTCAGCATCCCGCACAACGTCGTCGCCTCCAGCGAGCCATGGCTTGCAGAACTTCGCTTCTGTCCGCCACGCAACTGTCGCATCAACAGCATCACTCTCACCCTCCGGGCGGACGAATCAACCGTTTCCGGATCGGGATCTGATCGAAAAAATCACCGCAACACAGTCTTTGAGCAAATCATCCCGCTCCGCGAAACGGAGATCCTCGCGGCCGGAGAAGTCGTTTGCGAACGTCTGCTGATGACCTTTCCAAAGACGACTTCGCTGAGTATCGAAGCGGGGGCTAATCAACTTCGCTGGGCAGCCCTCGTTCGCATCGATATTCCTGGCTTTCCGGACTGGGTCAGCACAACTCCTCTGCAAGTGCTCCATCCCCGATTTGCCAGTCTGCTCCCGCCCGATCCGGAACTGCTGCCGCACTGGCATCAGTCGATTGCCACTACCGAATCCCCACAACACGAGGCCGTTCCAGCATCCAGCGGCACAGCTGCCGCGTCCCAGCCCGACTCGAACCCGGCTACCATCGCCACTGTACTCGCAGAACTCAATTCTCACAGCACCCACAGCAGCGCCCGGGCCAGCGTTATCCGCCGCGCGATTGGCCAGCGAGTGGCCGTCTCTGTGACCATCAACCGCTCCGCCAGTACCATCGGAAACTCGGAAGAGGACCCTCTCTACAGTAATGGACTCACTGTCGATGGCACTCTTGACGGCTCCCGGCAGACCATCCGAATCATCGCCCTCGCCAGCGCCACCCCCGAAATTGAAGGCCTCCCTCCAAACGCATCCTGGCAGGCCGAAGTCGAACTCATCGACTGGGATACCATCTACCAGCGCATCAACGCGCGGCAACTGCCTGCCGGGAATCAATAGGGATTCAGCGGCCGGCCGGAAGCCCAATGGCCTTGAAGCTCTCTGGAATCCGGTGAACGGACAGGTGAGGAACTGGGAGGGCGAGGCTGGCCTGATGAAACGGCGCGAATTTTGGGCATTTAATCTGGCGGAGAAATTTGAAATCTGTTGCGCTCCCCCGGGTTCAATCCTGAGTAACGCACTCAAAGCGAAGGAGCGCAACAGTGCCCGGATTATCGTTTGCTCGCATTCACGAATTCAAGTCCCCGCCCCGAGTTTTGGC
>Ga0169931_10004861_pt1 | contig 20716 bp, 17 predicted proteins | sample Kivu_15m_20L_FD_129675 | JGI IMG/M metagenome (GOLD analysis project Ga0169931, IMG submission 129675) | Freshwater microbial communities from Lake Kivu, Western Province, Rwanda to study Microbial Dark Matter (Phase II) - Kivu_15m_20L... | ecosystem: Environmental > Aquatic > Freshwater > Lake... | reverse complement strand
CCGCATATCCCAGGCGCCTCGCCGCCCCCCGCGGCGTTGCTCCGGTTCGGCGACCTATTCAGGTCGCCTGGAATCCTCGCGCCTTGCGGGGAGCGCCGAACCACCTGACATCTGCAGCGGACTCTCGAATCAACCCACTAGCGGGTTGATTCAAGACCTCGCCGCATATCCCAGGCGCCTCGCCGCCCCCCGCAGCGTTGCTCCGGTTCGGCGACCTATTCAGCTCGCCTGGAATCCTCGCGCCTTGCGCGGAGCGCCGAACCACCTTCATCTGCGGTGGACTTTCGAATCAACCCACTAGCGCAACCAGGGACCGCTCGCGCTCCGGGTAGGGCCGAGGCGCGGGGCGCACACCAACTCGGCGTGACACCTCAGCGGCGCGCAGCGCAGTGCTCAACGCACTCGGCCGGTCGAAACACAACGCGGCGCCGAGCCCACACACCGTGCTCGCAGGCCGAACGAGCCACAGCGTCCAACGGGCGTCGAACGAAGCGGGGCGACAGAGCCTAGTCGCGCGACCCGGGTTCACGCGCCTGGGTTCACGCATCTGGATCACGCGATCGGACCAGGCAGCCGGATCACGTCTCGCGCTTCACGTCTCGCTCATAAAGTCCGCGAGTTGCGCCGCGGCCGCCCCAAGGGCTCAGGCCGGCTTCTGGGTCCGCTTCTGGGTCCGCTTCAAGGCCAGCGCGCACCGCCTGGCTCGTGGCCCGCGCTCCCCGCTGCGTACCGGCAGGGTTCGGGCAAAAAAGCAGGGTTCGGGCAAAAAGCAGGGTTCGGGCAAAAAAGCAGGGTTCGGGCAAAAAAATGGAGCGGGCGAAGGGATTTGAACCCTCGACATCCACCTTGGCAAGGTGGCGCTCTACCACTGAGCTACGCCCGCGTCCGACCCCGTGCTGGGCTGCACGAGGGAGCGGAAGGATAGCGTCGCAAGCGCCCTTGGCAAGAGGGTTGCCGCGGGCCCTCGCGATCGGTTCACAGACCCAGGTCGCGCAGGAACTGCACCGCGCCCAGGATCTCCGGGCGGCCGTGGCGCGAATCCACTTCGAGCACCTTGCAGGCGGCCTTGGGCGTGTACTCGGCGACGAGCTTGAAGTCGACCTCGCCGGCGCCTGGCGGCATCTGGTGCAGGTCCTCGGCCGAATCCTGGAGGTGGATGCCCACCATCCGCCCGGCGTAGGCCTCGAGCCAGCGGCCCTGGCCCGGGAGCCCGCAGCGCTGGCGCATATGGATGCGGCCGACGTCGTGCCAGTAGCCCAGCCCGTGCTTTTCGAGGTCGTCGAGCACCCAGCCCATGGCCTCGAAGCTCAGGAGGTCGTCGATGTGCAGGCCCGGCTCGAGCGCGACCTTCGTCGCCGGGAAGTCGCTCATCAGCTGGTGCAGCGAGCGGCACAGGTGTTCGATCTGGCGCTGGCCCTTGCGCTGCACGCGCTGCACGAACTCGCGGATTTGCTCGGCGAGCTCTTCGCTCAGGCCTTCCTTGACCAACTTGACGTGCAGTTGTTCGGCTTCGTGCCGCAGCTTGGGATCGGCCACCGAGCTCCCGCGCAGCACGACCAGCGGCGCGCCCAGGCGCTGCGCGAGCTGGATGTGCCGGCGCACTGATCCCAGCGCCTGCTCGCGCTCGTCGGCGCTCGAGCTGGCGAGCAACTGGCAGGCGGCCTTCTCCGCCTGCGGCTTGAGGCAGCCGGACACGACGGACGTCACGCGCACGCCGGTTTCGCGGCGCGTGTCGTCAAACCCGTTGAGCGTCGGCGGCGAGTCGCTGAGGCCCAGCTCGATCTGCCGGAACCCCATCGCGACCGCGGCGAAGGCCTGGTCCTCGATGGAGCGCAGCCGCGTGCCGAAGCACAGGGTCGAGAGCGCGAAGTCGTTGGGGATGCCGGGTTGAGTCACGGCCGAACTCGGGGAACAAGCGGCGTGCGCCGCGGGGCGGAGGGGTGGCCAGGTCTCTTCGGTCCACGGAGCAGCTCGACGCGAGCCGACGGGCCTGCGCTGCGAGCGAGGGCGTCCACGCCGAGCGCGGCGCCGGAAGGACTTTCGATACCTGCCACGGTTCGAAACTTGGTGGGAAGAGCGGCACGCCGCCTGGGGCGCTCTCCTCACGGATACGGTTTCCCAAGATTCGGAGTCCGAATCAAGGCGGGCCGGCGGGGCGCCGGTTTTCGGCGCGCGGCGAGAGGACGTCAGAAGCGCACGGCGCCGGTCGCGCCCGCCAAGTCGGCGTAACGCGCCAGCAGCGGATCGACCTCTTCGGCCAGGTACTCGAGCACCTGCTGTGGGGCGCGCCCGACATACCGAGCCGGCTCGAGCAAGCTGTCGAGCCGCCCCGCGACCGCCGCGAAGGCCGGGTCGGCGGCGAGGCGCTCGCGCAGCGTGTTGCTCCCGCCCTCGACCTTGATCACCCGCGCCGCCTCGCGCGCGTGGACGCGCAGGGCTTCGTGCACGCTCTGGCGGTCGCCGCCGGCTTTGACCGCCTCCATCATGAGGTGCTCGCTGGCGAGGAACGGCAGTTCCTCGAGCAAGTTGCGGCGGATCACCGCTGGGTAGACCACCAGACCGGCGGCGACGTTGAGGTACAGCTGCAAGATCGCGTCGACGGACAGGAACAGCTCGCTGAGCGCGAGCCGGCGGTTGGCCGAGTCGTCGAGCGTGCGCTCGAGCCACTGGTTGGCGCTGGTGTGGGCGCAGTTGTCGAGCAGGCTCATCGCAAAACGCGCCAGCGCGCAGATGCGCTCGGAGCGCATGGGATTGCGCTTCCAGGGCATCGCGGACGAGCCGATCTGCTTGTCCTCGAAGGGCTCCTCGAGTTCCTTGCGGTGCGCGAGAAGGCGCAGATCGGTCGCGAACTTGTGCGCGGCCTGCGCGATGCCGGAGAGCGCCTGCGCGACACGGAAGTCAGCTAGGCGCGGGTAGGTCTGGCCAGTGACGCCGAACACGCGCTCGAAGCCCATCGTGCGCGTCACGCGACGGTCGAGCTCGCGCACCTTCTCGTGGTCGCCGTCGAACAACTCGAGGAAGCTCGCCTGCGTGCCCGTCGCGCCCTTGATGCCGCGGAAGCGCAGCGTCGCCTCGGCGTGGTCGAGTTCCTCGAGGCACATCACGAGGTCCTGGATCCACAGGCAGGCGCGTTTGCCCACGGTGGTCGCCTGCGCCGGCTGGAAGTGCGTGAAGCCGAGCGTGGGAAGTTCGCGGTGCTCGAACGCGAACTTGCGCAGCTGCGCGATCGTGCTGACCAGTTGGCCGCGCAACAGCGCCATTCCATCGCGCAGTTGAATCAGTTCGGCGTTGTCGGTCACGTAGCAGCTGGTTGCGCCCAGGTGCAGGATCGCGCGCGCGCCGGGGCAACGTTCGCCGTAGGCGTGCACGTGCGCCATGACGTCGTGCCGCAACTCCCGCTCGAAGCGCTCCGCGGCCGCGAAATCGATGTCGTCGACCGCCGCCTCCAGCTCGGCCACCTGCTCGGCGCGGATCGGCAGCCCCAGTTCGCGCTCGTGGCGGGCGAGCGCGACCCACAGCCTGCGCCACAGGCCGAACTTCTTCGCGTCCGAAAAATTGCGCCGCATCGCCTCGCTGGCGTAGCGCGTCGAGAGCGGGCTCTTGTAGTTGTCGCGCTCTCCGAGGGGCGCGGGGCTGCTGGGCGCATTCATGGACGCGCCACTACAACCAGCTGACGCCGGGGAAGCAAAGGGGCAGAAACGTCGCGGCGCCGCCGGCGGCGAACGATCCCGCAGCGGCCAGCCCCAGGCGCAAACCCCAGCTGCGGGCCGAGGCCTGCGGCGCCGCGAGGTGGGCCACCAACTCGAGCGCGAGGGCTGCTCCGGTGAGGTCGGTCGCCAAGTCGAGCAGCGAAAAATCGCGGGCGGTCGAGATCCAGTGCTGGTGCAATTCGTCGACAAGGCCGCCCACGGCGACGACGGCGAGCAACGCCGCGCGCTCGCGCGACGCGAGCCTCGGCCAGCCGCCGCTACGCGGCGCGAGCAAGGACAGCCAAGCGGCCCAAAGCCCGAACAGCGGCGCGTGAGCGGCGTTGGAAAGCACCGTCCAGGCCCAGTGCGACGGCTCGGAGCTGCCAGGGCGCGAACTCGACCACCAAATCAGGCCGTACCACGAGAGCACGAGCAGCCAGGCCGCCGCGCGCGGGGCGGCGACGAGCGTGCGTCCGAGCGCTCGGGCGGCGGCGAACAAGATGCGATGCGGCCAGAGCACCTGGATGGCTCAGCGGCGACCGGCGAGCGCGCTGCGTGCCTGGCGGAGGCCCCGGGCGCGCTCAGGCGCCGCCCAGGCCGCTGCGGCGCGCCACCATCTCGATGCCCAGGCCATCGGCACTGCGTCGGACCTCCAACGAGTCGACCATCTGCGCCATCAAGAAGAAGCCGCGGCCGCGCTCGTCCTCGAGGTCGGGCACGCCATCGGGCGGCGCGACGAGCGCGCGCACGACATCCGGATCTCCCCCGCCTTGGTCGGCGACGTGCACCTCCCAGGACGTGGCGCTGACGAACAACTGCATGTTCATCCGCGAGGATTCGCGCTGCTCCGACTCCTCGAGCGCCGCCGCGCCGCCGCCGTGGTCGACCGCGTTGCTGAGCAACTCGTCGGCGACCAGCGTGAGTTGGTCGAGTTCGGACTCGGGCAGCCCTCCCGCGCGTGCGAACTGGCGAATGAGGTGCCGCGCCATGCGAGCAGCCGAGTGCGCCGCGGGCAGATCGAGCCGCAGTTCCTGCGGGCCGATCTCGCCTTCGGCGTCGAACTCGGGGCGCGGGACCAGCGGTTGGGTCACGGTGCAGGCTCCAAGTAGAAGGACAGATCTAGCGCCGGCGCCGAGTGGGTCAGCGCACCGATCGAGATCCGATCGACCCCGCTCTCGGCGACGCGGGCGATGTTCTCCAGCGTGATTCCGCCAGAGGCTTCCAGTTCCAAGCCGTTTCCCAGGCTGGCGGCGAACTCGCGCAGCCCCGGCGCCACGGCGGCCATGCGCTCGGGCGAGAGGTTGTCGAGCAGCACGACGTCGGCGCCGCCCTCCACTGCCGCCAGGGCTTCGGCCTCGTCACGCGCCTCGGCGGTGATGCGCACCCCGGGGCCGAGCGCGACGCGCAACTCGCGCACGCACTCGGCCAAGCCGCGCCCGGCGAGGTCGAGGTGGTTGTTCTTGATCATCGCCTCGTCGTAGAGGCCGAAGCGGTGGTTCTCGCCCCCGCCGCAGCGCACGGCGTACTTCTCGAGCACGCGCAGGTTGGGCGTGGTCTTGCGTGTGTCGAGAATGCGCGCCCGCCCGGCGCAGGCCTCGACATAACGCGCCGTGACGCTGGCGACTCCGGACATGCGCTGGATCAGGTTGAGCGCGGTGCGCTCCGCGCCGAGCAGGGCCCGCGCGCTGCCTTCGAAGCGCGCCAAGACCGCACCGGGCGCGATCGGATCGCCGTCGCGCGCCAGCAACTCGCGGCGCGCCTGCGGATCGCACAGCTCGACAACGCGCGCAAACACTTCCAGTCCGGCGAGGCGCCCATGCCCCTTGCACACCAGGCGAGCGCGGGCGCGGGCAGTCGCGGGAACCACATGGTCCGAGGTGATGTCACCGGCCCCGAGCCGAGCCGGACCGACCCGGTCTTCGGCGAGGGCCGCCACCACCACGGAGTCGATGTCTTCGCGGCTGAGCGGCGGCGGCAGCCCGATGCGCGGCGCGGGCAGTGCGCCGGCGCGAACGAAGTGACGGTTCATTCCGGGCGAGGTGCGGTTCGCAGGTGGGTCGTCCGCGCTCAGCAGTCGTCTGCGCGCGGGGGACGGTGACCGAGCGAGCTCGGGCCACCGCATCCGAACGAAGGCGCGACCGCAGTGGGCGCGTCGAGCGGGCGTAGCGGGATGTGAGATTGTAGCTGGAGCGCGGAGCACGATGGAGTTGCGCCTCCGCTGCAGACGGTCCAAGGCGGCTGGCGTGACGCGGCCAGTCCGTCTGGAGCGAGCGGGACTGGCCAGCCGCCAGCGCCCGGCGCCCCGGCGCCGATACTTGCCACTCGGCGGGATCCGAGCGCGTGGTTCAGGGCTGATCCCGAGCACTCGCGGACCCGCGAGGCGGCGCAGACGCGCCTGACGTCGAGGCCGCGCGCCGGAGAGTTGGCCCGAGACTGCGAGGCGACGGGTCCCCCACCGCTGTCGGCGCTCGAGCTTGCGTTGCCGCCGCGCCCGAGCCAGCGTGCAGAACATTGCTCGGGGCGCTCGTCGGGGCGCTCGTCGGGGCGCTCGTCGGGGCGCTCGTCGGGGCGCTCGTCGGGCGCCGCTCCGGCAATGCCCCACGCGCCGGGGGTGGAGCAGACACGTCCGCGCCCGGCAGGCGCGGGTTGCACGCCGGCGCCGTGTGAGCGCCGCTCGACTCCGCCGCCGATCCGGGGAGCGCACCGCGCTCGCGCGGTGGCGCCGCGGCGACCGACGGATCGCGCGTCCGCGGCTCGGCTCGCGCGGCCCGCTCACCCGGCGCGAGGCCTGCGTCTAGACCGGCCTCGCGCAGCCAAGCCACGACCCGGCCCGCCGTGATCGGTCCGATCCCAGGCTGGGCGTCGAGGTCGCCGAACACCGCGGGCGCCCCCGACTGCCAGCGAGCGCGTGCGAGCGCGAGGGCGCGTTGGTCACCGATTCCAGGCAGTCGTCGAAGTTCACGCGGTCCAGCACTGGCGATGTCGAAGGACGGAGCGTCCGCGGGCGATCCCTGGACAGCGGAGGAAGCTCGACGCGCCGCCGGCGCCGCGTCCCGCCGCGCGTGGACCAGAACACGCTGCCCATCGGCCCAAGCGAGACCGCCGGCGAGCGCCACCACGCCGACGAACCACAGCTGTGCGCGCTCCGACCTGCCGGGCTCGGCGGGCGCACTTCGCCGCGAGCCTCGCGCTTGGCGCTCGAACAGCGTCGCGTCTTCGTGCGTTGCGGCGCGAGTGTGCGCTCCGCTCGCGCCTCGCTCATACGCCACGGCCACCGCGCCGCTGGATCCACAGGCCTGCGTCGCGCGGAACTCCGCTCCCGCAGGCCGCGCTGCGGGTTCAGCTCCGCATCGTTCAGATCCAGGCTCAGCTTTCGTTTCAGCTTCCGAATCAAGCCTCGGCCCAGCCCTCGCTTCAGCTCTGGGCTCGGCTTGCGGTCGCACTCCCCGTTCCGCTCCTCGCGGCCGCACGCGTGTCCCCGCGAACGCGGCCGCCGCGGCCACGCCGAAAGGCGTCGCTCGCCCGTCGTCCGCTTGCCGCGCTGCGCGGACATCCCGTTGGGTCTGCATGCCGACACAGACGCGCTGCGGACGCTCCGGTGACGCGTGATCGAAGAAAAATCTCGTTGCGCAGCGCAGCGTTTCGATCCGTTCGCACGCACGCCCGTCGGCGCACCCGCGTCGACGGCCAGCTCAGGCGAGTTCGCGGAACGCAGCGAGTTCTTCGCGCGTGAGCAGCGGCTCGCCCAACGCGAGCGCCGCGGCGCCGCCCTCGGCGCCGGTCCAACAGCCCAGGTCCAAGTAGCGCTCGACGCTCGCCGCGAGGAAACGCTCGACATCCGCCGGCGTTTCGAGCGTGAACACTTCCTCGCTCGGACCGACCTGCGCGCCGCAGGCGTCACCGTGTCGGTCGAAGCGCGCGAGTTCGTGGCCGTGCACCTGCACCAACGTCGCGCCGTCGGCCTGCTGCACATTCACTGCGCTGTCCAAGCGTCGCAGGCGCTCGACGATTCTGTCGATCGTGCTCACGTGTGTGCCTTCACTGCCGACCCGACGCTGCACGCTCGGCGGCCACTGCGGACCCGCGCGCTCGAGCCAACGACGCGATGCGATGGCCTGCAAGCTCACCTCGCTGCGAGCGCGCGTCTCCAGATTCAGCAGCCTGTATCCCGCCAGACGTTCGGCGACTACCAACTCCAGACGCCGCGCGAGCGCGCGCGCGGGAGACTCGACGATCAAGAGCGCCTGCGGCGCCGGACTCGATCCGCTCTGCGGCGGCAGTCGCAGCGCGCGCCGCACCTCGCCTTCGTGCTCCTCGAGTTCGGCCAAGGCGTCCAGCGCGCGCCAGACCAGCGCGCCGCGGCCGCGCGCCTGCACTGCGACTGCGCACAGGGCGCCGTCGGATAGCACAGCGAGCCACGTCCAACGCAGGCCGGAGCCGAGCTGAACGTCGCGTTCGACAATGCGCGCGCCGACGAAAGCGGCAAGGAACGCCGTTTCCGCCGCGCGAAGTAGTGCTGCTTCGCGTTCCAAGGCAGGGCCACCCCTCTGGCCCCGATCGCGCCATTCTGCTTCCCAGTCGCCAAACGCACCAGAGGCCACGCCCGGCGCGGCGCTCCCTTTCAGCGCTCGGACGGCTTCAACCGGGGCGAAGTGCGCGCGTCGCCGAGCTCTGCCGCAGCGCCCAGGCGAGCGCCAAAGCGAGCGCGTCCGTGGCGTCCAGCGGCTCTGGCGCGGCCTCCAACGCAAGCACGCGCTGCACCATGGCGGCCACCTGGGACTTGTGTGCGGCGCCGGCCCCGACCAGGGCTTTTTTGGCGCTCGCCGGAGGCAGTTGCTCCGCGCGCGCTCCGGCGGCGACCGCGCAGGCGAGCACCACGCCGCGTCCCTCGCCGATGCGCAGCGCGCTCTGCACGTTGCGGTGCGCGAAGGCCTCCTCGACCACGACCACGCCGGGGCGCAGCTCGGCGAGCAAGGCGTCGAGTTCGCGCCGGATGAACCCCAGGCGCTCGGCGATCGGCGCCTTGGCCGGTGGCCGGATCACGCCGGCGCCCAGGAACAGCGGCCCGCGCGCGCCCAGGGCGATGGCGCCAAAGCCCACCACGCGCGTGCCGGGGTCGATGCCGAGCACGATCGCGTGGCGGTGTTCCTCGGGTACGAGCGGCATGCGGTCGGCGAGCGCAGACCCTACGCTCTTGGCCGCGCCAGGCAACTGAGCGCGCCCCGCACTGCGCATGCCCGCCGCCCCCACCGTCACCGCCGCCTGCGTGATCGTCGCCGCGGGCGAGTCGACGCGCATGGGCGGCGTCGCGCTGAACGGGGTCCGCAAGCCGCTGCTGCAACTCGACGGCCGCACGCTGCTCGAGCACACCTGCGCGGCCTTCGACGCCGCGCCGAGCGTGCGCGCGCTGGTGATCGTCACGCACCGCGACGACCTCGCCGCCGTCGAACAGCTCGCGCGCGGACGCGCCCCCTTCTCCAAGCTCGCGCGCGTGGTTCCCGGCGGCGCGCAGCGCACCGACTCGGTGCGCGCGGGCGTGCAAGCGCTCGGCGAAGAGTTCGACGTGCTGCTCGTCCACGACGCCGCGCGTCCGCTGATCGAGCCCGCCACGATCGAGCGTGCGGTCGAGGTCGCGGCGCGCGAGGGCGGCGCCTTGGTCGCCGTGCCGATCAGCGACACGCTCAAGAGCTCGCGCGACGGCCAGCGCGCCGAGGCGACGCTCGACCGCAGCTTGGTGTGGGCCGCGCAGACGCCCCAGGCGTTCCGCGCGCCGCTCCTGCGCGAGCTGCTCGAGCGCGCCGCGCGCGAGAACTTCGCGCCCACCGACGATGCGGCGCTGTACGAGCGCTACGTCGGCGCGATCGCGCTGGTGCGCGGCGAACGCAGCAACTTGAAGGTCACCTTGCCCGAGGACCTCGCCGTGGCGCAGGCGCTGCTGCGGTCGCGGGCGCAGACCCGCGCCGAACACGCGGCGCAGCGAGGAACGCCGTGAAGCAGCGCGTGGGATTGGGCTTCGATGTGCACCGCCTCGAGGCAGGCCGGCGCTGTGTGCTCGGCGGAATCGAGTTGCCGCACCCGACGGGACCGCTGGGACACTCCGACGGCGACGCCGTGCTGCACGCGATCGCGGACGCACTGCTCGGCGCCGCGGGCCTCGACGACTTGGGCACGCTCTTCTCCGATCGCGACGCGCGCTGGAAGGACGCCGACAGCGCGCAACTCCTGCGCGAATGCCTGGCGCGCCTTCACGCCGCCGGTTGGCGCGTCGGCAATCTCGACGTCGTGATCGCGACCGAGGGGCCGCGCATCGCGCCGCACCGCGCGGCGATGCGCGCGCGCATCGCGCAGTTGCTCGACGTCGCCGCGGACGCGGTCAATGTGAAGGGCAAGACGCTCGAAGGCCTCGGCGCCCTCGCGCACGGCGCTGGCGTGGCCGTGCAAGCGGTGGTGTTGATCGAGCGCGTTTGATCGTACGGCGCCAGAGCAATTTGTCTCACGCCTTCGGTGCGCGAGGCGCACCGAAGGCGTGAGACAAATTGCTCTGGCGCCGTACGATCAAACGCCCGCCGACGCGCTCGCCGCACCGAACTGCGCTGCGTGCAGACGCGCGTAAGCTCCGCCGCGCGCGAGCAACTCGGCGTGCGAGCCGATTTCGACCAGTCGACCCAGATCGAACACCGCGATGCGGTCGGCGTTGCGCACGGTCGAGAGTCGGTGCGCGATCACGATCACGGTGCGGCCGACCATCAGCTCGTCGAGTGCGCGCTGCACTTCGAGCTCCGACTCGCTGTCGAGCGCGCTGGTCGCTTCGTCGAGCAGCAGCAGCCCCGAGCCCTTGAGCACGGCGCGCGCGATGGTGATGCGCTGGCGCTGGCCGCCGGACAAGCGCGAACCCTGGTCGCCGACGCGCGTGTCGTAACCCTCGGGCAACGATGCGATGAAGTCGTGGATGTGCGCCGCGCGCGCGGCGGCCTCGACCTCGGCCTGCGTCGCGCCGGGTTTGCCGTACAGGATGTTCTCGCGCACCGTCGCGTGGAACAAAAACGGCGACTGGCCGACCATCGCGTAGAGCGCGGTCCAGTCGTCGAGCTTGAGCTCGCGCAGGTCGCGTCCGTCGACGGTGATGCGCCCCTCGCTCACGTCGACGAAGCGTGCGATCAAGTCGATCAGCGTGGTCTTGCCCGCGCCCGACGCGCCGACCAGCGCGAGCGTTTCGCCGGGCCGCACTTCGAGGTCGAGCGCTTCGATGGCGGCGCGCTCCGCGCCCGGATAGCGAAACGAAACACGCTCGAACACGATCCCGCGGCCCAGCGAGCGGATCGGCTGCGCGGCGGGGTGCTCGACGATGTCCGCGCGCTCGACGAGCAGCGCCTGCAGGCGGTCGGCGGCGCCGGAGGCTTCCTGCACGTGGCTCACCGCGTTGGTGATCTTGCGCACGTGCTGGTACACGAGGCCCACGCCGGCGAAGAAGCCGCCCATCTCGCCGGCGGACTTGAACACGCCCAGTTCGAGCGTGGCCCAGCCGGCGATCACGAGCACGACGGCGAAACCCAGCTGCGAAACGATCGTGGTCGCAGCTTCGATCGACGCGAGCGCGCGCGCCGCGCGCATCGCGGAGTCGAGGAACTGCTCGTTGACCGCGCGGTAGCGCTCGAGCTCACGCTCTTCCGCGCGGAACGCCTTGACCGTGCGGATGCCGGTGAAGATCTGCGTGAGCACCTCCACCGAGGCGCCCAGGCTCGCCAGGCTCTTCGTCGTGCGACGCCGCAGGCGCTTGCCGAGCGTGGCGATCGGGATCGCGATCACCGGCAAGGCGACGAGCAGCGCCAAGGTCGGGAGCGGCGCCATCATGCCGGCGACGACGAGCGAGCCGACGAGTTGCATCGGTTGCTGCACGAGGTCGCGCAGCACGGTCTGCAGGCTGTTGAGCGTCTGCGTGACGTCCGAACTCAGACGCGAGAGCACGTCGCCGAACTGCCGGCTGCCGTGGAAGCGCATCGAGAGCCGCACGAGGTGCCCGGCGAGCCGCTGGCGCAACTCGACCACCATGCGCAGCGTCACGCGGCGCGAGATCAGCGTCAGCGTGTACTGCGCCACCGCGTTGAGCAGCGCCATGACGCCGATCACGCCCGCGATGGTCCACAGCGCGGCGAGCTTGCGCTCCGGGCTGCCCTCCTCGGTCGCGCCGTAGAGACGTTCGCTGACCAGCCCCAAGGCGCTCTCGAACGTCGCGCGGAACGCGAGCAGCAGCGCGTTGCCCGACTCGACGTCGCCCTGCGGAAAGAGCACGCGGTTGAAGAGCGGATCGATCAGCGCCAGCGGCGCCTTCTCCGCGATGGCCACCAGCGCCGAGAGCGCGACCACCAGCGCGATCTTGCCCAGCTGCGGGCGCACCTCGGGGCGCACGAGGCGGTGCAGGCTGGCGAAACTCGACCACTTGCTCATGAACGCTGGGATCGTAGGAGCGCGCGGCGCGGATTGCGAAACGGATCGCGGCGGACCCGCGCCTGGTCAGGCCCGGGTCCGCCGCTGAGGATCTCGACGGGTTGCGCGCGCCGTGCGGCGCTCGAGGAGCGCCGAACGGGGCAGCTCAGATGTCGCTGAAGCTGCCGCCCGGCGCGACGCCGCGCACCGACTGCGCCTTCACCGCGTCGACGAGCAGCGTCTGGACGCGCTCATCGATGCTGCGCGTCAGATAGTCCTGTTCGACGATCTGGCGGTGGATCGGCTCGTTGAGGTCGAGCGGCCGATTCGGCGGCGACTTCGCCGTCACGCGCGAGATGTAGTAGCCCTTCGGCCCGCGGAACGGCCCGGCGATCGTGCCCAGCTTCTGGTTGAAGAAGATCTCGTCGCTGGCGCACGGCCCGTAGAGGAACGTGCGGTACTCGCTCTCGCCGAGGTAGCTGCCGATCTGGTTGCGGGTCAGCGCCTGATCGCCGAAGGTGCCCTTGAAGTAGAAGTTCTGGACGGGCTTGTTGCCGGTCTCCGGCATCGGCGGGTCCCACCACTCGCTGTGCAACTCGAGCGTGGCCTTCCAGTCCGCACCGTCGTCCAGGGCCTTCTTCAGCTCGAGCGCCCGGGCGCGCGCGGCCTTCCAGCCGTCGGGCTTCCACTGGAACTTGTCGAAGTCGAAGGCCGAGACGAACAGCACTTGCAGGTTGAGCTTGGCCGCGCCGCGCACTTGGTTGGCGGTCGGCAGCACGCTCGAGATGACTTCGTTCTGCTTGAGCTCGTCGGCCAGCGCGCGCTTGTAGCACTCCATCACGCGCATGTAGTGGCCGAAGGACCACAGCGACGGGAAGCCCAACACCTGGCTCGAGAGCATCTCGTGCTGGGTGAGGTACTCCATGTAGCTCATGACCATGTTGTTGCGCGCGGTGGTCGGCCACCACTCGCGGAACTCGGCCGGTGTCATGGTGAACTTGCGCGGAGCGCGCCCTTCCTTCGCGGCCGCTTCGGCTTCCGCGCGTTCACGCTGCGCGAGATCGTGCTCGAGCAACGCGATGTTCGCGAGGAAGCGTTTGGCGTCCTCGATCTGGTCGGGCGTCACGTACGGCGCGATGCGCGAGTAGACGGCTTCCGTGAGCACCGGAACGTTGTCGACGACCATCAGGGTCTTCGACGCGCGCTCGCAGCGCATCTGTTCGCGCGCCGCAGCGTCGCTCGGCGAGTCGGGGCCGGCCTCGGGCAGCACGGCGTAGATCGCGTCCTCGTCGTGGTGCGCGATGGCCCAGGTGTTGAGCGCCTGGAGGATCGTCGAGCGCGTCGCCTCGACGGCGATCGGATCGTCCTCGGGGATGTCGCCGCGACCGATCTCGCGCAGCTTGGCCAGCGCCGCCGCGGCGGCCGGCTGCGACACGGCCTCGATCACCAGCGGGCTGTCGCGGTCGTTGAGGACTTCGACCTGTGCGGCGAGCTCCGCGAAGCCGTTCTCGCGCAGCCACTCCTTGTTCTGTTCGAGCAGGCGCTTGAGGCGCGTGCAGTAGCTGATCTTCTCGTCTTCGATCCACTGCTCGCCCAGGCCTTCGACGACCACGGCCTTGGTGATCTCCGGCCACTCGGCGGGATTCTCGGGGCGGAAGACCTTGTCGAAGGTCATTTCCTGGCGCAGCTGCTCGCGGTAGAGCTCGACCGAGAGGTTCGCGCGGGCGACCTCGGTGCGGAAGTCGAGCGTCGGGTAGCGCAGCAGGAAGTCCTCCTTCTTGAGCTGCAGCTTGCGGTCGAGTTCGGCGTCGCCCACCTGGAAGCGCGCGAGTTCCTCGGCGCTCGCACCCTGCTGGCGCCGGCGCTCGAGCTCGAGGTCGATCATCACCTGGAACTTGAACTTGCTCGTCTCCTGCCAACCGACCGAGTGGCACAGGAAGCGCTTGATCTCGTCGTCGCTGATCCGCCTGCCGTGCACGATCACCGGCTCGCCGAACTGCGACGAGGCTTGGTTGGGGGTCAGGCTGGCGGCCTGTACAGAGGCGAGGGCGCCCGTGGTGGCGGCGCTGGCGGCGCCGGCGGCGGACGAGACCGCGAGCGCGGCGAGGACGAAGGAAAGGCCGGAAAGACGTTTCATGGACAGTGGCGAGGGTCGGGGGAGAGGTCCGTGGGTCGCTTGCCGACGGCGGGCGAGCGGCGCTACGCGCGTTGGCGTGTCCGCTACGAGCGATGGCCAAAGAAGTTAACGCGAGATCACAGGCTTGTCGCCCGAGAGCCGGCTCGCCCGTGAGCGGCCGCCCGCGCGCCTGGCGCCAACGGAAGCCGCCTCGAGCGTGGGTCGAGCGGCCAACGCGTCCTATTCTCTTGGCACGGCGCGGCCGCGGTCGCCCTGTTCTCGCTTCCCGCCGCGCCCGCGGCCGCTCCATGCAAAACCACTACGCCCCGCGCACGATCGCCTTCCAGAGCGAGTTGTTCCACCCGCTCGTCGACGCCGACCCGCAGCGCCTGCAGCGGCTGCACAACGAGCAGTTCCAGGGCGGCTCGCCGCTGTACACCGACTTCGCGCTGCTCCAGAACGGGGCCGTGCTGTCGAACCCCGCGGCGCGCCCCGGCGCCGTCTCCTCGGTATCGTTCACCCACGATCGCATGGTGCTGCGCGAAGAACTTTCGCACCTGACGGTCGACGAGTTCGCGCAGCGCGTACGGACCATGGCCGAGGCGGCGAGCGCGGCGCTGGGCGTGCAGGTCTTCACCGCGCACCAGGTGACCGTCCGCACGCTGGTCAACACACGCAACTTCCGCGACTCGCGCGACTACCTCAAGGCAGGCATGTTCGGCTTCCACGGAGAAGAGGGCGAGTTCGCGCGCGAGCCGCAGCTCTACGGGCTGCGCCTGGTGTTCCCGCCCAGCGAACGCGAGCCCAACGCGCACGCGCTGCGCGTCGAATCGTTCCACGGCGACCCGCGTTCGCTGTTCCTGGAGGACCAGGCCACCTTCTCGCCGCTGCTGGTGGCGCGTGGGCTCGAAAGCCTCGAGCAGCACGTCCACGAGACCTACAACTTCCTCGTCGAGCGCGCGCTGGCGTTCGTCGGTCGCTTCGATGTCCGCGCCGAAGCCTGAAGCCACCGCGCTCGCGCTGCTGCTCGCCGCGTTCGCAGGGCTCGGCTGCGACCGCGGTTCCGACGCCGCGCCCCCACAAGCGGCCGCATCGACCGAGTGGCCTGCGGGGGTCGTCATGGTCGTGGGGTCTCGCCCGATCACCGCCGAGGAAGTCGACCTCGCCTCGGTGTGGATCCAGAGCATCGAACCCGGCGCGAGCCCCGCTCACCTGCGACGGCTCACCTTCGCCAACGTGATCTTGCCGCGCGTCATCGCGCACGAGCTCGATCCCGCCGGCCGCGAGCGCGCTCTCGCGCAGGCCCGCAAGCGCTTGTCCGAGCTTCGCTCCGGCCAGTTCGCAGGTCCGCTCGGTCCCGACGGAGTCCTCGGCGAGTACCTCGAAGGCCCGTGGACGAAGCTCGGCCTGCCCGGCTGGGGCACGCTGCTCGACGCGCCGGACGGCGAGTGGAGCGAGCCGATCGAAGACGCGGGAAGCTGGGTGCTGATGCGCCGCTTGTGGCGTCGCGAAGGCGCCACGCCCGCCGCTACGGTGCTGGCCGTCGACGCGCTGCGTTTCGATTGGCTCGACCCGGCGACGCGCCGGGCGAGCATCGACAGCGCGATGGACCAGTTCCCGCTGACGATCGTCGACCCCGCCTGGCGCGAGGTCGTGCCCGAACTCATCCAACACCGCATGAAGGCGCGCCGATGAACGTCGCCACCCGCTCGCTCGCACTGTTCGTCTCGTTGGCGCTCGTCGGACCCGCGGCGGCGCACGCAGCGCAGACGCCGGCGCCCACGCAGGAAGGCGCCAAGCCCGAGCGCGCAAGCGAGTGGCCCAAGCTCGACGCGTCGGTGCTCTCCACCGTGAAGAAGGACGTCGAGCGCTTGCGCAAGGCGCACACGCCCGAGATGGAAGAACAAGCCGAGGCGGCGCTCTTCGCGGTCGGCGCGGGCGCCGCGCCGGAGTTGCTGCGCGCCATGGGCGTCGAGAAGGACACAGCGGCGCGGCTGCGCGTCGAAGCGCTGCTCGATCGCGTGACCGGCGCGGGGCACACGCGGCTCCTGGCAGCGGAATTCGCGAACAAATCGCCGCACGTGCGCACCTGGGCGCTCAAACGTTGCGCGCAGTTTCCCGACGAGGGCGTGCGCTCCGCAGCCGAGCAGGCGCTCGCGCGCGCGGGCGCGGCGCTGGCGAAGAAGCCCGAAGACGCCGATCTGATCGAAGAGCGCTACGCCGCCGCGCTGTGCCTGACGTCGGCGGGCGGGCTCGGCGGACTCGAGGCGCTGACGAGCGTGGCGCTCGACCAGTGGGGCCGACGCGGCGCCGAGTTGCGCGCGGCGCTCAACGGCGTGCGCGGCGACGAAGCGACCGACAAGTTGCTGCCGCTGCTGGCGAGCACGGAGCGCAAACAACTGGTCGCCGGGCTCAACTTGCTCGCGGGCTGCGGATCGAAGAAGGCCGTGGCCAGCGTCCGACCGCACCTGGACTCGAACGACAACTCGGTGCGTGTCGCGGCGATCAACGCCATGCGCGGCATCGTCGACGGCGCGCCGCCGCTCGACAAACTCTCCGCCTTCGACGCGATCGAGTTGGCCAAGGAATGGAAGAACCGCGGCGGCTGACGCGCGCGAGGAAGCCCGACAACATGAAGCTCTCCGTGACCACGTGGATCGCGGCGCTCGCGAGCGCCGCGCTGCTGCTCGCCGCGCCGCTGCTGGCAACGCAAGAAAAAGCCAATGACCCCAAGACCTGTCCGTACTGCAAGGGCGATCCGGAACTGATGAAAAAGGCCGGGATCGTGAGCCACGGCGGCTTCGAGTTCGGCAAGGAGGACTCGACCGAGAAGATCGATCGCCTGCTCGCGACGTGCGACATCCGCTGGATCGAAACGGCGCACTTCGAGCTGGGCTTCGCGCTCGCGCCGCACAAGGTCAAGCCGGAGGAGAAGGAGAAGCTGCGCGCCGAGCTCACGCGCCTCGCCGAGGTGCTCCCGGGCGTCGACCCCAAGACCAAGGTCATCGATGTGTGGCTGCGCACGCACCTGTACGCGCAGCGCTGCGAGGACACCTGGAAGCGCTGGCTCGAGATCTTCCAGGTCAAGGAGTCCGACTTCCCGCCGAAGAACTACGTCTGGGACCGCCAGAGCAAGTACATGGGCATCGGGCCTTACTTGGGGCAGAACTCCAAGTACGAGGTGCTGATCCTTCCCAGCGAAGCGACGCTGCAGCAGTTCCTGCAGGCGCAGTGGGGCCTCTTGGTGAAGAAGACGCAGCGCTGGAATCTGCCCTCGAAGGACACGCTGTCGGTCGCGATCGGCGCCGGCCAAGAGAACCTGCGCGAGGACGAGGGGATGCACGGCCACCTCGCCTTCAACCTCGCGATCAACCTGCTCGACGGCTTCAAGCACTACAGCTACGACACGCCGATCTGGATCCGCGAAGGGCTGGCGCACTTCATGGAGCGCGAGATCTCGCCCAAGTACAACAGCTTCGACTCGGCGGAAGGCGGCACCGCGGAGATGACGCGCAAGTCCAAGTGGGAGCCCGAGGTGCGCAAGCTCGCGAGCGCGGCCAAGCTGCCGCGGATGGCCGAAGTGCTGAGCATGAAGGAGTACTCCGACCTCACGCTGCCGCGGCACTACGCGGTCTGGTCGATGACCGACTTCCTGATCAAGACCAAGCCAGCGGAGTACGCCCGTTTCAACGACGCGCTGCACGGCATCGTCAATGCCGAGGGGTTCGCCGACAGCTCGAACCTGCTCGACGTCCACCGCGAGAAGTTCAAGGAGATCTTCGGCTGGAGCTACGCCGACTTCGACCGGGTGTGGGTGGAGTGGGTCCTCGCCAACTACGCCGCCCAGTGAGTTTGGGCGCGATCGGACCGTACCGGCCGCTCCGGCCGCAACAGCGCTGGCCGCGGGCCGCTCCGCAGAACCTCGATGAAGCTGTGCAGCAGCCAGTTCCGGTCACACCGCGACCGATAACGCCGACCGGCCTTTTCCGCGTGCGGTACTCTTCCGTACAGGGAAGATTTCGGGCAACCTAAAGCTTCTGGGCCGCGCGCTCCGCGCCCCTCCGACTCCTGCGTCGCCCGCCCCGCCTCTTCGACTCCCCCACCATGATCCAGCGCCGCCGCAAGGTCGTCCTGTTCCTCCCGCATCGGGCCGACCCGACGCGCGGCGAGGTGTTCAGCGCCGACCTGCTGCCGCTCGAGCTGCTGCAGATCGCCATCGGGCCGGTCCAGAACGGCTTCGACGTGGTGCTGATCGACGCGATGATCGAGCCCAAGTACCTCGACAAGGTGCTCGAGGCCTGCGACGGCGCGCTGTGCTTTGCGAGTTCCTGCATCCTGGGCTACCAGGTGTACGACGGTTACGTCGTCGCCAAGGCGGTGCGCGAGAAGTACCCGCAGCTCCCGATCATCTGGGGCGGTTGGTTCCCGAGCGTCATCCCGCAGATGTACTTCGAGCACGGGATCGCCGACGCGGTCGGGATCGGCCAGGGCGAGCTGACCTTCGATGAGGTCGTGCGCGCGCTCGACGCGGGCGAGCCGCTCGACAACGTGCCCGGCCTCGCGCTGTGGCGCGACGGGCGCATGGTCTACACCGACCACCGCGAGGTCGTCGGCTTCGACAAGTTCGGGTCCGTGCCCTGGCACCTTCTCGAGTACGAGCGCTACGCCGAGTTGCAGACCAAGCCCACGCGCATGAAGGTGCGCCACCGCTTCCCTCTGCCGGGCAAGTGGACCCCCGACAATCCGCCGCGCGCCTTCAGCCACTTCTCGAGCTACGGCTGCCCCGAGCCGTGCACGTTCTGCTGCTCGCCGCTGATCACGGGCAAGCGCTACAAGGCGATCGGCGGCGAGAAGCTCGCCGAAGAGATCGCCGAGCTGCAGCAGCGCTTCAAGTTCGACGTGCTGCGCTTCCAGGACGCCAACTGGGGCGTGGCCGAGAAGCGCACCAAGGCCTTCTGCGACAAGCTGGTCGAGCTCAAGGTGCCGATCCACTGGAACGGCACGATCGAGATCGAAACCATCGCGCGCTACAAGCAGGAGACGCTCGACGCGCTCGAGGCTTCGAAGTGCCATCTGCTGTGGCTCGGCGCCGAAACCGGCACGGCCGAGATGCAGACGCGCATCAAGAAGGAAATCAAACTCGACAACATCCCCAAGTCGATCGGCGAGCTCTACCGGCGCAACATCACGCCCGGCACCTTCTGGATCATCGGTTATCCCGGCGAGAGCGACGAGTCGATGCGCGACACGCTGCGCATGGCCGCCAAGATCAAGTACCTGTTCCCCACTGCCGGCTCGGAGGTCTATCCCTTCCGCCCGATCCCCGGCACCGAGGACTTCGAGGCCGCGATCAAGCTCGGCTACGTCCCGCCCAAGGACTTCTACGAGTGGGGCAAGTGCTTCGAATACAAGTACAACGCCCACAACACGCCGCTCCCTGAAGACGTGCGCGAAACCTGGCGGCTCTACAACAACACGAGCGCGATCTACGACCGCAAGATCCACGAGGGCCCCAAGTGGATGCGCGAAACGCTCGCGAACATCGCCGGCTGGCGCCTCAAGAAGCACAAGTACACCTTCCCGATCGAACAGAAGCTGTTCGACCTGTACGTGAAGGCCACCGGCCAGACCGACCCCGGCGCGAAGGACTACGTGCCGGCGGTGGATGCTTGAGCGGCTTGGTTGCTGCCTTGTCGCTCCTCTGATCTCCCTGGCTCCTGTGGTGCTTCTGGGTCTGAGTTTCAGAACGACCACAGGAGCCACGGCGCCACGGAGTTCGAGCGGGAGCAGAAACCGGGCAAGACAGAGGCCAGAGGTGCGGGCCGGCGCGTCTTCACGGAAGTTGACGCAACGCGTTCGCAAAAGAGAATGCGCGCGGCCTTGCCCGCCGCGCATCCCGCGCACGCTCGATGAGTTCGCCCCCCACCGATCCCGCTGAATCGATTCTCGCCCGCTTCATGGCGGAGCACACGGCGCGTGACAGCGCGGCGTTCGCGTCGTGGGCGCGGACGCAGCCGGAGTTGGCGGGCGACGCGGCGCTGCTGGCGCGCGTGGAGAAGCTGCGAGCGCAGGTGGAGCGCGACGCTGCGTTGCTGGGCGGATCGCCGAGCCAAGCGAGCGGCGGTTTCTTCGGGCGCGGCGGAGCGAAGCGAGAGACGCGCGGCGCCGACGATTCCTCGCCCGGCGCGTCGTTCACGGCGGGCCAGCGCGTGGGGACGTTCAAGCTGACGCGTTTCCTCGCGCAAGGCGGCATGGGCCAGGTGTGGGAGGCGTACGACGAGGAGCTTCGCCGCAAGGTGGCGCTGAAGTTCGTGCGGCCCGATCAGGTCGACGCGCGCTCGCTCGAGCGCTTCGAGCGCGAGGCGCGGGCCGGCGGGCGGCTCAACCACCCCTCGATCGTGCGAACGCTCGCGTTCAACGGCTCGGGGAACCCGGCGTGGATCGCGCAGGAATTGGTCGAAGGCTCGTGGACGCTGAAGGACTTCCT
>Ga0169931_10004860_pt1 | contig 20717 bp, 18 predicted proteins | sample Kivu_15m_20L_FD_129675 | JGI IMG/M metagenome (GOLD analysis project Ga0169931, IMG submission 129675) | Freshwater microbial communities from Lake Kivu, Western Province, Rwanda to study Microbial Dark Matter (Phase II) - Kivu_15m_20L... | ecosystem: Environmental > Aquatic > Freshwater > Lake... | reverse complement strand
CCGTACGGGCGCCTACAACTTGAAGACCCGTCGCTCGGCTCACGGGTGGCCATACGTTTCGGCGACGCCGACGACCCGGCCTTTCCAGTAACACTTCCGATTCAGTCGGCGAAGTGGATAGTATCCACCATCGCCCGACTCGACACGAGCATCGTTCTAGCCCGCGCCATGCGTCGCCTGGGAAGCCCCGCCAAAATTGCGGTCACCTGTTTGTCGACCGCCGAGGTCGAGCGACTGCGGCGCGATGTGCAGGACGGCGTGGTCGATCTGGTGCTGCAGCCATTCAGCGACGCCGCCGACGACGCAATCGAAGCACTCAAAGGTCACCGCTAAACCGAGACCGAGCGGGTGACGGGACCCGGAATGCCACGTTGGTGCTGCGGCCCGACAGGTTTACCGAGCAACGTCTTTTGGCGCCGTTCTCGCTTCGGTTAGGGATATAGAACCGGAGCGGAGCAAGTCTTCCAAGACGGCGTGCGTCAGCGTCTCAAGTGGCAACGCTTCGCAGGCCGCAACCGCATCGTGGGGAATGAACGTCAAAAGTGTCGGTTCCCCGGTGATGTCGCTGGTGTCGACGAAGACGTTGCACACCGCCGCGCTGTCGGCGATATGGAAATGCGTCTCCTCGCCCCAGCAGCGCTTGGTAAAGCTCAACCAGAGTTTCTCGACCCGGCCCGATCCGATCCGCGCCAAGGCGTTTTGTTTGGCCGCGCTCAATGGTGGATCGAACTCTATCCGGTTCATTACTGCGATCGGTGCGGTGCAGATGACCTGTGCCGCTTCGTACGTCGTCCCGTCTTCGCATACCGCCACCCAGCCGTCTTTGTTTAGTCGCAGCGTTTGGACCGCGCAACTGTACGAGATAGCGAGACCCTCGGTCAAGTCCGTCGCCGAGACGGGTCCGGTGAGCATCGCGTCCGCCCCTTCGAGTGCGAACGACTCGAGTCGGTGCTCAACTGAGAGGTCGGACATGTCGCCTGCGACGAGCGCCCCGTACAAGGTACGCATCCACGTGTGTAGTACCGAGCGATCCTCGTCGTTCTCTTGTGCCGTTGCGCGCTCGATGCGCTGTATCAGGTTGGCATCAAGTCCCCTGTCGGCGTCCAGTACGGTTTCGATCTCCGCGGCGCTGTGCAGCAGCCTGCGGTGCCGACCAGGCTCAAGTACACGTCCACCTTGGTAGGTTGCCGCCGCCCAGTCGGCCGGGTCGCCTTCGCGGACCTCCCAACGGTCTGGCACCAGACCGATTCCCGCTGCCTTGATATGCGGTACCAGCGGGTGCTGCTCGCACCCGTGTAGCCACATACCGCCGTCGATGTATGGCTCCCTCGGGTTGCCCCAGGCGCGTCCGTACGCGTGTGTGGCCGCTTCAAGGATGAAACTCTTGACGCCGTGTTCGCGCAGGTACCGCGCTGCGGCGATCCCGGCTAGGCCGGCGCCAATGATCATGACCGCTCCGCCTCCGCTGCGCGCGTTCTCCGCCGCCGTCTCGCCGCTGAACCACGCCCCGTGCATACTGCCGGGCCATCTCTGTGAGCACGCCTCCCCGGCAAGGTGTAAGCCTTGCTCGCCGCGCGCCAATTCTGCCCGGTCGCCACCCTGTCCACCTGCGCGCAGGTAACTGTATGACATCTCGATGTGTTTTGTCGTACTCCAGCTGCTGCGGTGGGCCTTTACGTGCTGGTTGCGCCAGGCGGTTTCGATGGTTTCCATGGCCGTCTTCAAAGTCGGGCTATATCAGGGTTTTTCGGTCACCAGGTGTCGCACTCGGCATGTACGAGGCTCTCGAGTGTCGAGTACACGTCGATGCCTTCGTTCATGGTGAGGTTTTCGAGGTCCGCCTCCGCTTCTTCGCGGGTGTAGGTGCCTTTCTCGATGGCTTCGGAGATGGCGGTGAACATGCTTGCTGCGTGCTTCAAACTCTCGTTTAAATGCTTTACGGTTATTTGGATTTCGTCGGGGTAGTTTCCTGTAACGGTGCTCATGGTTTCCTTTGTGTGTCGGTGGTGGTTTTGTGCTACCGCTGCGCCCTATGGGTGTACGGCTTTGCTGTAGTGATATAATAGTGTCTTCTCCTGTCTTTTCCGCATACTTAAGGGCCGTCATACCGCTGGTATTAACTGCCCACGCAAGAATGAAACGCCCGCCCCGGTGGACTCTTGTTCCGGCTAGTTGCCTCGTTTCCGCCGGTGACATCAGTCACCACGATTTCGAACGTGGACCTTACGTCAACATGTTTAAAAGCACTAGGTTCGCCAAAATTGTCGGCGTGCGGCGTTGCGCACGTCTTCGTCCTTGTCGTTTCTCGGGGGTTCCGCCTGCCGCACCGTTCGCTGGTGCGAACCAGTGGCAACCGGGAACGTGTGCCGAAACCGGGCGGACGGTGCACAGTCAACGCCATGGCCGGCGGACTCTGGGTGCTTCTCGACGACGTGATGGTCTTCGCGAAACTTGCCGCGAAGTCGGCGGCAAGATCCGGTTCGAAGACCGCCGGCGTGGTCATCGACGACGCCGCAGTCACCCCGGCGTACGTACATGACCTTGCCGCTTCGCGCGAACTGCCTATCATCGCGAAGATCGCGAAGAAGTCGCTACGTAACAAGACACTGTTCTTGCTGCCAGTGTGCCTGGTCCTCGGCATGCTAGACCCGCGGATCGTCGCATTCCTACTGCTCCTCGGTGCGCTATACCTCTCCTACGAGGCGTCGGTGAAACTCTTCGGTGTGCATGACCATGCCGCGGGAGCGGTCGACGAGGACGCGGTGGTGCGACAGGCAACACGCACGGACTTCGTCCTCTCGGCAGAGATCATGGTCATAGCCCTCAACGAGGTCCTCGACACGGGGCTGGCGCTGCAAGCGTTCTCGCTGCTCATCGTCGCGGTCACCATGACCGTCTCCGTATACGGGGTAGTCGCCCTTCTCGTGAAAGGTGACGACGCCGGACTGCATCTCGCCGCGTCGACTTCACCGGCGATAGCCGCAATCGGACGCGTCATAGTGAAGGCGACCGTCTTTGTTCTGCGCGTTCTCGCCATTGTTGGCGTCGCCGCCATGTGCTGGGTGGGCGGACACATCCTCACCGAACAGGCGGCGAAATTTTCCCTCACCTGGCCCTACGAGACGATCCACCACGTCTCTCACGCTTTCGACACGTTACGGATCCTCCCCTGGTTCGTGGAGACCGCCCTCTACGCCGCGACCGGTCTACTCGTCGGTTATGTCCTCCTACGAATACGGGGCCTGTTCGAACGAACGCTGGGACGTATCCGCGGTAAGTAAAAACGGGGTTTCACGCCGAAGACAGGTCCCAGAGCGGGGCGACAAGCGGTGTACCAGGGGCACAAAACCGACGGCCCCGGGTTTCCGCTATGCTAGTCCACCGACTCCAAGGAAACTGCCCGCCGCTTTCTGTATGCGACAGGTAGAGTCGTCCCATACAATCAATTTAGGTGCGTGTACGCGCACAAGAAAGGAACAAATGAACAACGAATTGCGTCAGGCAATGGAGGAAAATCACGCCGTAATCTTCCTCAACGAAGACGGAAAGCGCAACTTCTTCTACTACAGTTTTCTGATATTCAACGTGTTGCTCGGGCTTCATCTCGTATCGCACGTGGGCGGACTGATGGAGATAGTGCTCGGCGTCCCTGTCGGCGTCGCGCTCTTCTGTGCATTCCGTCTGGTACTGATCGTAAGCGGCACACTGCTCGAGAGAGGTGAGCTGCGCGCCAAGCCTGGGCGAAAGCGCCGCGAAGATCTGCGCAGCGAGGTAAGCTACCTTCGCGGCGTGGTGAAAGCCGCCCATTCCAGACTGTCTTTCGAGGAGATCGAAACGGTCGAATGGAATCTGCTCCATCGCGCGGGGGATAAACTGCATCCTGACGCCGGGCTTCGCGAGCGATTCCTGTGGAAACTAAGGAATCGTCGCCGCCGGCTCGTAGGTCTGGCGCTAGACGGCGTCTGGCAGAGGGCTTTACCTCAAGTGGTTGAGCATTTGGACGGGGTTCGCAAGAATCGCTCGTATCTAGCGCTTCCCGCACTCGTAGTCGATGACGTGCCTACGGCTTGGTATCTTCCGTACTCGCCGGCAAACCCGGCGACCAGGAGGCTCCTAGCTGAGTACGTCACCGTCGACGGCAAACCCGCTGGGCGCCATGCCAAGTTCGTGCCAGGTGTGGTGTTCACGCCACGTTGGGTCTACGAACTCGTCAAGGGAACCTCCCCCAGAGACGCAGGTGGCACCACCCGTGCAAGCGAATGTGTCGAGGTCGGGAATGCTGACCGGGACGCGATCGCGAACCTCTACGAACATGAAGGTTCCGGCCCGATGGGTTCGCTCGTCGAGGTCGTAGAGGTAGCCAAACGGCTCTGACATAGAAGGACCCACTCCGCAAGGGGTGGGTTCTTCGCTATATACGACAGGTATGTGCGAAGCGGAAACCTCCGCACCAAACATACTACTTCATAGAAAGGGAGTAAGTCAATGAAGAACACAGCCATATTTGAAATGCTTATATTCATCGTGTTGCCGTATCTGGTATTCAAGATGCAACAACCGACACAAAAAGAAGTCGCAAAGCGCAAGGCGGTCACCGCCGCCTGCACGGAAGAATTGCAGGCGGCCCTCGGTCGAGAGCCCGAGCAGGGCGAGATTAGCCGAGCGGTAGCCGACCGCTACCAGGCGGAATACGAGGCCTACTGGGCGGAAAAACCGCCGCCAAGGCTGAGCGCAAAGCCGCCAAGGCTGAACGCAAGGCTGAGCGCAAAGCCGCCAAGGCTGAACGCAAGGCCGAGCGCAAAGCCGCCAAGGCCGACGCCAAGGTCAATGAAGAGATTTTGAGTAACTCGCGGGCTATGCGCCGCGAGTGGAACAAAATCTTCAGGCAGTTAGGTGTTAGAGACCACTACTGACCTGACAGGCTCACGCTAGAGGACGCCGCCCGCAAGGGCGGCGTTTTTCTTTGGTGGTCGGCGCGGGCGTCTACCGTTGCCCGGCAGGCACGGTGTTGAGGGAAATATTGGTGTCTGGGCGGTCCGATAGCGGGAGGCTGACCGTAGGAACAAGCCTCGATCGGTTACCCGGCCGGCAGCGGTAGATAGGCCACGATGCTAAACCATATGTCTGACGGGTGCACGGGGCGTCGCTGCGCACGAGATTGTTCGCGCCGTTTGCGGGCACTCTCCTGATCCGGTGACAGGCAGGATCTGTACCTCCGGACACAGTCTCCACGGTGTCAAATCCACCTGGCCCTGATATCGCCGCAGTTCAAATCCTACTTCAAAGTTTCAGGGGTCCTGGCGCCGACGTATCAGGCTGGAGACGGATCTGGGCAGAAATTGCCCGCGAACGAACAAGTTTCCGTCAAGCCGTTGCCGCGACCTTGACCTGGTCGATTTTGAAGGTGTCCACTCCGGTGGTTTTTGTAGGTATGCTGACCTCCTCGGATACCGTTATACATCCCGCCTTGGTGTACGCCGGTCTTGGTGTGGTTGTAGCGTGCTTCACTTTGTTTCGTCGCTACCTGGCCTTGCGACTGAGCCGCAAAGTTGAGCGTTCCCTGCTCCTCTCCGTCCATGCCAACGGCCTGCGCGCCGCCCAATCGGGCACTTCTGTCTCCGCGGTAGTGCCCCATGTGGTTGATCCCGGGAAAACTCAGCTTTTTGTACAACTAGTCCCGATAGTCCTGGCAAATCTGCTCCAAGTGGTGGTCGCCACGGCAGCGATGCTGGTAATTTCTCCTGTTCTCGCTCTGGCAACTTTGGTTCCTATTTTGGTGGGCGGTCTCCTCTATTCCCGCCATTCACGCGCCGCCGCAGCCCCAGCCCGGGTAGCCAGGTCTGCGCATGGGCGTCTTCTCGGACTGGTTGATGAGCACATCAACGGAATGGACCACCTGACAGGGCTTGGGGCGGGCCCCGGGCATGCGGACCGATTCCACGGGGCCAATCTATACGCAGCTCGCGCCCATCTCTTGCTCGCAAATCTGCGTGCCCGCTATATGCCTCTCGCCGATATAGCCCTATCTGTGGCCACGGTCTCCGCCGTTTTGGTCGGCGGCATGGGCATCATAAACGGTTCGTTGGAGCTTGACGAGTTGCTGATGCTCTACATGTACGCCACTATGCTGGTGTGGCCTGTCAGGAACATTGGGATGTTCACGGCCGAGAGTCTACCCGCATGCGAGGCGGCCCGACGAATAGCCGTACTCGAAGATGGGGAGACCGCAACACCATCTCCGATCAATACGCCCACACCGCGGGGGTGGGTGTCGATTTTGGTGGATCCAGGCGACACGGCATCGCATTTTCCCGGCTTTGCGGAAGTAGATGGGACCTCCCCCGCCGTTTTTGCCGGTACGTTCACAGACAACGTCTCCATGGGTTTCCGCGAACCTGCGGACAGAGAGGTCGTCGAAAACCTGTGTCGAAGCGCCGGTCTCGACGATGAAATTTCGCAGCGCCCCGGCGGCTACCTCTCAGATCCTGGCTCCAGCGGTGCACACATAAGCGGCGGCCAGCGGCAGCGTCTCTCCCTCGCCCGCGCGCTCGCCGCCGACCACGAGACCCTGGTACTAAGATCTCCCCTGTATGCGGTCGACTCCGCGATGACTTCCGAGATTCTTGAGCGTATACGCATCATGCGCGCCGCCGGGAACACCGTTCTCGTAACCTCAGATACCGAACAGGTGCAGCCCGGCGACACGGTGCTCGATTTCCGCTCGCCTGGGGGCACAACCTCTGCTTCCGTCGCCACCCACGCCGCCCTCGATACCTCCCAAGATGGGGCCAGTCTTCCGCCTCTCCAAGTTTCTATCCGCCACGACATCCCGGCTGATTGGCGCAAACTTCTCGCCTGGCTGCCACGCCGATCTGCGGTTTTTCTGGTGTTGGGAATTTTTGCGGCCGGGGTGCTCTCACCCCTGCTTTCCGCGCTTCACAGGTGGGCGGTTGATGGGGGGATTGTGGAGTCCAGGCCGCGTATTCTGCTGCTCGCTGCCGCAATACAAACCGCTGTCATACTGGCGGCATGGTGGACGACGCGCGCCCACACACGCCTTGCCGGCAGACTCGGGGAAGGTCTCCTATTTTCTCTGCGTGGGGCCCTTTTTGACGGGGTTCGCCGGAGTTCTGCGATCCGCACCGGCTCCGGCGCCGGGCCGATCCTGGCCCGAGCAACATCGGACGCTGAAGCCGTTCGGTCGGCCGTTTCGGGCAATTTTCTGCCGATGTTCTCATACATCCTGCTCGCGTCGGGTTCTCTTATCGTAACCGCCGTCTTGCAGGGCGACTTCGCGCCTTATGCCCTAGCCTGGCTGCCAGTCATGCTGCCTCTCAGCGTGGTTTTCCGCCGCCGCGCCAACATCGTGTACCCAGCTGTCGCCCGAGCGGCAGGGGACGTGATGGTTGCCGCACACGAAAACCTCTCCGGCTGTTCCGCTCTCCGTCACCACGATCCGCGCTCCGTTCGTACCGCGCTGTTCACCGCCAAGACGGACGCGCACCTCAAAGCGCAGATGCAGGCGGTGCGGCTCACCGGGTGGTATTTCGCCGCCACCGAGATCCTCGGTGTTTTGGCGCTCTCCACTGCCGCCTATTTTTGGTCAACTTCCGCCTCGTCTCCCGGGGCCCTGTTCGCCCTGTTCGGGCTCTTGGCCTTGGTGTTTGAGCCTCTACAGAATGCCGTCAACTCCTATGGTGGTGTGCGTCCCGGTGTCGCCGCTCTCGAGCGTCTGCACCAATTGACGTCTTCCACCGGTCCCTCCGGGGAGGTTTCGCGCACCTCCCACGCCGCACCCTTCACCCGTCCCGCAAACGGCAAAGAATCTGTGTATGTACTGGACAAGGTGTCGTTTTCTTTCGTCAAAGAGGCGGAGTCTCTGCCGGTTCTCGATGATATCAATCTATCTGTAGATCCAGGTGAGCGTCTCGCTCTCGTTGGTCCCAGTGGGTCTGGTAAAAGTACGCTGTTGAAACTATTCGCCGGTATCCTGACGCCTTCTTCCGGGAGTTTGTCTTTCGTGGGGTTCCCATCCGTACCGCTTGGCACGGATGTCCTTTGGGTGCCGCAGGATGTAGAGGTTTTCTCGGGCACCGTCCGCTACAATCTGTCGCTCGCCCTGAGCAGTGGTTCACTCGAGGATTCGCTCGAACTTTTAGGCCTTTCCGCCGAGTTTGCCGGGGTGCTTGAGCGCCCGGTTTCGGAGCTTTCTTTTGCGCAGAGGAAGCTTCTGTGTTTCGCCCGCGCCGCAGTGTGCAGACCCCCTGTCTTGTTACTCGATGAGCCCACGTCCGGTCTGGCCGATTCGCAGCGAGGTTTGGTTATCGACGCCATGGGGAGGCTCGGTTCGTCGTCGACGGTGGTGCTCGCCACGCATTCGAGATCCCTTATGAATGCGTGCAGCAGGCTGGTTACACTCCCCGGTTCTCGCGCTGACGGCAAATTGGTGCTTTGTCGGTCGGCGCGGGCACAGTTGGGGTGATGCCGGACTACGCTACGCCAAGTAAATTTACGAACCCAGCAGAGATGCTGCCCGCCGCCGTGTTGCCTTACGAGCCGCAGCAGTACGCGCATCTGTCCGGCAATTTGAACTCGGGAAAGTCTAGCATTTCCGTAAAAATTGACAAGAAACGTTTTCTCCGTAAAGGTAGTGTCGAGAAAAATGTTTTCAACCCAGCCTCTTTGCACATAGAGTACATACCAGGGCGCTACTTGCTGGAATGGACCAAACTCAACGACTACCTGGATTCGTACCTTGAGTGGTCCGGAACCGGGGAGGCAGCGACCCTGAAGATCTACGAGGACATACATAAAGCCATTAATCCCGTAAAACTTGAGGTCATCATGAAGTTCGACCATTCTTCCTCGGGGGGATGGTTTTACGAGGTGAAAACCACATGACGACCTTTCCCACCCCCGTAGATTTTCGTGATATCTATAAGGAAGGATCCATGGACCTGGCGCCGGGTACGGTGGATTTGGAGCTCACCGTCCAGTGCGCCAATTTTCTTCACCGCAGCTCCCTAGCAACCGGGGCGAACAAGGTTCGCACCAACCTCAAAGTGGTTTACCGTCCCAGCGACCGCGTTTTGTCCTGGCCCGCGTTCGAGATGTTCATCGAGTCGCTCGAGCACGAGCCGATGGGCTTGGAGCACGCCGCTGGCCTGATTCACGACTATGTCGACACCAACGTGAGACCGTCGTATCTGCAGGTGATACTGGAGCGCGACGATTCGCCGGGCTTCGTGCTTTTCTCGGTCGTCGCCTCCGCGTAACCTTCGATCGCCTGCCGATCATATTGGTGCGGAGAATCGCAGGCAGGCTACCGACGATGTCCGGTCGGCGGCCCGCCGCCGGTACCGGTGCAGTCTTTGCCTAGAGTTTAGACTCTGCTCGGGTTCGTGAAATCTCGCGCATCAGGCGTCTGAGTAGACTGATCTGTGAACCGAGTCCCCGATTCCAGTGGGATGCCCCGTGTACACGTTTACCGAAGGCCGCGGAGAGACGCACCATGCGTAGCCCCTCGCGCCGCATTGCCGTGATCACATACGTTTCGAACTCCAGTCCGTCGGGTCCGCGCAAGAGGGCGTCTGCGCGCGTCGCGGGGACGATTGTCGGTGTCCCGCCAACCTCCCAGTAAGGCCCCAGGCCCCAAACGCTTAAGATAATACCGGCGAAAGCGGAGGGCCCCCATTCAAGGAAAGGCCGCCCCACGCGTCTGGCCTTCACGTACGCCGAATCGTAGGCGTGGGATGCGTCCAGTTTGTCCGCCAGTTTTGCGGCGTCCACCGGGCTGCTTTTCAGGTTTCCTGGGAGCCACCCGATGTAACCTTCCCCGTTTTTGTCGGGCATGTCTCGCAACATTTGCGACGCCGCCTTTACTCCTGTTTTGACGGCCCGACCGAACCCGCCACCGCTGTCGCATTTCACCACGGTCGCCCCACCGGCGACCAGCAGGGTGTTGGTGTCGTCGCTCGATGCGTGGTCCACGAACACTACATGTACGTGCGGTATGCTAGTGACCATGCGTAAAAGATCGGGAACGTTCGCCGACTCGTTTCGTACGGGTATTACCAGTACGAGGGGTCGTTTGACGGGGGTGTGAGCAGGGTTCATGAGTTCATCCTTTATGGAGTATATATTAGACTCTCGACTTCCTCGGTGGAGATCTGCTCTAGAATATGTTTAGGTATATTCACACCAACATTATCGCCCCGATTCTGTCTGTCCCTAAGGTACTGCAGTATCCCGGCTTTGCAGGCGTTTTGCAGGTATGTCTCAATTTTTGTGCACATTTGAGCGCTTTCAGCGTAGTCCAGACGCAGGGATTGGTACGTCCAGGATGTCGCTATCACGCAGTCAATGATCTTCGTGGTACGGTCCGGCTCGGTGTCCGCGATGACGGTTTCGCACATGTCGGCGGTCTCGTTCGCGAATTTCACATAACGGTCCGTACAGTTAGCCTTGCAACTGGCAGGGTCCCGCATGGAGTCCCACATTACCAATAGTCTACCTAAGGCTATGTAGCAGGTATCCACAAAGCGCGGTGTCGTCGCGCACCATTCCAAGGATTTCCGGTATTCTATGGGCTGCGTACCCGAGAGCGCACCCTCCACGCAGCCTTTCGTCGTCGTACCGTGGGGAGGCGCACATAGGTCCAGTGTTGTTGAGACCGCTGGTTCCGGGGCGTCCTGGGGACGATTGTTGTTCGCAGCGGCATCCCTGGCGAAAACCCAACTCATAACTGCCCCCGCGCGGCATTCCTCCGCCCACACAAGATTTTTCAGGATTTCGCATTCGGGTGTCGCCCTCGTCAGGTTTCCGTTGTGTCTCCACATGGCGGCATGCCCCACGCCGTGCGCGCAGTCCCTGGCCCCTGCTCCTTCACGACTCACAGAGAAACGCTCAACGAGACGATCGCATACCAGCAGGGCCGTCTCGGAAAACTTCTCGTCGGTCACATAGGTTCCCATGGCTTGAAGCATTCCGTGGAAGTAGCCGAAGTTGCACGACAGGTTACCGCCGTCTACCAGGGTTTCTGTGTCCAATCCCTTCTTCCATCCATACGAGCCGACGCGATGAGCCATATCGTGACAGCTCAAGTCCCAGCCCCCTTCGCTTCGCGAGGCCAGGAGTTCCAGACGAGACATTGCGGCCGCAACGCCTTCCTGTGCCACCAGGGTCTGCATATATGAGTCCATGCATTCGTAAAGCATTCCACCCTGGTTCCCTCGATTCTCTTTTACGTAGTAACGCGCGCACGGGTCGATCGCGGAGTTCGGGTTGATCTCCGGGATCAGACGACCGACCAAAGGTACGCCCAGGGCAACCACCAGAGCCAACACCCCCAGCCGCCGCCGTTTGGTCATAAACAGGGCCGCGGCCAGTACCAGCGGAGGCAGGCCTAGCAGCCAAGGGTTGAGATTCAGGTCCGATTTCGGTTCGCTGACTTCTGTTGGTGTCAGCGGTTCACCGACTACGATCGTCTCCACGCCCCCGGGATAGGATAAAGAGTATGTGCCTTTTCCGAGTTTCGGCGGGAATACAAGGAGGGCTTCCGCCTCTTTACGGGCCTGCTCGCCGGTCATGGGTATTACGCGTCCGTTATCGTCGGTCAGTTTTACGGAGCCCGCATCCACGCCGGCCGGTAGTTTGACGATACGCGGGCTCACCAGTCCGCACACACTTCCTTCCCCCTCGGCCACCGCCACGAGGCAATTCGGGCCCGGGTCAGTCTGCCCGCTGTTAGCATGTGCCCGCACAGGAAGGGCAGCGAGTGCGGCGAGGAGTACCAGTACCCAGATTCTTATGAGATTTTTTTGCCCGCTCATTGATGTGTATCGTGCGACTTGGGGCCAAATTTACCACCAAGAGTATTTTCCGGAAACGGTAGTATTACGGTGGTACGTCAGATCACTGTTGTTCGACCAACTGTCTGCACATGGCGCGGTCGTCCACCGTGCACGAGAAAACGAGGAGTCTGAGCGGGTGTACGTTTCCGTAGGCCGTCGAGGGATCCTGTTTGTGAACCATCAGGGTCTCCACATCACCGGAGATCCGTTTCGGGCACACCGCCCCGTCGGCACCTCTCCAGCAGAGAAGGGCGGCTTCTAGGGGATACGGGGTTGTGTCGCCACCTGAGAAGACCGACTCGGAGTTGACAAACCACTCTCCGCCCCCGGTGTCCCAGGTTACGACGAACGCCGGAAGTGTTACACCTTCCTCGCAATAGGTACCTTCGCCTATGAAGGTATCCAATGCCGATCGTGGCAGGTTTGTTATTATGCAGAAGATCTCGTTTCGTCTTTCTAGTTCCAGCAGCACACCGCTAGAGGAAGATAGCCATGTCGGTTCGTCGAGAACGAGTGCGAATGGTTTCCCGCCGGATCGTTCGACCACGGAGTCCGCCATAACGGAGACATGTTGTCCGTCCACACCCCCGCCCGTAGACAGATTTTCCGGCAGTATCCCGTTAACCGTAAGGGTTGTTAAGGCCAGTAGTGCCGCGCCTATCACCCAACCGCCCACATCCCGCGTCACGCCTTGTAGACGCTCGCTCACGGGCACCTTTTGCATAAGCCGCGTCGCCAGCATGACGATTCCGGCGCCTGCCGCCGACCAAGCAAAGATTATAACCCCGGAAATCCAGACAAGTTCGGTACCGACTATTTTCTGTGCGGGGGATGCCACTATGGTCGCCGCCGCCCAGAAAGTGCCCGCGGCCAGGGCAAGTGAGGCGAAGGGGTTCCGCCTGAGAAACGGTACGGCTAGTAGGACAGGTAGCAGCAGGGCGGCTGATAGCGCCCATAGGGGTAATCCGCTGTATGCGACGAGTTTATCCAGTCCCGTGCTACCGTTCGCCGTCCCGGCAATTTCCCGCCGGTATCTTGCGGCCTCGATGTAGTTTAAAGGAAAACCTGGCTCGGCGAAGACCCTTACGCCAAATGGTACGACGAAAAGGGCCATTAACGCGATGCCTGATCGACGCGCGAGCGCGTCGCCGCGTCTTATGATCAGAGCCCCGGCTCCCAGCAGCAGAGCAGTTATCCCCAGCGGAAAAGAGGGCGTGTGCAGGTGCGCGGCCACGCCGGAAGCTGCGATGAGAAAGTTAGGTCCGCCGCGGCCGCAGGCCAAGGCTAACGCGCCGGTCAGCAGGACGAGAACGGCCCACGGGCTCAGGAAGTGGATAACGGAACCGTTCATGTCCAGTTTGCTGAAGTAGCCTTCCATCATACCCACCGCCGCGGCCGCGCCCAGTGCCGCCGCCCAGCCGGATAGTTTCGACCCGGTTATTTTCCTAAACAAGTACCCGGTTATCGCCACGGCCGTCAGCCTTAATCCTACGAACATGCTCATAACCATAGCGTACACTGACCCGCCGATCCCCGCATCGTGTAGCACTGACGCAACGGTCTTTAGCCACAGACCGAATGGTCCAGGGTGATGCACTCCCACGTCGCTGTGGTGACCGGTCACGTACCAGCGTCTCTCTAGCGCGCGGGAAACTTGCAGCATGTCGCCCGCCGAATCCCCGGCCTCGTGGATAACTTTCCCGGGAAGCCCTGTACGCATCAGGTACCATGCGTACACTAGCAGCAGGCATCCTGGTAGCAAAAGTTCCGTTACGCCTGCCCGCATAGATATTTTCACCGGGACAGTTCTCTGTTCGGTACCTGTCGGCGATCTTTTCGCCGCGAACATTTGGGTGACAGGACACATACTGACCACGGTACGACTATCGTCTACTATGTCAATGCTGTGCTTTGCGTTTTGCGCACCCCGCGAAGCCGCCGTTCGGCCACAGTCTATCTCGGGCAAGTTGTGCACGCCGTCGAATCCCCGGCCCATAGCGTTTCGTGCTGTATTCCGGCGCATCCGCACCGGCCCGCCAGGCACAATCCGCCCTCGATGATCGTTCTTGCAGCCTCACTGCCGCCCAGGTTGATGTTTACGCTCTCACCGGTAACCCCGGCTGGCTGCCCTCATCGTCACCGCTTCCACTGCGCACTGCGGACGGTCGTAGTAGGTTCGGTTCCCGTGAAAGTCTGCTGTAAGACAAGAGGATCTTCCCCGAAAGAGCGAGCGGTCGAGTCGGACGCATTGTTGACACCCGCCGCCGGATTGTGACAGTCGCTGCCGTGGAACAACGACTCCGTATGCGCACCGGCACCGTCATCACCATTGACTACAGCAAACGGGTCGTCGTAAAGAGCCACCCGGATACCGATAAGCTCCGCGACGAAGTCGACTGGTACCGCCTTCTGCCGGCCGATCTCCGCGATCTCGCACCAGTGGTATTAGGTAACGGACTCGGTCGGCGCGGCTTTCGCCTCCTTCCTGGTTGGTACGAGATGACCCTGGTGCCCGGACCCACCATGGACGAGCTATGGGTGTTAGGGGATCACCCGCGGGAGTTCTGGGAGGCGGCGTTCGAATCGCTGGGCTCGGTCCTCGACCGACTGCACGCGCACGAGCGGCAGGACGCCCACGATCCGGCCGCCGCCCAGCGTGACATGTATGTGAACAAGACGCTCGAACGCGTCGCGCTGCTGCAACCGGCCGCCGGCGTCACGTTGCCGTCGTCGCTTTGGACGGGTCCGCGCCTTGGTGGGAAACCCCTTCCCGGCCTAAAACGGGTCGAAGAGACGCTCGCCGAAACGTATCGTCGTTCCCGGCTCGCGGCTCCGCGGGCCCAGACGCTAATCCACGGGGACTTCCATTTGGGGAACCTTTTCTACGCGCCGTCGACCGGGAAGATAGTCGTGATCGACCCTCGCGGAAGTTTCGCCTCACGCCGCGGCGTTCACGGCGACCCGGCTTACGACGACCTGAAACTCGGGCACAGCATCGTCGGCGACTACGACCGCGTCAGCCTGGGGGTACTCCGTGCGACCGGCGCTGGAGAAGAAGGGTTCGTCCTGGGGAATTCACTATCGTTCGCCGCCGCCTCGGCTCGTTTCGGCGCCGAATGGCTCGTAGAACGGGTGCGTCGCGAGTACGGGATGACCGAACGCGACCTTCTTCTCGGCGTCAGTGTGCTCTTGTTCTCGCTCGCCGCCCTTCATGCCGACCCCGCCCGGCAGGTGTCCCACCTACTCCGGGGCCTGGAACTCTACGGGGAGATCCTCTGATGCGTCCCGTCGTGCTGCTCACTATGGCGGGTCGCTCGGAGCGCTTCGCCCGGGTCGGTGTTGGCGTCCCGAAGTGGGCGCTGCGTCTCGGGGGGAAGACTGTGCTGGAACGAGCGATCGAGTCGGTGGCGCCCCTACTGGAAGCCGGTTCGGAGTTACGTCTCGTCGTCCGTCCCGACGACGCGTCCTCGGTGCTGCTTGACGACACGCTCCGGGCTTCCCCGTGGCCGGCGACGGTCCTGACGGGGTCCGGCCGCGCAGAAGGGCAGGCTGTTGACGCCCTCGCTGGTCTGGGTCCCGGGGACGACGATCGTCCGCTCATCGTCTGGTGTGTCGACACGTTCGTGAACTGGACCACGGAGACGACCACAGATCTTCTGCGGGCGGAAGGAAACTGGCTGCTCACTGCCGCTCTGCCAGGTGACCATTGGTCGTTCGCCTCGACGGGACCGGACGACCGCGTGACCGCCACCGCGGAAAAACGGCGCATCGGCGAGGACGCCTCGGTCGGAATGTACGCCTTTGCGACCGGCAGACTTTTCCGGGAGGCCGTCTCGGCCGGGGCTCCCGACGCCGGGGAGCGCTACGTGGCGCCGCTCTACAACCACTTGGTGCGGCTCGGCGGATGCGTCCGTGTCATCCGCGTCCCGCTAGAAGCGGTCGTCTCCGTTGGCACCCCTGACGAGATGCTCGCCGCCTGCGCGGCCAACGATTGGGAGGCGCCGCCGGAGTTGCGTGCTTACGCGAGGAGCCGCCGCTAGTCGGGAAAGACTACCGGCGACTCCGCCGTCTTGTCCGGGGGTCACCGATCCGGTGGGATTGGCACGCATAAGCAAACTTCTATTACAGCCAGCGCGACGGTGGCTACAGCCACCGGCTAATCGGACGTCGACCCAGTTGAGGCGGCCAGCAGTCGCAGATACTCTGCACGATCACGCAGCAACGGCTCGATACGTGCCCGTACAGCATCGACCGAAAAAGCCGGGCGAAACGAGGCTTCCAGACTCTGGTTCACGGTGTTTTCCGAGAGCGACGCCTCCGAGACGTGACCACCATCATCGCCTTGAGCCGCCCCTGCCTGGTCCGTTGCCACGACGACCTTCCGGAAATCCCGGGGACGGTCGGCTAGCGTTATGCCTCCCGGCCCCCACTGACAAATGAATGTCAAGTACAACCGGAACGGAACAGTCAGGTACATGACTAAGGCCAGCCACCTTGATCCCGGTTCCCGGGCCGGGGATTTGTCGCGATTCCGAGTCCTTCTCCAGAGCAGCGAGAACGCCGCCACCGCCGCCCCCGATCTGAAAGGGAAAGTTTCCCTCGCAATCACATCCCCGCCTTACCACAATGCCATAGACTACGAGCAGCATGCGGAGGATTCCACCAAGAACTACCGTCAACGAACCAATATAAACTACGCAAAGGACTACTTGCCCCTGATGACCCGCGTATGGGACGAGGCGTGGACCATGCTTAAGCCCGGCGGGCACCTGGTCATAAATGCCGGAACGGTACTGGATGACGGATTTCACTACCCGCTGCCTCAGGATCTCCTGCACCAGGCGCTAAGTAGCCGTAATTGGCGGTTCATTCGGACCATCGTCTGGTTCAAAGTCACCGCCGGCGTCAAAAGGGCCGGTTCCGTTATCCAGCACCCCTTACCGGACTACTGGTCGTACAACATCATGACCGAGCACATCCAGGTCCTCAGGAAACCTGGGCGTCCGAAACTTAATCGCTCGGACACTCCCGACGAATGGTGGGAGTCTGTGTGGGACCTTGCGCCCGTGCCGCCAGGTCAAGTGGACCACCCTGCGCCGTATCCCGAAGACCTGCCGCATCGGTTCATCCGGATGCTTACGCAGCCCGACGAGTGGGTGATGGATCCGTTCAACGGCGCCGGCGCGACCACCAAAGCGGCGGTAGATCTCGGACGCAGGGCGCTGGGTTTCGATATCTCGGAGAAGTACGTGGACATCAGCAAGGTCCGCGTGTCCGAAGAGTCCTCAGTGCGCCGCCTGCAACTGTCCGTAGAGCCGGTACCCGCACCGTTGTTCGTTCCGGGCAAATCGCGCGGGAAAACCCGTCACGGCGCCGGGTTGGCGACCCGCCGGGGGTCTGAACATGGCTGAACGGGGAAGTGCCACAGGTGCGGTGTTCGTGGTCGTCGGCGATGAGAAGGTAACCGAGATCAGGTCCATCGTCGAGCACGCCGCCCTCGATGTACCTTGCGGCCGTATATTGTTTGTTCTCTGGACCCAGTCGGATTCGTGGTCTACGGGCATTCCGGTCGAGTCGACCGCAGTTGCGTCCGTTCTCGGCGACCCGTCCCGACGCGAGGATTCCTCATGGGACTTCTATGGCTGCGGCGCGGCGCGCCTGTACACGAAAAAAGGTAAACGTCCGAAGAGCTCGGTGCTTTGGGTAGGTTTCCGTCGCAAAGGCGAAAAAGCCTACCTGCGAAACAAATCTGCCGCCCTTAAGAAAACCACGATCGCAGATTCGACCATACCCGTATCCGACAAAGTTTTCACACGTGACGTAGCCAACAACGTCTGGCACGTCAACCACCGAAACGGCATGGATCGCGTAATCTCTCGCCTGCAGGCTTTAACTACGTGGTCGGACGAGATCGTGTTGGTTCATAAGGGTCGTTCAAGGCGCCGCAAAAAGCACGTCACTTTGGATTTGACCGATGACCTGGTACCGGTCGCAAACAAGGTCGAGTATTCGCTAGAGAACTTCCCGTTTGCCCAAACCGGTAAACGGAAGAAATAAGAAGAACCAACTTAGTCGCATCCGCGTCCTGGGACGTTTCGGGGGTTTATTGACCGGGCGCGGTAGGGTTGCGGTCGGTCGATACGTTGATGATGTGGCCGTCGATCCTGTCCGGGTATATCTGGTACTTGCCTCGACGTTTCTTCCCGTTGGAATTTTTCATGCCTTCTTGAAATGGCTTGATTGCACCCGTTGAGATCCCGTGCCTCAAGGCCACGGCGTCGAGGTGAATGCCGAGCATCTTCACGGGCCGGAACGAGGTTTTTCGCAATCTGGACCTACGGCCGGTTGCGGAGCCCTTCTTCATGTAGTTGGAGGGATTCCCTTTGAGGTCGTCGTGCCACTGCTTGAACGACCTCATGTCGTCGTCGTAGGTGGCGGTCCCCTCTAGCAGGAAGTAGTTGATGTATCCGTGCTCCTCGATGCAGGCGTGGACGGCCTCGGCGTCGTTCAAGATCGTGGCGGGTTTGTCCATCGGGTGGACTTTCAGGTCCCACGGACCGGTGAGCATCAAGTCTATTGTCGTGCTGCCGTACGTCGGTCCCGCCGTCCCGTCGACGGTATCCAGTACTTTGCTTGCGACGAAATGCTCTAAATACCAGCCGATCCACTCCATTTGCCTCCACTGGCCTTCGGCGGCTTTCATCTCCAGGATAGCCGCTTTGCCGTCAATCTCTCGGGGAAGTTCTCTGTCGACTATTGCGCTTACGCGCTCAAAGTCGGTCACTAGCGAGGGAACGTTACTGGTAAGTCTGTCCGCCGAAAGTAGTACGAGACCGTTGTTTGTCACGCATACAATAGTGCACCATCAATTGTCCGACGCATACGCACGTCACCCCGCTCGCCTCCTAAACTGCTCACGATCTGCCGGGTATGCTGGGCCGCGGGATTCCGGGGCGTGGATGTTCTCCGGAACGGTGACGGACGTCACACGGGAAACGGTACGTTGAACGTAAGTAGAGGTCAGCGCGACGGTGGCTACAGCCACCGGCTAATCGGACGTCGACCCAGTTGAGGCGGCCAGCAGTCGCAGATACTCTGCACGATCACGCAGCAACGGCTCGATACGGGCCCGTACAGCATCGGTGGAGAGATCGCGGTACGCGTCACTGGAGCCGAGAGCGGCAGAGAAAACAAACATGGCTATGGACGCAACCAAACCGACCGTGGACAACAACTCCCAGCTGAATGTAAGCGTTGCAACAAACTCGACCTCCACGGCGGAAACTTTGCGACCGAGCCACGACTCGAGCACATCGACGCGAACCAGCAGGACCCCCAACAAAAGCAACACCACCGAAAAAGCCGCCGCCGCCAAGAACGAAAACACCCCAGTGGCGACCGCCGCCAGCGCGACAATGTTGTATCTCTCCGATCTGCGAAACACGTGGACGCCGGCGGCCTCGACGGACCCGAAAGACAAGCCGCCGATCAGCATAGACAACGCGACAAGCGTAAAGGCGCAGAGCAGCAGCCCACCAATCCCGGCGTTTGCGGCAACCTGCCAAGTTTCGGTGGCGAAGAACAAAGCCACCAGAACCAAAGACAGCAGCGGGACCGTACGCCACAGGCTACGCCAACCCTCACGCAGATTCGACAACGCAAAACGCGCCGCCCAGGCGAGCACGAAACGCAACCCCATACGCTCCTCCAATGCGTAGAAGACAAGCATGCACACGTTGAGTGCAGCAACCTCCGCCCCACTCACCCAATCCGAAACGCCTCCCACCACGACTGCCGGCACCACCACAAAAGCGGTTTCGGTCAGCCAGCGGGCAAACGGGCGATCGGAGCGATACTCCAAACGTTGAAGAAACATGCCGGCAAGTAGTGCACTCGCAGCGACAACAGCCGAACCGACGACCACCAACTCTGAACTGAACCTTAGATAAAGTACCGCTTCCGCGGCCACTACCGCGGCGGACAGGAACACCAGAAATGTAGTAGGACGCAAATGTGGCCGACGACAGAAACTCACCAACCCCGAGGAGCGGAACTTGTCCTCGAACTCTCCCAGCGAACCCATCGGAGACACCGTACCGAACGAAAACTCTCCGTCACGAGTCGACGCAAACGTGAGGACTCGGGCGGGGTGCTGCCACTAGTCCCGGCTTTAGGACCACATGTGTCTTCGCACCGGGAGTTATGTGCATGTGAGGTTGCTACTTATATGCATATCTCTTGGTGAGGTATGCACATAAGTCCGGCGGCCTTGTAGGTCAGGGTTTGAGGGTGTTTGTTCACCGCCCTTTTCAGCGAAATTCGAGGATTTTTCAGCGCTTAGCGGCTCGATGTCTTCCTCGATTGGCTGGGCTACGAACCGGAATCGCTCCGGGGTCGACCTGGTCTCGGTATCTCAACGGGTTAGACCTTTCACGTCGACCGGGGCGAAGCTGTGTCCGGTGGTGCCGTCACCTAGTTTTCCGTCCTCGTTGTCTCCCCAGCATTTGACGCCGCCAGCGGAGGTCAGCACGCAGGTGTGGGCACCACCGGCGGAGACCTGCGTAACCTTGGAGGTGAGGCCTTTCACGTCGATCGGGGTGAGACGGCCGCACACTCGGTCCAGCGCATACCCGTCGCAGTAATCGTTCTCATCTGTGCCGTCACCTAGTTGTCCGTGCCCGTCCCCTCCCCAGCATTTGACGCCGCCAGCGGAGGTCACCGCGCAGGTGTGGGCACTACCGGCGGAGATCTGAGTGACGTTGGAGGTGAGACCTTTCACGTCGACCGGGGTGAGGCTGTATCCGGCGGTGCCGTCACCTAGTTGTCCGTACTCGTTGAACCCCCAGCATTTGACGCCGCCGGCGG
>Ga0169931_10004859_pt1 | contig 20718 bp, 18 predicted proteins | sample Kivu_15m_20L_FD_129675 | JGI IMG/M metagenome (GOLD analysis project Ga0169931, IMG submission 129675) | Freshwater microbial communities from Lake Kivu, Western Province, Rwanda to study Microbial Dark Matter (Phase II) - Kivu_15m_20L... | ecosystem: Environmental > Aquatic > Freshwater > Lake... | reverse complement strand
GGGCTTGATCACCGGGGCTTGATCACCGGGGCCCCGCGGCCTGCAATGCCCACGCGATGAGCGCTCCAGTCGACCCCACGTCCGCCGCCGTCGTCCTCGGGGCCGCCTACGCCGAGCGCGTGCGCCGATTCGCAGCGGCGTTCGCCGCGCAGCGGGCGCGCGCCAGTTCGACGAGCGGGGCGGCGCGCCGCGCTGGGGGAGGCGACGAACTCGTCGGCCATCGGCCGCTGCGGGCGGGCGAGGACGCGCGCGACCTCGACGTCGAGCTGTACGCACGTCTGGAGCGGCCCTTCGTGCGCGAACGGCGCGCCGAAGCCGGCGAGCGCTGGGCCATCGCGCTCGACACGTCGCGTTCGATGGGCGTCGGCGCGCCGAGCAAGCTGCAACTCGCCGCCGAAGCCGCGGGCGCGCTGGCCGCGTGCGGGCTGCGCAGCGGCGCGCGCGTAGAGCTGTGCGCGCTCGGGGGCGCCGGCGGAGTCGAAATCGAGGTTTGCTCGCGAGCCATCGAATGGGCGCGCTGCGCCCGCTGGTTGGAGGCGCGCAGCGCGGCCGCCGTCGGTTCGAGCAGCGCGTTGCTCGCGCATCCGCGTTGGCTCGCGGCGCGCCGCGTGTTCGTGCTCGGCGACCTGTTCGACCTCGAGCCTGCGCAGGTGCTCACGCTCGCGCGCTGCGGCCGCGTTGTCGCGGCGCTGGCGGTGCTCGCTCCGAACGAACTCGCGCCGCCGCGCAGCGGCGCGGTCGTGTGGCGTGATCCGGAGACGCAGGCGCGCGCGCCGGTCGCGTTGAGCCCTGCGGTGGTCGAGCTCTACCGCGCGGCCTTGCAAGCGCGCCTCGACGCGTGGGCCGGCGCGTTCGCGCGCCGCGGCCAAGCCTTCGCCGTCGCTGCGAGCCAGTCGCCTTTCGAAGACGCCGTGCGCGGCGTGCTGAGCGCATGATGGCCGCGCTGCTGCTCGACGCGCCCGCATGGCTCGCGCTGCTGGCGCTGCCGCTCGCGCTCGCGTGGTGGACGGCGCGCAGCGCGGTAGCGCCTGATGAACCGACGGGAGCCCTGGAGTTGTGGCGCGCCGCGCAGCTCGAAGCGCCGCACGCTGCGCGCGGTGCTTGGCGCTGGTCGCCGCGCACCGTGTTCGCGCTCGCCGGGCTCGTCGCCGCGTGCTTGGCGCTGGCGCGGCCGGTGTGGCGCCCGCGCTCGGGGCCGGTGGTGTGGCGCGTGATCGTCGACGCACGCGCCGCGCTCGGCCTTCCGGCGCCGACCGAGCTCGACGTGCGCGCGGCGAGCCAGACGCGTGCGCAGCGCGTGCTCGCGCTCGCCGCAGGCGCTCTCGAACGTGTGCTCGAGCAGGGAGATCGCGTCGAGTGGCGGCTGGTGAGCGGCGAGCATGTGCTCGCCACGAGCAGCATGCTTCCGTCCGACTGGCCGCCGCTCGACGAGCAGCGCTGCGGCCACTCCGCGCCGACTTGGGAGCGCTACGACGAGCTGGGGACGCTGTGGGTGACCGACTGCGGCGCTGCGCTCGAGCCGCGCCACGCCGGGCTGGCGGCGAGCGGCGCCGCGCCGACGCCCGGCGTCGTCACGCGTTGGCCGGGACGCGCCGTGGAGTGGAACGGCAGCGCGAGTGTGGAGCTCGACGAGCCAGCACCGCTCGTCGCGCTCGCACTCGATGCGCGCCGCGGACCGCTGGGGCGCGCGCTCGCGGCGTGGTGCTCGGCGCGCGGCGCCTCGCTGTGCGATCCGGCCACGTGCGGCGACGCGGCGGCGCTGCGGATCGAGTTCGCAACGTTGGACGCCGACGAGCGTGGTGCGGGCGCGCGCGCTGGCTGGCGCCTGGCCGGACGTTTCGGCGCGCTCGCGCCGAGCGCGCGGCCGCACAGCGTGCTGCTCGCCGAGGACGGACCGCGCGCCCGGCCGCTGCTGCGTGTGGAGCGGGGGCGCGTGGAATCTGCGCTCGAACCCGACGCGGAACTCAGCGGCGACGGCGCGGCCTTCGCGGTGAGTTGCGCCGAGGCCTTCGACCGCGCGCTGCTGCCGATAGCGCCCGTGGTCGCGCTGGACGAGCGCCAGCGCAGCGAGTTTCCGCGCGAGATCGCGCCGCGGCGACCCGCGGATCCGAACGCGCCGCCGCGCCCCTTGGTCGAATGGTGCGCCGCCGCCGCCGCGGTGCTCGCCATCTGCGCAGCTGCGCTGCGCCGCTGAAGCGCGCGGCCCGCGCTGCGCTCGACGCCGCCACTAGGCGCGCGCCGCGCCTTCGTCCGGCTCGTCTTCCACTTCGCCGTACTGCCGCGTGAACAGCGCCGTCGCCACGAAACCGACGAACACGGCGAACCACAGCGTGCACAGGCGCGCGAGGATCGTCATGCCGGCCGCCTTTTGGCGCGCGACCTCGAGCGTCAGGCCGAGCCCGGATTCGCCGATCCCGTCAGGGCCGATGCGCTTGACGATGAGTCTGCCCAGCGAGAACTCGGTGACGCCCAGGCCGCCCGGTGCGATCAGCGCGACGGCGCCGATCACGGCGCTGAAGGCGAAGGCGAACACCGCGTACAGGTAGGGCATGCCTCCCGGCACGATTTCGTTGGCGATCAGCCAAAAGCCCGTGCACTCCAGGCCCCAGCCGATCACGCTCACGAGAGTCGGGCCGAACATCTCGCGGAGCGCGAGCAGCTTGCGCGTGCTCCCGAAGGCGATTTCGACGCGCGGCGCGAGGCGGCTCACGACCGGCGCCTTGGCGACGGCGACGACGCACAGCCGCGCGAATTGTTCGGAGCCGACCAGCACGAGCGCGACCACGCACACGGCGAGCATGCTCCAGAAGATCCAACCGAACTCCGGTTCGGTCGAGAGTCCTCCGATCGCCACCAGGATCATGTAACCGAGCAGGTCCGTGAGGCGCTCGGCCACGACGATCGGCGCCGATTCGCTGATGCGCACGCCCGTGACCTTGCGCACCAGCCAGGACTTGAAGACCTCGCCCATCTTGCCGGGCGTGACGGACATCGTCAGGCCCGAGAGGTAGATCAGGAACGAAGTGCGCCGCTCGAGCCGGATGCCCAGCAGCTGGCAGTAGCGTTGCCATTTCCAGAAGCGCACGACGTAGTTGCACAGCGAGAGCGCGCAGGCCGCGGGCAGGACCCACAACGGCATTCCCCGCACCGCGTCCAGCACGGCGCCGAGGTCGGCCCAGATCAAAATGCCGGCGTAGACCGCGACGCCGAACAGGACGCCGATCAGCAGGCGTCGGCCTAGGGACTTGGGAAGCGGCACGAGGACCTTACGCGGGTGCGGACTCGGTCTTTCGGCCGAAGACCAGCAGGACCATGAGCAGCGCCGCGCAGCCGGCGGGCAGCGCGATCCACGGTGACCAGCCCATGAAGGCGCAGGGGAAGTAGCCGCACACGATGGCGACGGCCATCGTGGTCGCCGCGTACGCCATCTGCGTGCGTGTGTGGTCGAGGTGGTCGGCGGCGCAGGCGGTCGAGGAGAGGATCGTCGTGTCCGAGATCGGCGAGCAGTGGTCGCCGAAGATCGAGCCTTCGAGCACCGCGGCGATCGACAGGATCAGCAGTCCGTGGCCGCCGAGTGGGACGAGCTCTCCCATGCTGAAAGCCAGGCCCACGACCAGCGGCAAAAGGATGCTCATCGTGCCCCACGAGGTGCCGGTGGCAAAGGCGATGCCCGCCGAGAGCAGAAATAGCACGGTCGGGAGCGCTTGCGGCGCGAGGTGCGGGCCGACGAGATCGCTGAGGAAGCTGGCCGTGCCCAGACTCTCGCAGGCCGCGCCGATCATCCAGGCGAGGTACAGGATTCCGACGGCGATCCCGGTGTTGCGCAGCGTGACGAAGATGGCGCGCGGAATGTGCCGTCCGGCGCCGGAGATCAGCGCGAGGAGGATGGCGAGCGCGAGGCCGGCGCTCGATCCGACGAGGATCGCGCGCGAGCTCTCGCCGTCGCTGAGCACCGCCGTGACCGCCTTGAAGTCGCCGAACAGCGCGCTGAATTCAAGGCCTGTGTTGCGCAGGCCGACGCGCGTGATCTCCGCCAGCGTCACGATCACGAAGGTCAGCACGGGCGCGATTGCGTTGAGCGCGCGCGGCGTCACGCCGGGCGTCGGCTCGAGCTGCGTCGCGGCGTCGCCGACCATCGGCTTGCCGCCTTCGCGCACGAGCTGGCCGGTGGTGCGCGCGCGGCGTTCGGCGGCGAGCATCGGCCCGAAGTCGCGGCCGAGCAGCACCACGAGCGCGACCATCACGAGCGTGAAGATGCAGTAGAAGCGGTAGGGGAGCGACTCGGCGAACACCGCGTAGCCCTCGCTCGGGCTCATGCCGGCGGCGGGCAGTTGCGGCGCGAAAGTCGAGACCTCGTAGGCGATCCAGGTCGAGAAGATCGAGATGCCCGCGACTGGCGCCGCCGTGCTGTCGACGATGTAGGAGAGCTTCTCGCGCGAGATGCGGAAGCGATCGGCCAGCGGCCGCATGGTCGTTCCGACCAGGATGCAGTTGGCGTAGTCGTCGAAGAAAACCGCCAGTCCCATGCCGAAGGTGGCGAGCTGCGTGCTGCGCACGCCGCGCGCGAACTTCGCGAGCGCGTCGACCAGGCCGCGAATGCCGCCGCTGACGGTCATCACGCCGACCATCGAGAGCATCGCGAACACAAAGCCGATGATCAGCTGTTTGTCCGAGTCGACCAGCTGCGGCCAGAGCATGTCGGTCGCGACGTCGGGCAGGCCGCCGGCCAGCGCGCCGAGCAGCGACGAGCCCGAGCCCATGCGCAGCAGCGTCGCTGCGCACCACACGCCGGCGAACAGCGCGAGCAGGGGCTTGCGGAACAGCACCGCGAGCAAGATGGCGAGCACCGGAGGGTAGAGCGACGAGCGCTGCGGCGCGCGCCAGCCGTCCTGGTGCACGGTGAGCGTGGTCGCCGCGCGGTGGGAGTACTGCAGCGAGAGGCGTTCGCCGTCGAGCATGACGATCAGCCCCGCGCCACGTTCGGCGCTGCTCTCGGCGGCGTTGCGCTCACCCTCCACTTCCAGCGCCAGACCGCGCTTGTCGGCGAGTTCGCGCAGGCCGCGCACCACGCTGCGGCGCGCGAGGTCGTGCACCGTGAGGTCTTCGCTGGAGGGCTGCATCGCGAAGATGCAGCCGAAGAGCGAGAGCTTGAGGCGTCCAGCGCTGCGCTCGATCGCGGCCGGGCCGTCCAGGATCTGCTCGCCGATCGAGCGCTCTCCTTCCGTCGGCGCGAGCGCCAGCAACTGGTGCGCGTTCGCGGCAGCCAGTCGGGCGGTATCGCCGTGGGGGATCAGGAACACCAGCGCCGCCGCGGCGAGGCAAGCGAGCACTGCGAGGGCGCGTTTCATGCGCCGCATGGTAGGCGCCTCCGCACAGGCTTTGAAGCTCGGCGCCGCTCCGTTGCTTGGCCGCTCGCGCCCGCGTGCGTATCCTCTCGCGGCTCGTCGAGCACGCCATGCTGTCGCACATGCTTTCGTTCGCGCTGGTGTCCGCACCGGTCCAAGACTCTTGGGCCAGCGCGGCGCTGCCGTGGATTGCTCTGCTCGCGCTGGCGGTCGCCGTCGCCGGCGTGTTCGGTCTGTGGACGATCGTCGCGCGTTTGGAGCGCCTCGAAGCGCTCTCCAAGCGTTTCGACGCGCTCGACGAAATCCGCGCCGAGTTGAAGGTCTTCACCAAGGATCGCAGCGACCTCGACCTGCGGCGCATCGAGCACGTGCTGATCGAGCTGCGCGACGGCCAGCGGCGCCTGGAGGACTCGATCCTGCGCGCGACGCAGGCGGCGCTGAAGCCTGCGCCCGGCGCGACCGCCAGCGCGGCGCCTGCTCCGCACGATCCCGCCGAGCGCCTGATCGCGCGCGTGCTCGCGCAGGGCTACGAGCGCGTGCTGCTGGTGCAGCCGCGCGAAGAACTCGAACGCCTGCTCGCCAGCGAAGGCGCGCACGAGGTGCTTGTCGAAGCGCGCCGCAACGGCGTGCTCTGCAAGGGCCGCGTGCTGCTGCGCGACGGCGCCGTCACCGACGTCGAACTCACCCCGGCCTACACGCTGTTTCCATGACTGTCACCACGATCGAGAAGCTCGCCGAGCACGTCGGCCAAACCGTGACCCTGCAGGGCTGGGTGCACGCGCGCACTTCGAAGGGCAAGCTGCACTTCGTGCAACTGCGCGACGGCTCGGGCCTGGTGCAGTGCGTGCTGTTCAAGAACAACGTCGAGGCCGAGTTGTTCGACGCGGTCTCACGCGCCGGACAGGAGTCGAGCTTGCTGCTCACCGGCCTCGTCAAGGCTGAGCCGCGCGCGCCGGGCGGCTTCGAGATCGACGTGAGCTCGGGCGTGGTGTTCCAGATCGCGGCCGAGGGCTACCCGATCACGCCCAAGGAGCACGGCATCGACTTCCTCCTCGAGCACCGCCACCTGTGGCTGCGCTCGCGCCGCCCGTGGGCCATCCTGCGCATCCGCCACACGATCATGATGGCGCTGCGCAACTTCTTCGACTCACGCGGTTTCATCTGCGTCGATTCGCCGATCTTCACGCCCAACGCCTGCGAAGGCACGTCGACGCTGTTCGAAGTGCCGTACTTCGACAGCACCGCGTACCTCACGCAGTCGGGCCAGCTGTACGCCGAAGCCGCGGCGCTCGCCTTCGGCAAGGTGTACACGTTCGGTCCGACGTTTCGCGCCGAGAAGAGCAAGACGCGCCGGCACTTGACCGAGTTCTGGATGCTCGAGCCGGAGATGGCCTACGCCGGGCTCGACGACGTGATGCAGCTCGCCGAGGACATGCTGTGCCACGTGGTCGACGTGGTGCTCAAGACGCGCCGCACCGAGCTCGCGGTGCTCGAGCGCGACCTCTCCAAACTCGAAGCGATCAAGCCGCCGTTCCCGCGCATGACCTACGACGAGGCCTGCGCGGTGCTCGCCGCGCACCCCGATTCGAAGCACGTCGCCGGCGACGACTTCGGCGCGCCCGACGAGACGATCATCTCCAACCAGTTCGATCGCCCGGTGATGGTCCACCGCTATCCGGCGGCGATCAAAGCCTTCTACATGAAGCGCGATCCCGCCGATCCGACGAAGTGCCTGTCGGTCGACGTGCTCGGCTCCGAAGGCGTGGGGGAGATCATCGGCGGCAGCCAGCGCGAGGACGATCTGGAGCTGCTGCTCTCGCGCATTCGCCACGAGAAGCTGCCCGAGGACTTCTTCCAGTGGTACCTCGACCTGCGCCGCTACGGCTCGGTTCCGCACGCGGGTTTCGGGCTCGGGCTCGAGCGCACGGTCGCCTGGGTGTGCGGCGTGGAGCACGTGCGCGAAGTGATCCCGTTCCCGCGCACGATCTACCGCATCCATCCCTGATGAGACGTGCGCCGTCGAGCCTCGCGCCGCGTGCAGGTCACGCGGCGCGCGTGTTTCAGGGCGTGAAAGCTCGCAACCCGAACCCGTCGCTGACCCACAGCCGGCCGCGGGGGACGCGCGCGCGCGGCGCTTCCCAGGCCACGTAGTTCCAATCGCCCACGCGCTGCACCGCGAACACCGGCTCGGTCTTGTCGGCGTGGCGCACGACGAAGTCGCGCTCGGACACTTCCACGGTCCAGCCGGCCCAGGGCGAGGCGAGCTGGCTCACCTGCGGATTGCGCCGCAGCAGCGCGAGCCCCGCGTCCTGACCGCGGTCGGGAGCGACGGCGCCCGATTCCTCGAGCGTGCGTTCTTCGTCCGGCGCGAGGCGCGAGCGCCACACGAGCTCGCGGCCGTCGTGCAGCAGCACGCGCGCGCCGCTCGGCGCGGAGTGCGGACCGGACATGGGCGACGAGCCCAACGCCTGCGGGCCTTCGACAGCGCCGCTCGCCGCGTCGACGACCCAGGCCGAGCCTTCTTCTGTGAGCACCAGCAAAGCGCCGGCGCGCTTGGGGAGGAACACCGGCGTACGCGCCACGCCGCTGATCGACTCGAGGGAGCGCGACCAACTTTCGCTGCCGCCGCTGCCCAGCCGCGCCACGCGCCCGTTGCGGTCGCACACGATGTGTTCGTCGTCGACGGCGATCGGCGCGGCGAGTACGCTCGCGCTCGAGGGCCAGGAGCGTTCGGGCACGCGCGAGAGCATCACCGTGATGTCGCCCGGATCGGCGAGCGTGACCTTCGTCGGCGCGAAGCCCTCGTGTTCGAACTCGAGCACCGTCGGAACGCCGGAGGCCAATTCGAGTACGAACGGCGTCACACGCTGGGCGCCGCCGGGGAAGCGCGCTCGCGCTCCATGCGGCAGCGAGTCCACCCGCGAGGGGAGCAAGTGCTCGCCGGGTGTGCTGCACTGCTTGGCGAGCTCCTCCAGGGCCTGGCGGTGCAAGCCGCGCTCCGCGAGCGCACGGGCGGTGCGCACTGCGTCGCGGTGGCGCCGCACGCTGTCGATCTCGCCGGCGAGCAAGTTGAGCAGCCGCTCCGCGCCACTGGTTTCGCTCAGCCGTTCGTACGTTTCGATGGCGCGCTCGAGGTCGCCGGCGCGCGCGTGTTCCCGCGCCGAGATGAGCAGTTGTTCCTGCAGTTCGAGCGCCTCGTCGCGCAGGCGTTGTTCGCGCGCCGCTCCGCGGATTTCGTTGCGTGCGGCCAGCGCGCTCGACAGCGTCGCCAGGCGTTCGCCAAACTTCTGGAGCGCGGCGTCCGCGTCCGAGCTGGTCGTCAGCGCGCTCAGTTCGTTCACCAGGCGCGCCATGCGCGCCTCGGCGAGCCCTGCGTCGGGCGCGTCGTCGCTCGGAGGTCCCCAGTCCGCGAGCGACCCTTGCAAGCTCGCCGCCAGGCCTTCGAGCAGCAGTTCGAGCGTGGGCAGCGGCGCCTCATCGGGTTGGGGCTTGGGCGGGGGCGGCAAGGCCAGCACCGTGCGCAGTCCTTGCACAGGATCGCCGCTGGAGCACTCGATCTGGCAGGCTTGGAACTTCGTCAGCCACGCCTCGCGCACACTGTTCGCGCGCTCGGTGATCTGTTCCTGCAACGTGCGGCGCAGCGCTTCGACTTCGCTGCCGCCGCCGTCGCCGAACAGTTCGTCGAGCAGCTGCAGTCCACGCTCCGGCGCGCCCTGGAGTTCGTGCACCTGGGCGAGGCGCGCGTCGTAGTCCGAGTCCCAACGCACCTTCACGACGGCGGCTGACGAGAGCACCAGCAGCGCGCTCAGCACGATCACCGAGTTGCGTCGCGAGCGTTTGCCGCTGACGGTCTTGCCGTGCGCGAGGTTGAGCAGCGCCTTGGCTTCGCGGTGCGTCGGCAGTGCGTCGAGCAGCTGCCGCAGCGGCGTGACCGCCTTGTCCGGGTTGTTCGCGACCATCAAGGCGCGGCACGCCTCGACGATCCACGCCGCGCCGTCTTCGCGTTCGCCCACGGCGAGCAGGCGTTGACCGATCTCCAGCCGCACCGCGGTGGTCTCGGGTCCGCGCGCCGCTGCGACGCGCAGCAGGATCGCCGCGCGCCAACGCTGGCCGTTCTCCTGGAATTTCCGCGCGAAACGCAGCAGATCGCTCATCGCCGGCGCATCGGCGTCGTTCTCGCTCTTGTGCTGCCAGTGCAGCGTGTGCAGATCGCTGATCAGGTCGTGGCGATGGTGCGCGCGCGCGGCGCGCCAACGCGCAACCGCGACGCTCGCGTCACCGCCTGCGGCGTCCAGCCGGCGCAACAGGCTGCGCATGTGCCGCGCCTCCATGTGGGCCAGGGCGGCGGGCAGTTTGCCCTTTTCCCATTCGGCCAGCAGCATCTCGAGCTCGCCCGGCGCGGCGGGCCCGCTCGGCGCGAAGTCGCACCACGCGCCGAAGCGCGCCGCAGCGCGCGCGAGTCGATTGGAGGCGAGCTCTTTCTTCGCGAGCACGAGCAACTCGCGCGGATCGGCGGCGCGGATCGCGCCCGCCTGGTAGAGCGCAGCCACCGCGCCGCGAACTTGGCGGATAGGCCAACCGAGTCGGTCGGCGATCTCGCGCAGCGTCGACTGCCCATCGCACTCGGCGAAGATGCGCTTGGTGCTCTTGTCGGGCGCTTCGGCGGTGAGCGCGCTGGGCACGAGCGTGTTGGGGATCCCGACCGCGCCCGGTTGTCCGGCGAGTTCGTCGGTCAGGCGTGCGTACTCGAGCAGCAGGTATTCGACCGAGATCGGCGGGCAGGTCACCGGCGCCAGACGTTCGAGGGTCGTGCCGCTCTCGACGCGCGAGAGTTGTTCGGCCTTGTCCCCCGCGGCGGGGCTCGCGCGGTCGACCACGATCGGCCCCGGCTCGAAGCGGAAGTGCACGCCTTCCGAATCGAGCAGGTCGAACATCGTCTCCATGCGCGAGGCGTGCGCGATCTCGCTCATGCGCAGCGAGTCGATGCGCTGGTCGGGGTCCTTGACCCAGGCGCGTTCGCTGCGGCGCCGCCACAGCTCGGGATCTTCGTCGAGCTCGGGCAGCAGTTGGAGCTGGCCTTCGCACACGCCCAGACGCGCAGACAAGCTGCCGCCGCGGAGCGTGAGCTCGCCCTCGCGGCCGCCGCGTGCGAGGCCTTGGAGCAGTTCGCCCAGACCTAGACCAGCGACGTCGCCTTGGAAACTCATGGGGATCGATCAGTCTCATCGACCGTGTCCCGCTGCGGGCTGCAGCAATTGCGAATTCAACCTGCGCCGCTGGCGCGGTGTCGCAGGAGCGAAAGATCTTCGGGCGTGTCCAGGTCGTCGAGGATCGATTCGAAGGCGCACGGCGCGTGGAGCAGCGGCGCGGCGCGCGAGCGCAGGCCCCGCAGGCTTTCGCCGGAGACGAGCTCGCCGAGCAGCGCGCGTCCGATCACGATCGGGTGGCCGAAACGCCGCGGTTCGTGCGCGGTGCAGGGCGCGAGCCAACCGCGTTCGGGTGCGCCCGCGCGCGCCCAACTCGCGGCCAGGAGTTCGAACACTTCAGGTTCGACGAGCGGAGTGTCGACAGGCGCGATGCACAGGTCCATGTCGGGGCGCGCCGCGCGCGCGGCGAGCACGCTGCTCGTGCGACCTTCGGCCCAGCGCGGGTTGTGCACGCACTCGACGCCGCGCGGCGTGCGCGCCGCGATGAGCTGGAGGTCGGCGCCCGCGACAACCAACGGGCGTAGCACGTCGAAGGCGGCGCCGGCGCGAGCCAGGCGCTCGAGCGTGGTGAGGCCGTTCCACTCGACGAGCGCCTTGCACTGGCCCAGGCGCCGGCTCGCGCCGCCCGCGAGGATCACCAGCGCCTGCGTCACGAGCCGAGGAAGCGGTCGTACAGCGCGCGCGCCCGCGCCGGGTCGTCGAGCCCCTCGATCAACGCGCGCGCGTCGCGGAACACGGTGAAGCGTTTGCCCTCGGCGCTGAAGCGCAGCACGCCGTCGGCGAGCGCGAGCTCCAATCCGCTCGCTTCCAGGCGCGCCGCGAGCGCCGGCAGGTCCGCCGCAGCGCGCGTGCCGCCGCCGGGCCGCACTTGCACGGTGTTGCGGCCGCACAACGAGATGGCGAGGCCTTCGCTGCTCGCGTCGAGGTAGGGAAACTCGCGCGCGCCGCAGCAGGGACACTCGGGGTCGCAGGCAGCGCTGAGCACGCGCGACTCCAGGCGCCAGACGTCGAGCTCGATCAGGTGCGGCTCGATTGCGGCCCAGCGCTCGCGCGGCGTCGCGAGGAGGCGCAACGCTGCCGCGCACTGCAGCGCGGCGATCGCGGCCACCGCGGGCAAGATCACGCCGGCGGTGTCGCAGGTGGGCAGTGCGCCGGGTGGCGGCGGTTCGGGAAACACGCAGCGCAGGCACGGTCCGAGCTGCGGCACGATGGGCAGCACGAGTCCCGCCGCTCCCACGACGCCGCCGTAGATCCACGGCACTCCGCGCTCGACGCAGAAATCGTTGATCAAGTAGCGCGTCGCGAGGTTGTCGGTGCCGTCGAGCAGCAGTTGCGCGCCGTGCGCCAACTCGGCGAGGTTGTCGGCGTCGACGTGCTCCGCCAGTGCTTCAACCCGCGACGGACCGCCGATGCGTGCGAGGGTTTCCTGCGCGGCGAGCGCCTTGGGCCGGCCGATGTGGCGCTCCTCGAACAGCACTTGGCGCGGCAGGTTGGTCAGCTCGACCACGTCGCGGTCGACGAGCCGCACGTGGCCCACGCCGGAACGCACCAGCTGCAGGGCGAGCGAGCCGCCGAGCGCGCCGCAGCCGACGACCAGCACGCGGGCCTGCTCGAGGCGGGCCTGGCCGGCGGCGCCGAGCGCGGCGAAACGCACCTGGCGGTCGAAGCGCGCGTCGAAGTTCGGCGTGCTCACGCCAGCCACCACCACAGCAACGCTCCGACGGCGACGAGCGCGGCGAGCAACGCCGAACCAAGCTTCAGCAACGGCAGAAAATCGCTCGGCGGAGGCTCGTTGATCTCGACCCAGTTAAAGTAGCGCTTGACGTGTTCGTCGATCGGTTCGCCGCAGTGCGGACAGTTCGGAGCGGAGTGCGTGTACGCGATCACGCCGTCGCAACGCATGCAGTAGAAGTTGCGCTCGGCGCCGCCCTCCGCCACGCCGGGGGCCTTCGAGCGCTCGCGGTAGTAATCGATCGCCTCGCGGTTGGAATCGCGGCGAGCGCGCGACCAGTGGCGCTCGCTCATCGGCCCATAGCTGGGGCCCGCGTTGGGCGGCTGCGGCGCGGAGTCGGGTTCGGCGGCCATGGCGAAGACGCCCCAGACTCTACGGCGCCGCGCGCCGCGCTCAGAAACTCAGGCTCAAGCCCACGTACGGGCCGCTGAACGACAGGTCCAGGTCGGCGGACTCCGTCGCGTCGTCGTATTCGACGTCGAGCGCGATGTAGCGATAGCCGGCGACCACTCCGCCGCTGAGTGCGCCCGCGGCGCCGAACAGGTCCAGGCCCGCCTGCAGATCGGCTTCGACGTACGTGGCGTCGTCGCCGTCGTAGTTGATCGTCATGCCGCTGACCAGCGCTTCGAGGTGCAGGCCTCCGAAGCGTGCGCCGCCGCGCACGGCGAGCACCGGGATCGGCAGGAGTGCGTCGGCGGACTCGGTCAGGTTGCCGCCGACTTCGCTCACGGAGGCTTCGACGTCGGCGACCGTGACGCCCAGGCCCAGGCCGAGCTCGAAGTTCTCGGTGGGGAGCACGTCGAAGGTCAGCACGCCGCGGTGCAGCGCGAGGTCAAGGGAGGTGTCGACGGTCGCGCTCGCGTCGATGTCGCCGAAGTCTGCGGCGAGCGTGCCGCGCCCGTCCCAACTCGAAGCTTGCGTCGAGAGCGTCAGGTGCGGCGCGCCCCACTTGAGGTCGGCTCGCGCGCCCGGCATCGCCTCGCTCTCGTCGATGGCGAGGTCCGAGGCCGAGGTCGAGCCCGAGACGCCGCCGGCGCCTGTTGCGTACCCCAAATCGCCGTCGGGCTTGAGCTCGCCGTACGTGGCCTGGAGAGCAACTTTGGGCGTCACGCAGGAGCAGAGCAGGGCCGCGAGGGCCGCGGCGGTGGTGACAAGCTTCATCGTCGGTACTGGGGACGTGCGGGGAGGTTTTCGAGGGCCGAGCGCCCGCGCCCTAGACCAAAGCAGCTCGCCGCAGTCCAACGCGCGACGTCCGGGCCTGTCGACCAGAGCACACGACAACTTGACAAGCGAGGCGCGCGGGCCGATCCTTTCCGCCCCTCGCTGAACACGAGAGGCACGGCGCGAGCGCGCTGTGGGCAGTCGGTGGGCGTAGCTCAGTCGGTTAGAGCACCAGGTTGTGGTCCTGGGGGTCGGGGGTTCGAGTCCCCTCGCTCACCCCACCTGCCTTTTTGCAGCCGTGGTCGGCGTGCGCGGGCTGCTGTGTTTGCCTGCTGTGTTTGCCTGCTGTGGCCGATCGTGTCGCGCGTTGACGCGCTGCGCCGCGGATTTTTTCGCTGATTTCCGCCGCGGCGACGCGCCAAGGGCTCGTCCGCTGAGCTCTGCAGCGGACCCGGCGGCCGCGCCGGCGGACGGATCTCGGAACAGAGACGAGAGCGGGGATCGGGTTCCAGCCCGCGCCGGGGTGCGCCGACAGGCCCCACGCGTTGGCGCGGCACGACGCTGCGGCGGCGCGGAATCCGCAGTGGAGAGGCCTCGATGGGAGAGATGGACGACGTCGTCAAGGAGTTCCTGGTCGAGAGCTACGAGAATCTCGACCGCCTCGACAGCGACTTGCTCGCGCTGGAGACCAACCCGCAGGCGCGCGAGATGCTCGCCAGCATCTTCCGCACGATCCACACCATCAAAGGCACCTGCGGCTTCTTGGGCTTTGCGCGGCTCGAATCGCTCGCGCACGTCGGCGAGAGCCTGCTCTCGCTGCTGCGCGACGGAAAGCTCGGCGTGGACGCGCAGATCACGACCGGTCTGCTCCAGATGGTCGACGCGGTGCGCAAGCTGCTCGCCAACATCGAGAACAACGGCGCCGAAGGCGACGAGGATTTCGCCGCGCTCAAGGCGCAGCTGACCTTGTTGCAGGGCGGTCACGCGGCCGCGGCGAAGAAACCAGCTGCACCGGCCGCGGCGGCCGCTCCCGCCGCAGCCCCTGCAGCACCCGCTGCCGCATCCCCGGTGGCCGCGGCGCCCAGCGCGCCCGAACTGGCGCCTGCGGCGCCTTCCGCCGAACTCGCCGCACCGCCTGCGTCCGCAGCGCCGGCGAGCAAAGAGCCCGTGCAAGCCAAGCCGGCCGTACACGCCAAGGACGGCGGAGCGAGCGTCGCGGACAACTCGATCCGCGTCGACGTCGGCCAACTCGACAAGCTCATGAACCTCGTCGGAGAGCTGGTTCTCGCGCGCAATCAGGTTTTGCAGCTCTCGTCGCTATCGAACGACAACGCCTTCGTGGCGACGACGCAGCGCCTCAATCTGATCACGACCGAGCTGCAGGAGAGCGTGATGAAGACGCGCATGCAGCCGATCATGACCGTGTGGGGCAAGCTCCCGCGCGTGGTGCGCGATGTCTCCGCGGCGCTCGGCAAGCAGATCCAGGTCGAGATGTACGGCAAGGAGACCGAACTCGACAAGACGATCCTCGAGGCGATCAAGGATCCGCTCACGCACATCGTGCGCAACTCGTGCGACCACGGCATCGAGACTCCGGCGCTGCGCGCCGAGCGCGGCAAGCCCGCGGAAGGCCGTCTGACGCTGCGCGCGTTCCACGAGGGCGGCCAGGTGATCCTCGAAATCGAGGACGACGGCGGCGGCATCGACGTCGAGCGCGTCAAGCGCAAGGCGGTCTCGAACGGGCTGATCACGCAGGAGCACGCTGCGCGCATGAGCGAGCGCGACGCCTGCAGCTTGATCTTCGCGGCGGGCCTCTCGACCGCGCAGCAGGTGACCAACATCTCCGGCCGCGGCGTGGGCATGGACGTGGTCAAGTCGAATATCGAGAAGATCGGCGGGCAGATCGACATCGCCAATCGTTTCCAGCGTGGCCTGACGCTGCGGATCAAGATTCCGCTGACGCTGGCGATCATCCCGGCGCTGATCGTCACCGCGGGGAGCGAGCGTTTCGCCATTCCGCAGGTGTCGCTGATCGAACTGGTGCGCCTCGAAGGCGAGGCGCGCTCCAAGTCCATCGACTCGATCGAAGGTGCGCCGGTCTACCGCTTGCGCGGTCGGCTGCTCCCGCTCGTGTACCTGGACCGTGAACTCGGACTCGCGCCGCCGCCGACCGACGACACGATCAACATCGTGATCCTCCAGGCCGACGGCCGCCAGTTCGGCCTGGTGGTGCACCGCATCTGCGACACCGAGGAGATCGTCGTCAAGCCGCTGACCAAGTGGCTCAAGTCGATCCCCGTGTTCGCCGGCGCGACGATCATGGGCGATGGTCGGGTCGCGTTGATCCTCGACGTGCTCGGCGTAGCGCAGCGCTCGCGCGTGCTCGGCGACGGGCACGAGCGCACCACAACCGCCGCGGACGCCGATCGGCTGCGCGCCGATTCGCAGCGCAAGCGTCTGTTGCTGTTCCAAGTGGGCGAGGACCTGCGCATGGCGGCGCCGCTCGAGACCGCCGCGCGCCTGGAGGAGTTCCGGCGCGCCGACATCGAAAACTCCGGGGATTTGCGCGTAGTGCAGTACCGCGGCGAGATCCTCCCGCTGCTGCCCTTGGCCGCGGCGTTCGGGCGCACCAGTTCGCTTGCGCAACCCGAGCGCACTTCGGTGCAGGCCGTGGTCGCGCGCGTCGGCGGGCGCAACTACGCGCTGGTCGTCGAGCGCATCCTCGACATCGTGGAGCAGGAATTGAAGCTCGACCCCCGCGGCCGGCGCGGCGTGGTATGCGGAACGAGCATCATCCAATCCAAGGTCACTGACATGATCGACATCGCGGCGGCGGTCCGGCAACTCGACCCGAGCGCGAACGAAGCCGTCCAGCTCCAGGAGGTGCTCGCATGAGCAACGCCACTCGCCAGTACTGCACGTTCCATCTCGACGGGAGTCTGTTCGGCGTCGAGGTGGGCCACGTCCAGGAGGTGCTCCGCGACCAGGAGATGACGCCGGTGCCGCTCGCGCCCGACGTGGTGCGCGGCCTGATCAACCTGCGCGGTCAGATCGTCACGGCGATCGACCTGCGCCGGCGGCTCGGCCGCGCTCCGCTCGCCGATGGCGCGCGGCCGATGAACGTGGTCGTGCGCTCCGACGAAGGCGCGGTGAGCATGCTCGTCGACGACATCGGCGACGTCCTCGAAGTCGCCGGCGACGTGCTCGAGCGGCCGCCGGAGAACATCTTGCCGCGCAGCCGCGAATTGCTTCGCGGTGTGATCCAGCGCGAGCGCGATCTTTTGCTCGTGTTGGACATCGACCGCACGTTGGCCGTCGCGAACTGACGCCGCACGCGCGCATTCCGCGCTGCTCGATTCATTTCGGTGTTGACCCCGACCGATAGCCGCCCAGTTCCGGCACTGTCGCCCCCCTTTCCCTTCCGCATCCAAGGACCCTTCCGTGCGCGCATTGGTCGTCGATGACTCCGCGGTGATCCGCACCGTTCTCACTCGCATCCTCGCCGGTATGGGTTTCGAAGTCGTCTCCGCCGTCAATGGCAAGGATGCGCTCGCCAAGCTCGAGGTCGTCCAGCGGCCCGACCTGACCCTGGTCGACTGGAACATGCCGGAGATGAACGGCTACGAGTTCATCCGCGCGGTGCGCGCCGACGGGCGCTGGCGCGACATGCCGATCATGATGGTGACGACCGAGACCGAGAAGGAGCAGGTCGTGCGCGCGCTGGCTGCGGGTGCGAACGAGTACCTGATGAAACCGTTCACGCCGGAGATGGTGCAGGAGAAGCTGGCCATTCTCGGGATCGCCCAGGGCTGACTTGGACGTGGGCCGGATTCGGGTGCTTGCGATCGGCGCCACCGCGGTCACGCGGCGCGAGTTCCGCGAGGCGTTGGCCGGCGAGGAGTTCGAACTGCTCGCCGTGGTCGGGGCTCACCCGGCCGCGCTGGCGCGTGTCGAAGCCGCGCGCCCCGACGTCGTGGTGATAGAGCAGGGAGTCACAGGACCGCCGTGGCCGCAGTCGATCCAACAGCTGGCCGCGGCTGCTCCTGCCAGCGCCGTGATCGCCGTTGTGGAGGGCGGCGCTGACGCCGCGCGTTCGGGCGCAGAGGCGCTCTCCGCGGGCGCCGTCGATTGGTTGACACGCGAGGAATCTGCTGAATTCGCTGCGGCTCTGGCCACGCGCGTGCGCGAAAGCACGCGCAGGCCTCGCGGGCTCGCATCGACCGCCGTGCGCCGCGCGCCCGCTCTCGAACGTTCGAGCGAATCCGCGTCGAAGCCGCGCGCGACCCGCGCGGGACGCCCTGCGTGCGTCGCGATCGGCGTTTCGACGGGCGGCCCCAACGCGCTGGCGGCGTTGCTCCCGGCGTTGCCGGAGGACTTCCCGCTGCCGATCTTGATCGTCCAGCACATGCCGCCGGTGTTCACGCACAACCTCGCGAGCAGCTTGGAGTCGGCTAGCCGTGTGCGCGTGCGCGAGGCGGTCGAGGGCGACGTGCTCGAGCCCGGCCTGGCGTTGCTCGCCCCGGGCGACCATCACATGGTGCTGGCCCGCCGCGCGGACGGCGTGCGCATCGTGCTGCACCAGGGTCCGCATGAGAACTTCTGCCGGCCAGCAGTCGACGTGATGCTGCGCTCCGTCGCGGACACGTTCGGCGGCGACGTGCTCGCCGTGATCCTCACCGGAATGGGACAGGACGGACTGCTCGGCGTGCAGCAACTGCGCGCGCTGGGCGCCCAGGTCCTGGCCCAGGACGAGTCGAGCAGCGTCGTGTGGGGCATGCCGGGCGCTGTCGCCCGCGCAGGCCTGGCCGACGCCGTGCTGCCTTTGCCTGAGATCGCCCCCGAGATCTTGCGCCGTGTCTCCTCCCAACGTCTCGCCAAGGGCGCCTGAGCGTCGATCCCCTGCCTTGCCCATGACCATCCAAGCCTCCGACTTCCGCTTTGTCGCAGACTTCATGCGCGACGCTGCGGCGATCGTACTCGAGCCTGGCAAGGAGTACCTCGTCGACTCGCGCCTGGCGCCCGTAGCCGCGCAGGCCGGGTTCAACGGCATCTCAGCCCTGGTGCAAGAGCTGCGCCGCAGCAGCCACGGTCCGCTGGCGCAGAAGGTCATCGACGCGATGACCACCAACGAGACCTCCTTCTTCCGCGATGCCGCGCCGTACCAGCACCTGCGCAAGTCGGTGCTGCCGTCGTTGATCGAGGCGCGGCGCAACGAGCGCGCGCTGAGCATCTGGTGCGCCGCGGCGTCGAGCGGTCAAGAGCCGTACTCGATGCTGATGATGATGCGCGAGGAGTTCCCGCAGCTGGCGAACTGGAACTTGCGTTTCCTCGCCACGGACATCTCGCAGGAGATGTTGCAGCGCTGCCGCGCGGGCGCCTACAGCCAGCTCGAAGTCAACCGCGGATTGCCCGCGCCTTTGCTCGTGAAGTACTTCACCAAGCGCGGCATCGACTGGCAGATCGACGAGCGTCTGCGCAGTGCGATCGAGTGGCGCGAGTTCAACCTCGCCGGGCGCGCCTGGACGGGGCTGCCGTCGTTCGACCTGATCATGCTTCGCAACGTGATGATCTACTTCGACCTGCAGACCAAACGCTCGATCCTCGCCAACATGCGCAAGGTGCTGCGCCCCGACGGATACTTGTTCCTCGGGACGGCCGAGACGACGCTCAACATCGACGAGCGCTTCCAGTCCGAGCAAGCGCAGAGCTCGTGTTACCGCGTGAGGGCGGCCTGAGGGGGGCGCGGCGATGGGACACGGCAAGGCCCGTCTCGATCTCGAAAGTCTGATCGACGCGATGTTCCACAGCGTCTGGCGGGAAGCGCTCGGCGCGGGTCTACGCACCAATCTGAGCAAGGTTCCGCCCGGAGCGACGGAGCCGGTGATCGCCTCGACGCTGAGCGTGCGCGGCGAGCGCAGTCTCGACGTGCGCTTGGAATGCCCGCACTCGACCGCTCAGGCCCTCGCCGCGGCGTTCTTCCGGAGGCCGGCGCAGGCGCTCGACCAGGAGGACTTGCAGAGCGTCGTCGACGAACTCGCGAACATCTTGGCGGGGAACCTCAAGGGCGCGCTGCCGGGGCGCAGTGAACTGCGCCCGTGCGGCGCCGCTGCGCGCGACTCCGAGGGCGCTGTGTTGCGCGATGGCGTGCGACGCGAGCTCGAGTTCGGCGGCTGGCCGTGCGTGCTGCTCGTGTCCGTCGCACGCGACGGCGCTTGAGCGAACGGGGCGGCGATTCCGCGCACAGCGCTCAAGAATCGCTCGTTGCCGGCTCGAAACACCCCGCGCGTGCGAGCGTGCGCCCCGCGTGATGGGTGCGTCGGACGTTTCCGCGCCACACCCCCGAAGAATCAGGGCGTTCCTGCGATGAACAAGGTTTTGATCGTCGACGACTCCGCCACCATGCGCAAGATCATCACCCGCGTGCTGCGCCAAGCCGAAATCCCGGTCAACGCCGTGGTCGAGGCCGGCAACGGTGTGGAGGGACTCGCCAAGCTGCAGAGCGAGCCCGACATCGATCTGATCCTCTCCGACGTGAACATGCCGGAGATGAACGGCGTCGACTTCGTCAAGGCGGTGCGCACCAGCCACGATAAGGAGAAGCTGCCGATGATCATGGTCACGACCGAAGGCGGCGAGGCGATGATGAAGTCGGCCCTCGACCTTGGCGCGAACGGGTACGTCACCAAGCCGTTCACGCCGGAGAGCATCCGGCGCGCCTTGGAGGCGTACCTTGGCTGAAGGCGCCGCGACGCCGGCAGCCAAAGCGCTGCCCAGCGACGCCGCGCTTCTCGGTCACCTCGAGCGCGCGGTCGACGAGGTCTTCGCGACCATGATCGGCGCGTGCGAGCGCCGCGCGCGCGTCGACGGCGCCGAGTTGACCGAACGTTCGAACGGCGCGGAGCTGCAGCTCGTGCTCGACGGCGGCGCGCTGCTGCGGGTCGACCGCGAGGCGGTGGTCGAGTTCCGCGGCGCGCTCAACGGCCGCGTCGCGATCCGCGCCAACGCCTCTTCTGCAACGGCCATCGCGCGTGGTTTGCTGATGAGCTCCGAGGACGACTCGCTCGCGCTCGAGGAGGTCAACGACGCGCTCAAGGAGTGCGCCAACATGCTGACCGGCTGGCTCAAGAGCAAAGCGCTCGACCCGCTCGGGGCCTTCAGCATGAGCGTGCCGTTCATCAAGGACGCGCCGCGCGAGCTCGTCGGAGCGCCCGCCGGAGCGCTGGTCTACTCCACCCGCGGCGGCGAGTTCGCGATCGAGCTCTGGCGCCTCTCG
>Ga0169931_10004858_pt1 | contig 20720 bp, 9 predicted proteins | sample Kivu_15m_20L_FD_129675 | JGI IMG/M metagenome (GOLD analysis project Ga0169931, IMG submission 129675) | Freshwater microbial communities from Lake Kivu, Western Province, Rwanda to study Microbial Dark Matter (Phase II) - Kivu_15m_20L... | ecosystem: Environmental > Aquatic > Freshwater > Lake ... | reverse complement strand
GGCCGTGAGCGGGGGCCGGCGGGTAGCGTCGCACCCGGAACGGTGGCAGAGCGGACGAATGCAGCCGCCTTGAAAGCGGCCGGCCCTGACGGGCCCGAGGGTTCGAATCCCTCCCGTTCCGCTCACTGTTTCGCTGGAGGTTCGCCGAGGTTCACCGGTGTACAAACTTCAGCCCTCTGACCAGGACTTCCTTGCCTGGACGTCCACCGGCGTCGTACGGCGCCCACCGAGCGTTGCTCCCCTCGTAGCTCCCATTCAGGGGTGCGTTGCTCCCGGGTAGCTCCCGGCTGAGGGCCCATTCCGCACCGTTTTTGGAGGTATTCGAACCATGACGGCACGCCGTTGCGGCAAACGCACCATCTCCGCCGACGGGACAGTTCGCGTGCGGCAAGGCCTCGAATGGCGAGGGTTCGGTTGACGAGCACCCTGCCTCGTCATGTCGAGCTGCGCGCCGATCGCGCCCCATGACAGGCCTGCGCGATGCGCAGCCAGTGCGGCGGCCTCGATGCGTGCGTCGGCCTCGCGTCGAGCGGCTGCTGCGGCGCGGAGTTCGCGCAGCGTCGCTCACGACTCGACGACGCTCGTGAGGTCCTCCTCGCGGCACCGCTGCATCGCCGGGGGATCGTTGAGCCGGGCCTCGGCGGTGGCGAGGGCGAGATCGTCGGGGAGGCACTCGGCGAACTTCAGGTCCTCGGCGTAGCGGCGGGCGTGGGGGTGGCCACCGTCGGGCAGCGCCCCCAACGCCCGGCGCAACTCGTCGGCGGTGACGTCGGTCCGGATGGGGATCGAGACGTCGTCGACCCGGCCCGGCCCCGCCGTGGCGTCGAGCCGGGCGGCGAGCGCGGCGTTGGCCCGCAGGCCGGCGAAGGTCCACCAGCGCTGCCCGCCGTCACGGTCGCGCACCAGCGTCGTCGTGGCCGGGCGGGCCCAGGGGTGCTCGGCCCGGAGCTCGGCGAGCACGGTCGTGGCCCGCGCCGACATCGTGATCCCTGCGACGTCCTCCCCAGCGAGCACCCGACGCATCCCGTCGCTGAGCTCGGCCGACAGCGGCCGGGGCGAGCCCTGCCACCGTGACCGACCGGGCGCGTCGGCTGGGGTGACGGTGACGCTGCGCTGCCGCCAGTCGACCCCGACGACGGTCCAGCTCCGCCCGCCGAGCAGCAGCGCCGGGGCGTCGCCGCCCGGTCTCGCCTGCAGGCTGAGCGGGTCGACGAGGCCGATGTCCCTTGTGCCCCAACGGGCGGTGAGCAGCGGGCTGCTCGCGAAGCTCGACGTCAGCTCGACGAAGTGCCGGTAGCCGAAGCTCGATTCGGCCTCGACGCCGATCGACAGGATCCCGTGCTCGTCGTGGAGGTAGCCGTGCTCGACGAGGTGCTCGACCACGCGGTCGAACACCCCGGTGTCGGCGTCGCGCCGGAACTCGGGGAGCCGGGTGATGCATCCGGCCAGCACCGAACGCCCGACGGCGCGCTCTTGGAGGACGACGGCGAGGATCTGCTGGGCGAGCAGGTGGTGGGGCAGCGGCGGGGGCGCGACCGGCTCGACGAACCCGTCGCGCCAGCGCAGCAGCATCCCGAGGCATTGCAGCAGATGGCCTTCGGGCCGCAGCGTGAGGAACAGCGCGTTGCGGGTCGTGCCCGGCCGCCGCCCGGTGCGGCCGAGGCGCTGCAGGAACGACGCCACCGTCGTCGGTGCGTCGAGTTGGATCATGCGGTCGAGGTCACCGACGTCGATGCCGAGCTCGAGGGTGGAGGTGGCGACGATCACGCAGTCGCGGGCGTCGGCGAACGCGGCCTCGGCCCGTCGGCGTTCGTCGACCGGCAGGCTCGAATGCGACACGAACGTTGCGACGTCGCGGGATCGCAGCTCGGCCGCGAGCTCCTCGACCCGGCTCCGGCTCTCGGTGAACACGAGGCGCTTCTCGCCCCGGTGCAGGGCGGCGATCACCGTGGCGGCGTTGGTGACCGAACCGACGTGATCGACGGTGACGTCGGGATCGACGACGTCCCCGGCGGCGACGGGCGGCTGGACGACGGCGCGCACGCCGGTCGAGGAGCCGACGAACCAGTCGAGCAGCCGGTCGGGGCGGCCGACGGTGGCGGACAGCCCGATGCGCTGGATGTCGCGCCCGGCGAGCTGTGCGAGCCGTTCGAGGACGGCGACGAGGTGCCAGCCCCGGTCGTCACCGGCGAAGGCGTGGATCTCGTCGACGACGACGGCGCGCACCTGCCCGAGCAGGCTGGCGTGGTCGACGGTGCGCGAGATCAGCATCGCCTCGAGCGACTCGGGGGTGGTGAGCAGCACGTCGGGCGGGTCGTCGCGGATCGCCCGCCGCACCGGCTGGCCGATGTCGCCGTGCCACAGTGCGGCGCGCCGCCCGACGAAGCCGGTGAGGTTCGACAGGCGGGGCTCGAGGCTGTTGAGCAGCGCCCGCAACGGGCACAGGTAGAGCACCGACAGCCCCCGCCACTGCTCGGTCGCCATGCGGTGCAACAGCGGGAGCATCGCCGCTTCGGTCTTGCCGCTGGCGGTGGGGGCGAGGGCGAGCACGTGGGCACCGTCGACGATCGGGTCGATCGTGGCCTGCTGCAACGGTCGCAGCCGGTTCCAGCCGAGCGAGTTGACGACGTGGTGTTGAACGGCCGGGTGGAGGCGGTCGAAGCCGGAGGCCATGGCCGGTCGGTCAGTCGTCGAGGTCGAGCACGATGTCGTCGACCGAGGTCGCCGGGCGCACCGCGGCGTGCGCTTCACGCTCGACGGCGGTCAGCTCACCGGGCTGCACGGTGAGCCGGTAGTCGCGCCGGGGTTCGAAGTCGGCGAACTGATCGATCCGGTCGAGCACGTCGCCGACGAGCTTCTTCAGGAACAGCCGGGGGGCGATGCCGGCCTTGCCGCCGAGGTCGCCGGTGACCCGCTCGGCGAGCAGCGCGAGGTAGGCGTCGTCGCAGCGGGTGCGCACCCGATCGGGCGCGTCGCCGCCGGCGGCGTACAGGTCACGTACCCGGGCCCCGACGTCGCGCAGGGCGCCGAGATCGAAGCCCCGCAGGCGGATCTGCGCGGCGCGGGGGTTGTCGAAGCGGGCGTCGGTGCCGAAGTCGGTGGCGAGGCGCTGGGCCAGCGGGGGCAGGCGGCTGACCCCTTGGGGGCCGTCGAAGAACGCCGGCGTGCCGGTAATGACGAGATACAGGCCGGGGAAGCGGCCGCCGTCGATCTCGTCGAGCAACTGCCGCATAGCGTTGAGCGCGCGGTCGCGGGCGTCGGCGCGCACGCGCTGCAGCGTCTCGACCTCGTCGAGGACGACCAGCAGGCCCGGGTGGCCGGCGTCGCGGAGCACGACGAGGAGCCCGGCGAGGAAGCCGAGCGCGCCGTCGTGATCGAGGTCGCCTTTGATACCGGCCGCCCGTTTCACCGACGCGGCCACGTGCGGCTGGCCGCCGAGCCAGGCCAGGAGGCCGTCGGCGGCGGGGCGGTCGCCGTCGGCGACGGCGCGGCGGTAGGCGCGCAGCACCGCGGTGAACGCCGGGGCGCGGCGCGAGATGTCGGCCAGGCGCCGTTCGGCGAGCCGGTCGGTCGCGGCGAGCAGCGCGGCGTCGTCGAGGTCGCCGCCGGCCAGCGCTTCTTCTTCGAGCGCGAAGAACCAGGCGTCGACGACGGCTCGCAGCGCGCCACCGGCGACGTCGGCGGTGGTGAGCGACTCGACGAGACGGCGGTACACGGTTTCGAGGTGGTGGAGCGGGGTCTCGCCTTCGGAGATCTGCACCTCGGCGGTGACGAAGCCGTTGCTGCGGGCCCGTTCCGCGAGCCAGCGCACGGCGAAGGTCTTGCCCGAGCCGTACTCGCCCCGGATCGCTTTGAACCCGGCGCCGCCGTCGGCGACGGCGGCCAACTCGGCATCGACGGCCGGTGCGATGCGGTCGAGGCCGACGGCGAGCAGATCGAGACCGCGCTGGGGCACGGTGCCCCGGCGCAACGCGTCGAGGATCTCCCGGCGCCGCACCGGCGAGACGGTCCCACTCATCGAGTGCACGGTAGCGAGTGGGCGGCGGGCGTGGTCACGGTCCGAGCAGGGCGAGCGGGACGACGGCGATCCCGTCGGGCCGGCGGTACGCGTGGGCGCCGGTGGTGATCACGACGGCGTCGAGCACCTGGTCGCCGAGTCGGTCCTGCAGCCAACGCAGATGACGCACGTCGGCGTCGGTCGGCACCGCGGTGAGCTTCACCTCGACCGCAACGACGGTGCCGTCGTCGCGTTCGACGATCAGGTCGATCTCGCGCTCGCCGCCGCGGGTGCGTAAATGGGACACGGTGGCCGCTGCGGCCTGGGCGAACACCCGGATGCTCAGCACGGCGAGCGACTCGAACAGTGAGCCGAGGAACACGCCGTTGCGGGGGATCGACCCGGGACCGTTGCCGCGCAACAGTGCAGCGGCGCCCATGCCGGTGAGCCGAGCGGCAAGCGCAGGATCGGCGAGGTGGTGCTGCGGTCCGGTGCTGAGGCGGCGAAGGTGGTTGAGGTGCGGCGCCCAGGCCTCGAGCGGGTCGAGGATCCAGAGCCGTTCGAGCGCCTCGCGGTACGGGATCGTGGTGGTCTTGGCCGGCTTGTCGCGCTCGCCGGCGGTGGCGGCGTCGCGGATCGATTCGTACGACGCGCTGGTGGCCGTGGCGGCCGCGTACGCGGTGAGCCACCGCCGTAGGGTGCCGGGCCGGCGGATGTCGACCCCGAGCCCGGGCAGGTCGGTGTCGACGATGCGGGCGAGGTACCCGTCGAGCGCGGCGCGCCGGGCCCGTTCGGCCGGGCTGCGCATGCCGGGGAAGCCGCCCCGCAGGATCTCGCCGACGTACGTGTCGAGGGTGACGGCGCTCGACCCGTGGACCGGGAGGCGGTGCCCGTCGAGGAGCCGGGCCAACGACACCGTCGGCTGCTCGACGCCCCGCTCCGGGAGGGTCAAGGGCCGCATGCGGATGCGCACGATGCGGCCGGCGCCGGAGTGGGTGGGCCGCTCGGCCGGTGTGGCCGATCCGGTGAGCAGGAACTTTCCCGGCGTGTTGTCGGCGTCGACAGCTCGGCGGACGATGTCCCACGAGGCGGGGAAGCGCTGCCACTCGTCGACGAGGATCGGCGGCGGCCCGCTGGCGAGGCGGGCCGGATCGGCGCGGACGACGTCGAGGGTGGCGGCGTCGTCGAGCCGGTAGATCGTGCGGGCCCGCCGCTGCGCCGTCGCGGTCTTGCCGACCCCTTTGGCGCCGTCGAGGCTCAGTGCCGCAAGCCCGCCGAGGAGCTCGTCGATCTCGGGATCGACGACGCGTGGCAGGTACGGATCGACGGGGTCGACCGACGCAGCCATGCCGCTACGCTACCTTTTGGCAGGTTGCTACGCTACCGTTTGGCTGACTCTGACGCTACCGTTTGGCGGCAGCCGTGCCCTGACGCGATCGTCCCGGCCGGCTCGGTGCGGCGGATGGCCCTCCGGCGAGTCGGCGCACGACGTACTGGTTGAGGCTGAGGTGTTCCTCGGCGGCTGCAAGTACTAACTCTCGGTGCAGTGTGGCACCCACGCGGAGGTTGAACCTTCCGGAGAAGTCCCGCGCCGCAAAGGGAACCGGGGCCTCTTCGCCCTCGGCGGCGAGGTCGACGAGAACTTCGCCCACCAGCGCCGTTACTCCGGCGAGCGCCTCCGTCTGCGTGCGGGCGAGCCACGACAGCGACGGGAATTCGGTGCAGGTTGCGACGAATTCGCCGTCCTCCTCGGACCAGGTAACGCGATAGGTGTAGCGGGTCGGTTCAGCGGCCATCGTCGGTTTGTTCCGCTTCGGCATTGATCGACTCCTTTCGTTCGATGGCGGCGAGGACCTGGCGCACTTGGTATGCCTTGGCCTTGCCGTGGTCGCTTTGGATGTTCACGCGTGGATCGCCGGGCCACGGGGTTCGGAAGATCGCATGGGAGGAGCCGGTCTGGCGCGCCGGTCCGAAGTAGTGCTCGCACACCCGATGGAGGTCGACATAGCGGACGCCGAGCGGGTTGCGGCGCATGGCCTCGAGGAGCTTCGCAACCGAAGGCACACAAAATGGTACCACCAGTGGTACCAACAGTGGTCGCCGCCTCGGGTTGCCCCTCAGAGCCCGAACTGGGTGTGCAGCAACCGTTTGTCCAACCGGACGGTGTCGTCGCCGAGGTCGACGACGGGGTAGCCCTCGACGTTGAGCAGGCGCCGTAGCGCGGTGAGCGTGCCGCCGAGCCGGAGCGGCGGTATCTCGGTGTCGGCGGCGAGGACGTCCCTCGCGACGACGCCGCCCCGGGCGTCGATCGCCGCGAGCAGCACCCGGGCCCGGTCGTCGTCGAGCACGGCCCGCCCGGCCAGTTTGCGCTGCGCGGCCCACGTCTCCGAGGCGAGCAACGCGTCGATCCACGCCCGCTCCGGAGCCCCGCCGAACAGGTCGGCCTGCGGGGCGGCCTTCGGCGGCTTCTTGCGGCCGGTCGACGCCGCCCCTGCCGCCCCCGCTGCCCCCGCCCCCGGCGAGCCGCCGGCCGCCACCGCCGGTGCAGCGACGGGCGCGTCCCACCAGGCCGGCACGGCCGGTCTCGTCGGCACCCAGCCTTCGGGCACGGCGTCGGCTCGTGCCGCCACCACCAGCGGCACCAACACTTCCTGCGGCGTCGCGCCGCCGTGGTAGCCGTGCTTGGTGCCGCCGTAGCGCAACCCCTCGGTCCACGGCGCCACGATCCGCCCGTCGCCCTGGAGCACCCGGGGCCCGGCGAGGAGCACCTCGCCGTCGCCGACGGGCGCCGCGCCGGGCCCGTCGGCGGCCCGCCACCGTTCCCCGCCCGCCGCCATCGGCCGCAGCGCGCTGCGCCGGTCGTCGAGCACGTGGCCGTGGTCGGCGGTGAGCACCACGCTGCGCCGGGCCGCGCCGGCATCGGCGAGCAATGCCCCCAACGGCGCCAGGGTGTCCAACCCCCAGCGCACCCGCACCTGCTGGCCCCGTTCGAGGTGGTCGTCGACGGCGTTGACCACCACCCCCACCACCCGGCAGGTGGGATCGGCCAACGCGCTGCGCACCGGCGAGGCGAGCGCATACCCGTCGGCGGTCATCAGCTCGCCCTTGTGGAACAGCACCGGGCCGCTCTCGCTCCTGCGCCGCAACGCCTTCAGGCCCGGGTGCGCGCTGAAGGCCGCCTTCTCCACCGGCGCGCCGCCCACCTGCAACCGGCCTGCGAGCAGGCTGGCCCGGGACACCTCGGTCGTCGTCGGCAACGCAGCGACGGTGGGCACGAGCGGCCCCCCGGCCGGGTCGAGCAGGAACCAGCCGGCCCGCTCCAACTCGCCGGCGAGGTCGACCATCGTCGAGCGCCCGGCCCCGTCGAGCACCACCACGAGCACCGGCCGGTCGGCGGCCACGATCGCCACCACCTCGTCGAGCACCCGCTCGATCGGGCGCAGCTCCGGGCGCAGCTCGGCACCGGCCGCACCGGCGGCGCCGAGCCCGGGGGCCATCGTGGACCACGCCGCGAGCAGCTCGGCGAACCGGCGGTTGCCCTGCTCGCGTTCGGCGTCGACGGCAGCGAGCATCGTCGTGTACGCCTCGGCCAGCGCGGGCACCCGCTCGCCCTGGCGCAGCGCCACCCGGGCGGCGTCGACGAACGCCCCGTCGGCGGCATACCGGCGGGCCGCTTCGGCGAGGGTGCCGGGCGCGTCGCCGGGCGCCACCCGGCGGGCCAGCCGCACCGCCGCCCACAGCCCGGCGAGGCGGTCCCGGTCGGCGAGCAGATGGTCACCGGCCCGGCGGGCCGACGCCTCGTCGAGTCCGACGGCGGCGGCCATGCGCTGCTCGAACCCCTCGGGCAGCACGTCGGACCGCCCGGCCTCGCCCCCGGCGTCGATCTCTCCGAGCAGGCGCTCGGCCCGCACCAGCCACGCCTCCACCGCGCTGCGCCCCTCGTCGGCCAGCCGGCGCCGCACCAGCGCCACGGCGGCGTCGCCCCAGGCCCGGGCCTCCGCGGCGCTCGGCTGCCAGCCCTCGAGAGCGTACGTTAGGTGCACCCGGGCTGCGGTGATCGCGTCCCCGGTGGCGTCGGGCGCCCACAGCACGTCGGCCACCAACCCGAGCGGCACCAGTTCGTCGTGGCGGCCGTCGAGCGCGAGCTGCACGAGCCGCCCGGCGACGGCACCGGCGTCGTCGCTCACCGCGGCGAGCACCCCGTCGCGCACGCGGGTCGATGCGGCGGCGAGTGGCACGGTCCGCCCCGGCTCGGTCGCCCAGGCGAGCACGTCCACCACGGCCAGGTCGTCGGTGCCGAGGGCGAGCCAGCCTCGCCGCACCAGGCTCCACGCCGTCGCCCGGTCGAGGAACGCGGACGCCAACGCCGGCCATCCCTCGCCCGGCTCGTGCTGCACCAGCGCCTCGGCGAGCCAGGTGCGCCCGGCCAGATCGGGGGCCAGGGCGTCGTCGCGCACGAGCCCGAACCGGTTGCGCAGCAACGTCCACGCCTCGACGGGGAGCCGCCGGTGCTTCACCACCCGGGCCAGCACGTCGGCACCGAGTTCGTCGTCGGTGCAGTCGGTGAGCACCAGCACGAGCCGCTCGACCGACCGGCGGGCGAGCGCATCGTGCACGGCGAGCACGGTCGACGCGCCGATCACCTCGACCGGCACACCGCCGACGGCGAGCGTCGCCGCGCCCGTCCAGCGGGGCTCGGCGTCGACGAGCGCCACCTTGCCCGCGCCGGCACCTTTCGTGACGAGGTCCGCGGCGACGGCGCGCACCTCGGCGAGCCCGACCGGCCGGCTCACGGCGCCCCCGTCCCGGCGGGCCCGTCGCCGGGCTCGTTGCCGGGGCCGCCGCCGGGCTCGGCGCGGGTGGTGATCGTCCAGTCGATCCGCACCCGGCGGCCGTCGGCCACCGCGCTCGACAGCGCCGCCAGCGCCTCGCGCACCGCATCGGGCCCGTCGGCGGTGTCCCGGGAGCCGGCCACCGGCAGCGCCCGGCCCGGCATCGCGCCCGGCGCCGCGCCCGGCGTCGGGGCGGCCGTCGGATCCACCGGCACACCCGTCTCGGGCTTCGGGCGCAGCATCGTGTCGATCTCGGTCTGGGCCCGCTCCCGAGCACCGCGCACGGCGACGGCGAGGTCGCTCGCCAGCTCGTCGTAGCCGAGCGCACGGTCGAGCTCGACGCGGATGGCCTCCCCGGCCGGCCCGAGCCGCTCGCCGGTGGTGATGGTCTGCCACACCGGTTGCTGACGCAACAACTCGAGCAGCGTCGGTGCCGTCGCGATCGAGCGCCCCATCGCCGCCGGGGTGGTCGGTATCGCGGCGGCTGCGAGCACGCCGACCATCGAGGCGTCGTCGGTGGTCACGAGCGCCTCGACGAGGCTGCGGGCGGCGGCCGCGGTGCGCACCCGATCGAGGGTGTCGGGCAGCCCCCGGCGGGCCACGAGCGCCCGCAGTTCACCGTCGAGCTGCACGCAGGCGTCCCGGCCGGCGGTGGCCCGGCGGCGCACCTCGGCCACGAGGGTGGCCTGCGCGCCGGCGGAGGGCAGCAGCCCGGCGGTCACCCCGAAGATCGCCGCGGCCCGTTCGGTGGCGAGTGCCCACGTCGCGTCGTCGGGCAACTGGTCGAGGTGCAGTTCGGCTTCGTCGCGCAGGCGTCCGATGTCGCCGTCGTAGGGGCCGCCCTGGAGGCGCAGCACCCGGTCGGTGGTCGCCGCCCAGGCGAGGATCACGAGGTCCTGCACGGCGGGGGTGAGCCCCCGGGGGGAGGGCACGTCGATCCACTGCCGCAACGTCCCCACGGTCACCGGCCCGGTGGCCTGCCCGGCGAGGCGTTGGGCGAAGTGGTCGCGCCACACCGTGCCCGGCTCGTAGTGGGCTTCGTGCATGGTGCCGAGCTGCAACGGGTTGGCGATGGCGCGCACCGTCTTGCGCAGCGCCCGGTCGGCCACGTCGATGCGGTTGGCCCGCTCCCGGGCGGCCTGGCGCACCACGTCGAGCACCCTGCGCAGCTCCCCGGCGCGCACCTCGTCGTCGAAGTGGGGGTGCAGCGGGTAGCGGTAGGCGAGATAGGCGCCGACCGCTTTCTCGAACGCGTCGCCGAGGCCGGCCGCGACGGGCCGCTGCGGTCGGAAGGTGCGTTCGAGCGACAGCCACTGCTGCTCGGCGGCCACGGTGGCGAGCACGGTCCCTTCGACGGGGGCGTCGATCCCGTAGGCCATGCGCAGCGCGCCGAGCACCGCGGTGCGCAGCGCCCGGTGGCGGGCTTCGACCATGAGCCGGGCCCGCTGGCGGTCGTCGGCCGACAGATCGGACGAGTACTGCTCGAACCGGTTGCCGGCCAACAGGAAATCGCACGTGACGTAGGTGCCGAGCTGGGCGAGGGTCTTCTCCGACAGGTGCTGGGGGAGCCACACGAGCGTGCCGGTGAGCTCGGGCAGGCCCTCGACGCGGGCGAGATCGGAGGCGGTGGAGCCGCCGTCGGGATCGAACGGGTAGTCGATCACCACCTTCACGTTGTCGCCCTCGGCCCGGAACGCCTCGTCGCGCACGTGGGCCCGGTCGCCGACGTTGCCCCACACCACGTCGACGGTGCGCTTGGTGCCGCGCCACAGCAGCGGGCGTGACGGCAGCATCCCGTCGTCGTTGAGGTGCAACTCCTCGAACAGCAACCGCTTCAGGTAGCGGATGCGCTCCGAAGCGGTGTCGAAGCCGCGGGCCTTGTCGATCACCGCCTCGGCGTCCACACCGGTGACGTGAAGCGTGACGGTGGGGTCGCCGGTGTCGGCGCCCAGGTGCAGCTCGCCGACGCTGCTCTGCCAGCGCCGCAGCTTGGCGAGCACGGCGATGCGCTCCTGGCCGGGCAGCGGGGAGCGGATCGAGCCGTGGTTGAGCGCGGCGAGGCGATTGACGGTGAGGCCGTGCAGCACCGGCGAGTTGGGCACGAGCGCGGCGAGCAGCAGGGTTTTCACCAGCCGGTCGTCGCCCCGGTAGGCGTGCCCGGGCGGCAGGCCGGCGAGGTCGGTCTCGGTGAGGCCGTGCTCGGCGAGCAGCACCGGCCGCAGCCGGGTGGCGTAGAGCTCACGGGCCGACTGCCAGTGGGCCTTGATGGTGGACGAGAACGGCTCGTCGGCGGTGTCGAGCACGTCGAAGATGTCGCCGACGGGGATCAGCTCGCCGACGCGCAGCTCGGCTCGCCGGTCGACGAGGAGCTGCACGAGCACCCGCAGCGCGGTGCGTTCGCGTTGCAGGACGGCGGAGAGATCGACGAGCGCGGCGACGAGCGCGGGGGAGAACGGGTAGACGAGGCGGAACGCGGCCCGGTCCATCTCGGAGGTGCACAGGGTGTCCACGACCCGTTCGCCGGCGGCGCCGGTGGTGGCGGTGAACGCGTCGTCGATGATGCGCCGGGCGGTGTCGGACACGGGGCGCAGCAGCCGGCCGGCGACGACGGCGGGCAGGTTGCGGTCCGAGAGGGTGATCGTGTCGAACCGGCCTTCCCACCACGAGAGCTGGTCGGCGACGTTCAGCTTGTCGGCCCCGGCGCGGGCGTCGCCGACGAGCTCGCGCAGGTCGCGCTGGCGGGCGACGAACGACACGATCGGCGCCGGCCGGCCCGACGACGGGGCATCGGCGAGCAGGCCGATCTTGTTGGCTTCGACGTCGGCGAAGGCTTGGTCGGCGAGGTGGGAGGCGAGCCACAGGATCAGCTCGTCGAGCAGCAGGACGATCGCGTCGTAGCCGAGGTCGTTGGCGTGGCGGCTGATCGCGGCGAGGCCGTCGGCGAAATCGACGTAGCCGCCGCCGGCGCGGGCGGTGTCGCTGAACGACGGCAGCACCTTGAGCAGCGCGGTGGTGAGGAGCTGGCGTTCGGGGGAGGTGCCGGCGGCGGCGACGGCGGCGTCGAAGGTGGCGGCGTCCCAGGCGCCGGCGAGCTTGCCCCAGCCCGAGCCGGCGGCGCGCTCGCCGAGCATGGCGAAGAACGCCGGGTCGCCCATGCGGGTGCGCATCTCGGCCGCGGTGCGCACCAGCAGGTCGCTGGCGAGCACGGCGGGCGGGTCGGCGTCGGGGTGGCGGGCCCGTACGGTGGCGACGTAGGCGCCGAGCACGGCCGCTTCCATCGACGCCTTGCCGATCATGTGGACGGGCACCACGAGGAACCGCCGGCCCCGGGCCCGGGTGTCGAACTTCGCGACGACGTCGGCGAGGTCGTGCTTGGCCCGGGCCGCCGGGTGGCCCTGGAGCACGAGGCCCAGCACGGCCATGAGCGACGACTTGCCGCCGCCGAAGCTGGCGTGGAGGAACGCGGCGCGGCTGGCGCGGGTGTCGACGGCGTTGGCGACGAGGCCGAGCGCCTGGCTGAACGCGTCGGCGACTTGTTCGGTGACGACGTAGGTGCCGAGGACGGCGTCGGCGTGGGTGAGGCCGTCTTCGAGGCTGACGACGAACTCGCCTCGGTGGACTTCGGTGGGGATGGTGATGACGTCGGCGAGCAGCGGGCCGGTGGGGTTCATGGGTGGGCCTTCCGGCGGGTGCGGGCCGCGGTGTCGGGGGTGAGGCGGGTGGCGAGGTCGTCGGGGGTGACGCCGAGGCTGGCGGCTTCGGTGCGGACGAACTCGGCGACGAACGTGCCGAACCGTTCGCCGGTGGCGGGATCGCGTTCGTCGTGCCATTGGAGGAGCCACGCGACGAGTTCCTGGAGGCCGGCGAGGACGGGTAGGAGCCGGGCTGGTTCGACGCCGTCGGCTTGGGCGGCGAAGTACCAGGCGGCGAGGGCCCGGGCTCGTTCGGCGTGATCCCAGCCGGCCCAGCCGACGACGGGGGACGGGTCGTTGGGGCGGGTGAGGCCGGGGTGGCTGATGAACCGTTCCTTGGGGACGTCGAGTTTGCCCCGCAACGTCCAGTAGGTGGGTTTGGCGAAGTCGGTGCGCCCGTATTTGGGTGGGACGGGGATCGGGCCGACCGGTTCGCCGCGGTCCTCGCGGCGTTGCAGGTCCCAGGTGGTTTCCCATTGGGCGCGGATCCGTTGCCCGTCGGGGCTGTAGCGGTGGGCGGCGTGGAACGGGACCGCTTCGGCGGCGACGAGGTCGGTGACGACGCGGGTGAGATCGGCGCCGGGCCCGGCGTACTGGGCGACGACGGTGAGGGCGTCGGGGTCGGTGCGGATCGTGTCGGCCAGTTCGGCGCAGGTGCGCAACGTTGCGTCGGGCCAGCGGCGGGGGTCTTCGAGCCGGTCGAGGAGCCAGGTGCGCACGGCGACGGTGACCTGGTCGTCCCAGGCGGTGGTGGCCCACCGGCGTTTGTGTTCGGGTTTTTCGATGAGCCCGATGTTCAGGTCCGACTCGATCGCTTCGATGCGCTGTTCGACGAGGTGCCGGTAGGGGGCGGGCCAGTGGTCGGGGACGTCGACGATCGGGGTGGAACCGTGGCGGGTGAACCAGGAGGAGTCCTCGTCACCGTCGCGGAGTTTGCGGGCCAACACGATCTCGAAGGCCCGTTCCCCGAGCGCGAGTGGGGGGACGGTGTCGAGCGGGACGGTGAGCGGGGTGTCGGTGAGTCCGTAGAGGTGGGCGACGTGCCAGTCGAGCTCCTCCTGGACGGCGATCATCCGGGCCCGGGTGGCGAACCATTCGATGCGGGCAGCCGCGAGCCGCTCGACGGTCGGGGTGCCGCCGGCGGCGATCGCGTCGGGGGTGACGGTGGCGAGATGCCGGGCCAGCCGATCCAGTTCACGGGCGTGCTCGAGCGCAGAACCGGCCGGCAGCGGGAACGCCTTCAACTTGGTGCCGTCAAGCTCGTAGTGGTTCTCCCATTCCTCGCCCCCGCGGGCGGAGAACCCGGCTTCCACTCGCTTTCCGCCACCAGCGCCCTTGTTATGGAATACCTGCTGCATCCATAAGCAGGCGGGGGACGAGTTGAGGACGCCGACGAGGGCGAGGTGGTCGTCCTCGGTCGCGCCCGCCGGCAGCTTGATCACCGGCGCCGTCCGGTTGAACACCTTGCCGCCCCGGTCGAGCACGAAATGGTTGTGCGTCGCCACGAACGCGAACACGATCGACAACGGCGTCCGGTACCGCTCGCGGAAGAACATCGAGTACTCCCACCAGTGGAGCCCTCGTTCGATCTGCGTCAGCCCGTACGCGTTCCGACCGCTGAGCTGTCGTCGCCATGGCCACAGGAACCGGATCGTCTCCTCGCTGGCAAACGCTTCCAGCGTGCCCTCGTTGTACGGCCAGATCGAGCCGAACCGCTCCGAGCCCCAATCGCGGATCTCCTCTCCAGCGCCAAGCGGTCGTATCTGAGCCGCCGGCACACCGGCGCGTTGCGCGGGACCGACGCCGATGCGGAACACGTCGTCCTCGCGTGTGACCGCGCCGAAGCCCACCACGGCGATGGCGTCATCGAGTGTTTTGGCAGCAACCTGGTCGAGCAGTCCCTTCAGTTCCGCGGCGCCGCCGCCGCCGATGCTCCACGGGTGGCTGGAGAGCCGCGCACGTTCGAGGTCGACGATGCTGACGTACTCGTTCTGGGTGCCGGGTTCGTCGACCATCCCGGTGATGCTCGACCACACCAGCCCCTTTTCCGGCAGGGCCGGCCGGGCGGGCTCGCCCCGGATCCCCATCACCATGCGCACGGTGGACGCGGCCGGGCGGCGGTTGCGGCCGAACAGGATCACCGTGGGCGTGCCGTGCCCGGGGATGTACGCCCCGCTCGTGTCGAGCACGTGCGTCACGTCGTGGGTCGGCACCCAGTCCTCCACCAGTTTGCGGCCGAACTCGCGCTTCATGAACGAGTTCGCGGTGATCATCCCGACGAACCCCGGCCGCTCCCGGTCCTCGATCGCCAACGCCCAGAACCGTTCCGTGAACGGCACCCCGAGCGAATACTGCCGATGGCAGGTGCCCCACAGCTTGCGGTAGAGGTCGTTCACCGCCGGGTCCTTCACCGTGACGTACGGCGGGTTGCCCACCACCGCCGCCCACGGCCGGGCCAGCAGGTCGAGCGCGAGGGCCCGGTCGTCGAACGCGCCGGCGTGCGCCAACGCGGCCTCCACCCGCTCGTCACCGATGCCGTCCAAGGTGAGCTGCATCGGTCGCGACAACAGGGCGTCACCCACCGCGACCCGCAGCTCGAAGTTCCACAGGCCGGCCAGGCGCCCCACCCCGGCCGCACGCGCGGCGGCGACCAGCAGCCGGAACTTGGTGATCGCCACCGCGAACGGGTTCAGATCCACCCCGGCCACCTGATCGAGCACCCGTTGCACCACCACCGCCCGCGGTGCGCCCGGCTCGTGATCGGCGTGCCACACCTCCCACCGGGGGAGCAGCAACTCGAACGCCCCCAACAGGAAATGGCCCGAGCCGCACGTGGGATCGATCACGTCGGTGCGCTCCACCCCGAACGTCGCCAACGCCGGCACGAGCGTGCGCTCGAGGATGAACCGCTCCACGAACTCCGGGGTCTGCAACAGCGCGAACGTCTTGCGGGCCGCTTCCGACAGATCCTGATAGAGATCGCCGAGGAACCGGGTGGACAACGCCGGATCGGTGAAATCGTGCACCACGTCACCACGGTCGGGATCGAGCCGTTCCCAGAACGCGATCAGCCGCTGCGCCCCGTCAGCCGTCGGGCCGAACCGCCACACCGGGTTGTGCTCGCCCAACACCTCCCGCATCCCCGGCAGCGCCGCCGCCCGGCCCAACACGTGCTCCAACCACTCCCGGGCCCCGGCCCCCGGATTCGCCCCGTAGAACGCGGCGCGCTGCTCGGCCGCCCGCGCCCGGCGCTCGCCCGGCCCGCCGAGCAACGCCACGTCCACCAGATCGTTGTCCTCGCAGAACCGCACGAACGTGCACGCCAACACCCACCCCACCCCCACCTGGGTGAGCTGCCCGTCCCGCCACGCCGGATACCCGAACGCCGTACGGCCCGCCGCCCGGGCCGCATCCCACTCCGCCCGGAACGAGGCGTCGAGATCGGGATGGGCCTCGCACCGCTCCCGCAGATCCCCCTCCAACGCCTTCAGCTCCACCTTCAACTCGGCGAGCAACCGTGCGGCCACAACGGTCATACCGGCACCTTCGATCGACCGAGCCACGCCGACGGCAACTCGCCGTACTGCGCAGGAGTGAACACCGGGACCGCCCTGCCGCCGACGGTCGGTAGTGCGGCGGGATCAGCGGCCGGCACCAGCACCCACAGGGTGCGCAGCACCGCGCCGGGCTGCAGGCGCACCCCGGAGGCGTGGTCGCGCCAGGCATCCACCACCCCGAGCCGGTCGTAGCGGGCGAGCAGGCCGAGCCCGGTGCACACCACCACCGGCCCGGCGGCGAGCACCGCCGCCTGCACGTCGCCGACGGCGAGGCCGACGAGGTGCTGCAGGTTCGCCCAGTCGCCGGTGCCCGGCTCGGCATCGGCGGCCAGCACCACCGACCACTCCACCTCCAGCCGCTCGGCGTGAACCCGCAACGCGTCGAGCAGCACCGCGTCGGCATCGACCACCGCCGCGTCGAACCGGCCGACGAGATCATCGAGCGCGGCGTCGAACCGGTCGAGCCGCACCGACCAGGCGCAGAACCCGCCCTCGCGCACCTGGGCCTGCAACCGCTCCTCGGTGTGCTGCACCGCCTTGGTGGCCTCCGAGCGGGGCGCCCCCCGGGTGGACACCACCGTGCGGGAACCGGCCAACGTGGTGAGCCCGTCGATCCGCTGCGCCGGGCCGTAGCTGCCCGGATCACCGTCGGCCCAGGTGAGCCCGATCGTGGCCAACAGCCCGTCGAGCTGCGGGCGCGCCGGCAACGCCTCCGCGGCCGGGAACCGGGCCCGCACCCGCTCCCGCACCGCCTCCTCGCTCACCCGGCCGGGGCCGTAGAGCACGGGCCGGGCCGCGGCGATCGCCTTCGCCGCCGCGAACCCGACCGGATGCAGATCGAGGCGCGACGACGCCGCGGCCTGCGCCGAGCAGGCCGCGGCCAAGCGCACCAGCCGGGCGTCGCCCAACGGCTCCACGCCCTGCGGCGGGGCCACGGCCCGCAACGTGGCGAGCACCGCGGGCGCAGACGGGAGCGGATCGGTGGCCGCGAGCCGATCGGCGGCGTCGCCCAACGCGAACGCCCACTCGGCCACGGTGAGCCCCTCGATGCCCCGGCTGTCGTCGGCCAGCACCACCCGCCCACCCCGGCGGCGCTCCACCCACACCGGCTCGGCCAGGCCCTGATCGGCCTCGAACGCCGCGCGCAGCACCGCCCGGGCCCGGCGGCGCTGCTCGGCCCGCCCGTCGGCGGCAGAGCCCCGCACCGACAGCAGCAGCTCGGCCAGTTCGTCGACCGCAGCCACCCCACCGAGGCCCCCGAGGCCACCGAGGCCGCCCTCGCCGGTGAGCATCCCCTTCAGGTCGGTGCGCAGCTTGCTGAGCGCCGTGATCCGCTTCCACCGATCGCGGGCCGGGCCGACGAGCTGCGACACCCGCTGGCGCGACACCCCGGCCGTGGCCGCCGCGTCGCCCTGCGACGGCCACGACGCCGCCACCGCCGGATCGAGGCCGAGCAGCGCCCGCAGCACCCGGGCCTCGGTGGAGGCGTCGTCGAGGGTGTCGGGCAGCAGGATGCGCACCAACCCGTCGACGGTGTCGACGCCGTCCACCCCGGCCGCGGGCACCTCGGCGTCGGCCTCGAACCGGCTGTGGCGCAACAGCTTCACCACCTTTCGGCGGGTGCGCACCGAGATCCCGCGGGCCTGGTTCACCGCCATCGGCGACACCCCGGCGAGATCGCCGACGGTGAACGCCCGGAGCCGGGCCAGGGCATCGACCACCCGCGGGGCGAGGCCCAGGGTGACGAGCGCATCGTCGGGGGCGGCGGCGGCGAGGCGGGCGCCGATCTCGGCGTCGTCTTCGACGGTGGTGGTCGCGTCGTCGACCGCGGCGAACACCTCGTCCCAGGCGCGGCGCAGCTCCTCGATCGAACCGAACCGGTGGCGGGGATCACGCCGGAACGCCCGGGCGAAGAACGACACCAGTGGGGCGCCGATCGCCTCCGGGAACTGGGCCGGATCGAGCTCCACCTCGATGTCGCCCTTGACGGCGCCCGGGTCGGCGCCGTTGGGCCAGCGGGGCCGCTGCCCGGCGGCCATCTCGTGGAGCACCACGCACGCCGACCACCGCTCGGCATGCACGTCCCATCGCTTGCTCGCCCGCTGGTCGAGGAACGGATCGAGGTAGGCGGCGGTGCCCACCCGGAGCTGCTCGGCCGGGGCCCGGGCCAGCGAGAAATCGAACAGCACCAGATGGTTCGTGCCGTCGGAGACCCGCTTGCGCACCCCGAGGTTGTCCGGCTTCACGTCGCGATGCGCGATGCCGTGCTCCTCCAGATACTCGAGCGCTTCGAGCAGATCGCCGCCGTAGCGCTGCAGCAGCGCGAGATCGGGCAGATCGCCCCGGCGCAGCTCGGCCGCGAGCGTGGTCTCCCCGGCGAGGTCGAGCACGAGCGCCGGATAGCCGCCGATCCGATCGACCCCGTAGGTGCGCACGATCGCGGGATGCTCGAGCGAGGCGAGCGCCTCGTACTCGGCGACGAGGCGATCGTGGTGCGCCGGGTCGTCGGCGATCTTGAGCACGCGGGCCGCGTCGCTGCCCTCCCGGTGGGCCAGCAGGGCCACCGCCGTGGCGCCCGAGCCGAGGCGGCGCTCCACCACCCAGCCGCCGTCGAGCACGTCGCCCTTGGCGGCCTGCAACGGGTTCGCCGCCACCCGGGCCGCCACCGGCTCGGCCGGCGGGGCCAGCGCCTCGGCCACCAGATCCAGCCCGACCAGCCAGTCCTCGATGCGGTTGCGATCGTCGGGGCGGGCGGCGGTGGCCTCGCGCACGAGATCACGCAACTGCTCGGTGGGGCCGTCCTGCGCCGCGCCGAGATCGAGCGCGCCCTGCTCACGCAGCCGGCGGCGCAGATCGGCGGCGTCGGTGGCCGGGGCCCGGCCGGTGAACACGTGGAACGCCACGGCGCCGAGCGCGAACACGTCGAGGCGCACCGGATCGGCCACCGGGCCGCCCGAGAACGTCTCGGGGGCCAGATAGGCGCGTGACGGATCGGCGATCAGCTCCTCGAGGTGGATCGTGCCGGTGACCGACGTGTCGCCGATCGCGCCGGGCAACCCCTCGGCCTCCCGGGCCCCGGTGGCCCAATCCCGCACCCGCAGCCGGGGCCCGTCGCCCGGCGCCTCGCCGGGGAGCACCTCGACCACGTCGGCCGACAGCGACCGGTGGAACACCCGCAGGCCGTGGGCGTGATGGAGCACCTCGGCCAACTGGCGCACCAGCCGGACCCGGGCGAGCTGATCGAGCCGGTCGCGGTGGGCGTCGAGCCAGGCCGGCAGCGGGAGGGCTTCGGGCGGGAGGTCGTAGACGAGGACCGGGCCGTACTCGGTGTCGCGATGATCGAGCGGCCGATCGATCGCGGGGTGGCGCAGCGCGTCGTGGAACAGGAACTCTCGCCGGGAGGCCCGGCGCAGGCGCTCCTCGCCCTCGGTGGTGTCGGCGAGCCCGGACAGCCAGCGCCGCAACCGCCGCCGGGTGCGCAGGCTGACGTGCTCACCGACCCAGTCCTCCCAGACACCGGGGGCCTCGCCGAGCTTCTCGACGAGCAGGTAATCGCCGGCGCGGCGATCGGCCCGGCACGGGCGGACCCCGGCCTGGTCCATCGCCCGGGCGATCGCGCCGGCCTCAGCCAGCGACAGCGTGCGCACCGAGCCCCGATCGAGCACCGGCTGGCGGCCGAGGAGCACGTCGAGGATGCCCGGCAGCGGTTGGCCGGCGCCGACCCGCTTGGCGTTGTCCCGACCGAAGATCCGGCTGCGGGCCACGTCGGGGAGCTGGCAGTCGAGCGGGGTGTCGGACAGGAACACGAGATCCTCGACGAACACCGACTCCCGGGACTGGCGCAGCGCGTCCTGGCGCAGCAACAGGCTGCGCAGGCGGCGGGCCTTGGCCCGGGTGGCGAGGATCGGGTTGTCCCGGATGCGGGGTTCCGTCTCGCCCGGGCGCGTCCAGCGCCAGCGGCCGCTCTCGCCGCTGACGGCCGCGATGCGCCCCGCCCACGCCTTCAACTCGACCAGGAACAACCCGGCCCCGGTGAGCACGATCAGGTCGACTTCGTTGATCGAGCCGTCGTCGCCGACGAACTCGACGTTGGCCCAGGCGCGGATCGGGGCGACGTCGGGTAACCCGGCGCGTACGTAGTCGAGCCCGGCGCGCTCCCACGGGAACCGTGACGGATTGACCTCGGTCCAGCGTGACGACCCGCGCTCCATCCTCGCCTTCTCACCACTTCGCCTGTGCTGGTCGCACGTTAGATGACCCCTGTGACACAGAGCCGGGAGGCGGTAGGAGAGCGCCGAAACAAAGTGTGGACTTTGATATTCGCCCGATGGTCCGACGTCCGGGCAGGTGTGCGGTGCTCTGTGCCTGATCTCTTGGACGGTTCGTGGCATGACCGCCGTACGACACTGCGCTCGGTCTCCCGCTCCGGGTTGCGAAGCGAACACCAGTTCGTTATGCTGTCGGCATGGTCAGCGGGGTGCACGACCCAGTTCGGGACGCAGTTCGGGAGTTGTTGGCGCTCGATGCCGAGGTGTTGGACGAGGCCGAGTTGCGGGAGGCGGGTCGGTGGTTGGTGCGGGTGCGGGGTTGGTTGGAGGGTGTGGATGCGGCGTTGACTCGGCGGGCGGAGGGGTTGGCCCGG
>Ga0169931_10004857_pt1 | contig 20726 bp, 18 predicted proteins | sample Kivu_15m_20L_FD_129675 | JGI IMG/M metagenome (GOLD analysis project Ga0169931, IMG submission 129675) | Freshwater microbial communities from Lake Kivu, Western Province, Rwanda to study Microbial Dark Matter (Phase II) - Kivu_15m_20L... | ecosystem: Environmental > Aquatic > Freshwater > Lake... | reverse complement strand
CAGCACGTCGGTCCAGAGCTCGGACGGATCCGGCTCCGGCGACTGCTGCGCGAAATCCGCCGAGGCGGTGACGATCTCCTTCACCTCGCGGTCGAGTTGCTTGAGCATCGCCTCGTCGGCCATCCCGCCCTCGGCGAGCATGCGCGCCAGCTGCTCGATGGGATCGTGCTGAGAGCGCATCTTCTCGACCTCCTCCTTCGAGCGGTACTTGGCCGGATCCGACATCGAGTGGCCGCGATAGCGGTAGGTCTTCATCTCGAGGATGTACGGGCCCTTGCCCGCCTTGGCGTGGGCGACGGCGCGCATGCCCGCCTCGCGCACGGCGATCACGCTCATGCCGTCCACGGCCTCGCCCGGGATCCCCCAGGGCTCTCCGCGGCGATAGAACTCGGTCGAGGCGGAGGCGCGCTCGATCGCCGTGCCCATGCCGTAGCGGTTGTTCTCGATGATGTAGATGCAGGGCAGCTTCCAGAGCGCCGCCATGTTGAGGCTCTCGTAGACCTGGCCCTGGTTGGCCGCGCCGTCGCCCAGATAGGTGAGGCAGACATTGGCCTTGCCGCGATACCAGTGCGCGAAGGCGATGCCGGTGCCGAGCGGCACCTGGGCGCCGACGATGCCGTGGCCGCCGTAGAAGTTCTTATCGCGGCTGAACATGTGCATCGAGCCGCCCTTGCCCTTGGAGTAGCCGCCGCGGCGCCCCGTGAGCTCGGCCATCACCCCGCGCGGGTCCATCCCGCAGGCGAGCATGTGGCCGTGGTCGCGGTAGCTGGTGATGACGGCATCCTCGGGCGTGATCGCGGCCTGCATGCCGACCACCACGGCCTCCTGCCCGATGTAGAGGTGGCAGAAGCCGCCGATCAGGCCCATGCCGTACATCTGCCCCGCCTTCTCCTCGAAGCGGCGGATCAGCAGCATGTCGCGGTAGTGCTGGAGGAGATCGGCCGCCGGCAGGGACTGTTCCTCGGCCTTGGTCTTGCGCTTCGCGGGCGTCGCCATGGTCATCCTCTCGCGGATCCGTGAACCGGCCGCAACCTATGCCCGCTTCGGCCCGCGGGGCAACACGAGCGCCGAACCACCTCGTTGCAAACACGAGGATAATTTTTATTTGACCAGATTCCAGTTAATCGAGCTCGTCGCACGCGCGGCGCATTGCCGCGACCGATGGCCTCAGCGGCCGCCCTGGCCTCGCTCGAGCACCACGACCTCGTCGCGATGCGCGAAGTTCAGGACCAGCCGCGCGCGCTCGTCGAGCAGGTCGCGGTCGAGGCTCTGGGGGCTCAGCAGCGTGACGCGGCGCTCGAGCGTCTCGCGCTCGGCACGCAGGTCGGCGAGCTGCGCCGAGGCGGTGCGGATCTGCTCGTCGAGATGGATCCACGCCGCGAGCCCGCGGTCGCCCACGATGCTGTGGTACGCGAAGTAGCCGACGACGCAGACGCCCAGCACGGGCGCGATCGCGTCCCCTGCCCGGCGCTTGATTTCGACGAGGATCCCCATGAGCGCGCGAAGGGAATCACGCGCACCACGACCGGGTCAACAATATTCCTCCGGGCGCGGCGAAGGCGCTCAGCCCCGGCGGAGCGCCGCCCGCCCCGCATAGGCGGCGACGGGCCCGAGCGCCTCCTCGATGCGGAGCAGCTGGTTGTACTTGGCGAGGCGATCGGAGCGCGACAGCGAGCCGGTCTTGATCTGGCCGCAATTCGTGGCGACGGCCAGGTCCGCGATCGTCGCGTCCTCGGTCTCGCCGGAGCGGTGGGACATCACGGCGCGATAGCCGGAGCGATGCGCCATGTCGACCGCCTCGAGGGTCTCGGAGAGCGTCCCGATCTGGTTGACCTTCACGAGGATCGCGTTGGCGACGCCGCCCGCGATCCCCTCGCCCAGCCGCTTCGGGTTTGTGACGAAGAGGTCGTCGCCGACCAGCTGCACCTTCGCGCCGAGCGCGTCGGTCAGCGCCTTCCAGCCCGCCCAGTCGTCCTCGGCCATGCCGTCCTCGATCGAGACGATCGGATACCGCCCGCAGAGCTCCTCGTAGAGGCGCACCATGCCGCCGGCGTCGAGCGTGCGTCCCTCGCCCTCCATGACGTAGCGGCCGTCGCGGAAGAACTCCGTCGAGGCGACGTCGAGCGCCAGCGCGACCTGCTCGCCCAACCGGTAGCCCGCGGCCTCCACCGCCCTTGCGACGAAGGCCAGAGCCTCGTCGGCGCTGCGGAGGTTGGGCGCGAAGCCGCCCTCGTCGCCCACGTTGGTCGCGTGGCCGGCCCCCGCGAGGCGCTTCTTGAGGGCGTGGAAGATCTCCGCGCCCATGCGCAGCGCCTCCGAGAAGCTCGTCGCGCCGACGGGCATGACCATGAATTCCTGGAAGTCGATCGGGTTGTCGGCATGCGCGCCGCCATTGACGATGTTCATCATCGGCACGGGCAGGACATGCGCGCGCGCGCCGCCGACATAGCGGAACAGCGCCTGGCCGCGCGCCGCGGCGGCAGCCTTCGCCACGGCGAGGCTGACGCCGAGCGTCGCGTTCGCGCCCAGCCGCGACTTGTTCGGCGTGCCGTCAAGCCGGCGCAGCAGCGCGTCGACATGGAGCTGGTCCTCCGCGTCGAGGCCCGACAGCGCGTCGAAGACCTCGCCATTCACCGCGTCGACCGCCTTGCGCACGCCCTTGCCGCCGTAGCGCGCCTTGTCGCCGTCGCGCAGCTCCACGGCCTCGTGGGCCCCGGTCGAGGCGCCGGACGGCACCGCGGCGCGGCCGATCGTGCCGTCGGCGAGGCGCACGTCGACCTCGACGGTCGGGTTGCCGCGGCTGTCGAGGATCTCGCGCGCGCGGATGTCGGTGATGGCTGTCATCTCGGCGGTCTCCGTCGTGTGGGTGCGCGGTCTAGCAGGGGCGTCGCGGCGGCTCAACCGCGTTGGGCCGCCAGCGGCAGCTCGCAGGACAGCAGGCAGCCGAACTCGCGCGGGAACTCGCAGCTCACCCGCGCATGGACGGCGCCCTGGCGGTCGATGAAGGCGCCGGAGGGGCCGCAGGGGAAGACGCCCTCGTGCCAGATGTCCGGGTGCATGCACAGCCCGCGCGAGCCGTCGAACCAGAAGTTCACGAAATGCTCGGGCCTGACGTCGTCGCCCGGCAGGGCCATCGGCACGACGAAGGGCGCGCGCGCCTTGGGAAAGAACATCTGCCCGCCATCGGGATGGTAGTTGGCGTGCCAGAGGAGGACGCGCCGCCCCGGGCCGCCGCCATCCGTCGCGTCGGGCCGGCTGGCGAGGCCGATGACATAGGCGCCGCCGACCGCGGCATTGGCGCCATGGAGCCGCCCGTCGCGCCATTCGCTCGCGAACTCGCCCGCGGTGATGCCGCCCTCGTCGCCGCAATCCGGGTCGACCGGGCGCCAGCCCCGCGCCGGCCAGCGCACGATCTCGATCCGGCAGCGGGCGGGATCGTCGACCAGCCGCCCGTAGCCGCGCAGGCTCTCCTCGGTCGCCACGACCAGCGGCGCCTCGACGATGCGCAGGCCCGGGCCGATGGGCGGGTCGTCGTAGCGCGGCACGTCAGGCCGCGCGGCCGCGGCGGCAAAGGCATCGCCGTTCATGCCCATTCCCTCCCCCACGGTCTCAGCAATCGAGCCGCGCGGCGAGCTCGCCGAAGTCGCGCGCGACGATGTCCCAGGGGGCCGCATCGCCGCGATCCGTGCGACGTCCCTCCCCGAACTCCAGCGGCCGCGCGACGAAGCCCGTGCGCAGGCCGACGGCGGCGGCTGCGCGCAGGTCGTCCTCGTGCGCGGCGCCCAGCATCACCTCGCCCGGCTCGAGGCCGAGCATCGCCACGGCGTTGAGGTAGGATCCCGGGAGCGGCTTGTAGGCGCGGCTCGTCTCGGCGCCCAGGATCAGGTCCCAGGGCAGGCCCGCGCGCCGCGCCATGTTGAGCAGCAGCGCCACGTTGCCGTTGGACATCGGCGCGATCACGTAGCGCCGGCGCAGCCGCGCAAGGCCGTCGACGACGTCGGGCCAGGGATCGAGCCGGTGCCAGGCGCGCGCGAGGTCGCGCCGCTCCGCCTCGTCGAGCATGCCGAGGCCGAATTTCGGCAGCAGCGCGTCGAGGCTCTCGCGATGCAGGACGTCGAGGATCGTCCAGGGGCGTCGACCGGAGCGGACCTCCTCCATCGCCGGCTGGTAGCGACCGCGCCACGCATCCGCGAAGCCGTGCGCGTCGATCGCGACGGAACGCCGCGCGGCGGCCAGCGCGACCTCGCGCGCGACGCCGCTGCGCCAGTCGACGCAGGTGCCGAAGACGTCGAAGACGACGGCCTTGATGGACTCGGAGGGCTTCATGATGCTTGGCCCGGGGAGAAATGGGACATGGACGAACCCATGCTAGGCGAGACGCAGCCGCTGTCCAACGCGATCGCCGCCTTCCCGGCCGCCGGCCGGAAGGCGCTCGTCGAGGTCGTGGCGCCGCTCGACTTCGCGGGCGTGCTGTCGCCGCAGCAGGCGCGGTTCATCGCGCAGGCCGCCGGGCTCGACGCGGACGGCCTGCTGCAGGCGCTGCTGCCCGTCGCCGCCGCCTATGCGCGCCCGCCGATCTCCGGGTTCTTCGTCGGCGCGGTGGCGCGCGGCCACACCGGCGCGGTCTATTGCGGCGCCAACCTCGAGTTCCCCGGGACCTCGCCCTGGACGTCCGTCCACGCCGAGCAGGCCGCGGCGGCGCGCGCATGGGCCGCGGGCGAGGCCGCGATCGACGCCCTCGCCGTGGATGCGGCGCCCTGCGGCATGTGCCGCCAGTTCCTGATGGAGCTCGGCGCCCCCTCGCGCCTCGCCATCCTCGTGCGCGGCGAGGCGCCGGCCACGCTCGCCGCATTGCTGCCTCGCGCCTTCGGCCCCGCCGACCTTGGCCGCGCCGGATCCCTGCTCGCCGGACAGCGCCCGGGACTCGAGTTCGACGGCGGCGAGGGCGACGCGCTCGCGCTGGCGGCGCTCGCCGCCGCGCGCCGCAGCTACGCGCCCTATACCGGCGCCGAGGCCGGCGTCGCGCTGCGCCTGCGCTCGGGCGCGATCGTCGATGGAAGCTACGCCGAGAGCGCGGCCCACAACCCCGGCCTCGCGCCGCTCGCCATGGCGCTGTCGCGGCGCGTGATGGAAGGGCTGGAAGGCGACGAGATCGTCGCCGCGACGCTGGTCGCCACCGGGCACGCGCTCGTCGACCATGCTGCCGTGGCGCGAACTCTCCTCGCGGCCATGGCGCCCGGTGTCCGGCTGCACCTGCGCGCCGCGCGCCACGGCTGACGCGCTTCGGGCCGGGGCAGGATCGCGTTCAGGCGAGGCGACGCAGCGGGTTCGCCTTGGCGAGCCGGTCGAAGGCCTGCAGCTCCGCAAGCAGCGACGGCATGTCGCGCAACCGCACCATGTTCGGGCCGTCGGATGGCGCGGCGTCCGGGTCCTGGTGGGTCTCCATGAACACCGCGGCCACGCCGAGCGCGACCGCGGCGCGCGCGATCGCCGGCACGAACTCGCGCTGGCCGCCGGAGGACGTGCCCTTGCCGCCCGGCTGCTGCACCGAATGGGTCGCGTCGATCACGACCGGGTAGCCGGTCTCCGCCATGATCGGCAGCGCGCGCATGTCGTTGACGAGGGTGTTGTAGCCGAACGACACGCCGCGCTCGGTCAGCAGGATGCGCTCGTTGCCGGCATCGGCGATCTTCGCCGCCACGTTCCGCATGTCCCAGGGGGCGAGGAACTGCCCCTTCTTGACGTTCACCGCCCTGCCCGTACGCGCCGCGGCGACCAGCAGGTCGGTCTGGCGGCACAGGAAGGCGGGGATCTGCAGCACGTCCACCGCCTGCGCGACCTCGGCGCATTGCGCGGCGTCGTGCACGTCGGTCAGGACGGGGCAGCCATGGCGCTCGCGGATCTCCGCGAAGATCGGCAGCGAGCGCTCGAGGCCGAGCCCGCGCGCGGCGCTGGCGGAGGTGCGATTCGCCTTGTCGAAGCTGGTCTTGTAGACGAGCCCGATGCCGAGCCTCGACGTCATCTCGGCCAGCGCGGCGCTGGTCTCCAGCGCGTGGTCGCGGCTCTCCAGCTGGCAGGGCCCCGCGATCAGCACGAACGGCCGGTCGTTGGCGAGCGCAAGGCCGCCGATCTCGACGAGGCGTGGCCGGGTCGATTGCGCCATCGCCGTCAGACCAGCCGGCTCTGCTCGACCGCAGCCCGGATGAACGAGGTGAACAGCGGGTGCGGGTCGAAGGGCTTCGACTTGAGCTCGGGGTGGAACTGCACGCCTACGAACCAGGGATGGCCGGGGACCTCGACGATCTCCGGCAGCTCGCCGTCGGGCGACATGCCGGAGAAGCTCAGGCCCGCCGCCTCGAGCCGCGGCTTGTAGTTGATGTTCACCTCGAAGCGATGGCGATGGCGCTCGCGGATCGCGTCGGCGCCGTAGATCCCGCGCACGCGGCTGCCAGCCTTGAGCAGGCAGTCATAGGCGCCGAGGCGCATCGTGCCGCCCTTGTTGTCGTCGGCGCCGCGCTTCTCCACGCTGTTGCCGCGCACCCACTCCGTGAGCAGGCCGACCACGGGCTCGCTGGCGGGGCCGAACTCGGAGGAGTTGGCGCCGGCGATTCCGCAGAGCGAGCGCGCCGCCTCGATCACCGCCATCTGCATGCCGAAGCAGATGCCGAAATAGGGCACCTGGCGCTCGCGCGCGTAGCGCACCGCGGCGATCTTGCCCTCCGCGCCGCGCTCGCCGAAGCCTCCGGGCACGAGGATGCCGTGCGCGCCGTCCAGCGCGTCGAAGCATCCCGGCGCGCCGCTCTCGAACTGCTCGCTGTCGAGCCAGTTGAGGCGGACGCGCACGTTGTTGGCGATGCCGCCATGGGCGAGCGCCTCGGCCAGCGACTTGTAGGCGTCGAGGAGGTTCGTGTACTTGCCGACCACCGCGATCTGCACCTCGCCCTCGGGCGACCTGATGCGGCGGACGATCTCGCGCCAGCGGCCGAGGTTGGGCGCGGTGGCGAGCTGAGCCTTCATGTCGAAATGGCGCAGCACCTCGCGGTCGAAGCCAGCCTCGTGGTACTGCAGCGGCACCTCGTAGATCGTCGAGGCGTCGAGCGCGGGGATCACCGCGTCCTCGCGGATGTTGCAGAACAACCCGATCTTCCGGCGCGCCGAGGCGGGCATCTCGCGGTCGCTGCGGCAGAGCAGGATCGAGGGCTGGATGCCCACCGACTGCAGCTCCTGGACCGAGTGCTGCGTTGGCTTCGTCTTGAGCTCGCCCGCCGACGGGATCCACGGCAGCAGCGTCAGGTGGACGAATAGCGCGCGCTCGCGGCCGAGCTCGTTGCCGAGCTGGCGGATCGCCTCGAGGAAGGGAAGGCTCTCGATGTCGCCGACCGTGCCGCCGACCTCGCAGAGCAGGAAGTCCGCATCGTCGAGGTCGGAGACGACGAACTCCTTGATCGCGTCGGTGACGTGGGGGATCACCTGCGCGGTCGCGCCAAGATAGTCGCCGCGGCGCTCCTTCGCGATCACGTTCGAGTAGATACGCCCGGTGGTGATGTTGTCGCTCTGGCGCGTAGCCACGCCGGTGAACCGCTCGTAGTGGCCGAGGTCGAGGTCGGTCTCGGCGCCGTCGTCGGTGACGTAGACCTCGCCGTGCTGGTAGGGCGACATCGTCCCGGGATCGACGTTCAGGTAGGGGTCGAGCTTGCGCAGGCGGACCTTGAAGCCGCGCGCCTGGAGCAGCGCGCCGAGCGCCGCCGAGGCAAGGCCCTTGCCGAGCGAGGAGACCACGCCGCCGGTTATGAATATGAACCGCGTCATGGAGGCCCTACCTAGCCGAGAGGATGCGCCAACCCAAGCCTCGGCTGGGGCTGCGAAGTCGAATCTTTGTATTGACGGCGCGCCGCGACTCGCGGCCGCTGGGACGGCGTCAGCGGGTCGGCGGGGCCGGCGTGCTGGGCTGCGCGGGCGCCGCGGGGATCTGGTCGACGATCGAGCGCCGCTCGCGCCCCGCGCCGGCGATGATGGCGAGCGCGAGGCTCACGACCATGAAGGCAGCGGCGAGTATGCCGGTGGTGCGCGTCAGCAGGTTGGTCGTGCCGCGCGCCGTCATGAAGCTGCCCATGCCGCCCGAAGAACCGATGCCGAGCCCGCCGCCCTCGCTACGCTGGACCAGGACCACCCCGACGAGGGCGATCGCGATCATGATGTGGACGACGATGAGGACCTGGAACATGGGCTTGGCCTGGAGGCGTTGCTTCGTGGTGCGGCCTAATTAGACGCTCGGGCGGCGCGAATCCAGCCCCGCGAGCCCTTGCCGCGGCGGCTCAGCCCGGCGACGCGGCGACGATGGCGAGGAACTGGGCGGCATCGAGGCTGGCACCGCCGACCAGCGCGCCATCGACGTCGGCCAGCGCCTGGAGCTCGGCGGCGTTGTCGGGCTTGACCGATCCGCCATAGAGCAGCGAGATCCCGGCGCCCCCCGCGATCCTCGCGCCCAGGCGCGCCCTGATGCCGGCATGGGCCTCGGCGACCTGCGCGGGCGTGGCCACCCTGCCCGTGCCGATCGCCCACACGGGCTCGTAGGCGACCAGCGTGTCGCCTGCCCCCGAGCCGCCGGGGACCGAGAGGTCGACCTGCCGCGCCAGCACCTCGGAGGTGCGCCCCGCCTCGCGCTCGGCGAGGCTTTCGCCGACGCAGACCACCGCAACGAGCCCGGCGCGATGCGCGGCCTCCGCCTTGGCGCGGACCGTCGCGTCGTCCTCCGAGTGCAGCGTCCGGCGCTCGGAATGGCCGACGATGACGTATCGGCAACCCGCCTCGGCCAGCATCTCGGCCGAGACGTCCCCGGTGAAGGCGCCGGACGGGCGCGCATGGCAATCCTGGCCGCCGAGCGCGACGCGTCCCTCGCCCGTTTCCGCCGCCACCATCGCCAGCAGCGTCGCCGGCGGGCAGAGCACCACGCGCGGCGAGGCGCGGCCGCTCGCCGCCACGGCCGCGGCGACGGCGCGCGCGAGCGCCTGCGCGCCCACCCGCGTGCCGTTCATCTTCCAGTTGCCGATGACGTACCTAGTCCTCGACATGCCATAGCCCTCGTCCTGCCTTGGTCGGGCCCGGCATCGCGGCCAGGCGCCGCAATCGCTAGCATGAAGGCTCCGTGCGCCAAAGGCCCGCGCTTCTCCCGAGGTTGCCGCTCCGCGACCGCGTCCCTATAGTCCGCCGGCTTCGAACGAAAGCCATTCCAGATGCTCCAGAAGATCCGCGACAAGTCGGCAGGCGTCGTCGTCAAGGTCCTGTTCCTGTTCCTCGTGCTGTCCTTCGCGGTGTGGGGCATCGGCGACTACAAGTTCCTGCAGCGCGCCGAGGCGCCCGCGATCTCGATCGGCGGCGATCCCGTGCCGGCCGACCAGGTCAGGCTGGAGTTCCAGCGCGACCTCGACCGGCTGCGCCGCAGCCTCGGCGAGATCGACCGCGACGTCCTGCGCCAGTTCGGCGTCGCCGGCCAGAGCGTCGAGCGCGTGGCGAACCAGCGCACGCTCGACCGCGCCGCGGAGCGAATGTCCCTCGTCGTCAGCGACGCGGTGGTCCGCCAGCGCATCCAGGAGGACCCGAACTTCCGCGGCGCCGCGGGCTTCGACGCCAACGCCTTCCGCCGCCTGCTGCAGGAGAACGGCTTCACCGAGCAGCGCTATGTCGACCTCCTGCGCGGCGATGCCGCGCGCAGCGCGCTGGTCGAGGCCGTGTCCGCCTCCCTCCCCGCACCCGCGGCCATGGTCGAGGCGCTCTACCGCCACCGCGAGGAGAAGCGGCGAGGCGAGACGATCTTCGTGCCGGTCGACTCGATGCCCGATCCGGGCACGCCCTCCGACGCCGACCTGCAGGCCGCATACGAGGCCAACGCGGAGCGCTTCACCGACCCCGAGTTCCGCAGCGGCATCGTCGTGCGCATCGGCCTCGAGGAGATCCGCGCCTCCATACCCGTCGACGAGCAGCAGCTCCGCGCCGAGTTCGACGCCCGTCGCCGCGAGTTCTCGACGCCCGAGCGCCGCGTCGTCGAGATCGTCCGCTTCGACGACGAGGCGTCCGCCGCGGCCGCGCGCAGGGAGATCGAGGGCGGCGCCGACTTCATCGACGTGGCCGCGAAGGCGGGACAGACGCCCGAGCAGGTCCGCGCCTTCGGCAAGGTCTCCGCGTCGAGCCTGCCGGCCGAGCTCTCGCGCCCGGTCTTCGCGCTCGCGGCGAACGAGGTCTCGGCCCCGATCCCGACGCCGCTCGGCGTCTTCCTCGGCAGGGCGACGGCGATCGAGCCGGGCGTCGATCCTTCCTTCGAGGACCTGCGCGGCGCCCTCGCCGACGAGATCGTGCGCCGGGCCGCGGCCGAGGTCGCGTACCGCATCGCGACGAAGGTCGAGGAAGGCGTCAACGAGGGCAAGCCGCTGCAGGATGCCGCGGCCGCCGCCGGCGTTCCCGTCGTGCCCGTCGAGGCCGCCGACCCGATGGGTCGCGACCGCCGCGGCCTGCCGATCCCCGCCTTCGCCGCCGCACCCGAGGCGCTTCGCGCCTTCGGCGAGGCGATCATCGGCCGCGATTCGCAGCTGGTCGAGACGCGCTCAGGCGCTTTTTTCTTCGTTCGCGTCGATGCGCTCACCCCCAGCGAGAGGCGCCCGCTGGCCAGCGTGCGCGACGACGTGGCGGCGATCTGGACCGCCGGCCGGCGCGACCAAGCGGCGCGGGCGCGCGCCGAGCAACTGGCCGCCGAGATCCGCGGCGGCAAGGGGATCGGCGCCGTCGCCGCCTCGGTCGAGGGCCAGCCGGCGCAGACGCCGGCCATGCATCGCGACGGCAGGGTCGAGGGCGCGCAGCAGCGCCAGCCATCCGCCCTCGCCGCGCGGCTGTTCCAGCTCAGGCCGGGCGAGGTCGGCACCGCGGCCACGGGCGAGGGCTACTTCGTCGTGCGCCTCGAGGAGGTGATCGCAGCCGACCCGGCGCAGGCGCAGCCCCAGCTCCAGCGCCTGTCCGACGGCCTCTCCCAGGCGATCGCGGCGGAACTCGGCCAGCAATACCTGAAGGCGCTGCGCGAGCGGCTGATGGTGGTCGTCGACCCCGCGGCCGTCGAGAAGCTCTACCAGAACTGACCGCGGCTCAGGCGGGCCCGGCAAAGCCGAAGCCGGCCCGCTCTATCGCCGCGCGCAGCGTCGCCTCCGCGACCTCCCCGTCGATGCTGACGCTCCCCGCGGCGCGATCGACGACGACGTCGCAGCCAGGCGCCGCCGCCTTGGCGGCGCGCTCCACCGCGCGCGCGCAGCCGTCGCAGGTCATTCCATCGACGCGATAGGCGATCGCCATGCGGTTGCTCCTCTCCGGCGGGGACAGCCCGGCCAGTCACCGAGCGGCGCGGCCACGCTCCAGGTTGCGGCGGATGATGGTCGTCACCGGCACGGCCTGCAATCCCCTGTCCTGCAGGCCCGGCAGCCACGCGGCCAGCGCGGCGAAGGTCGCGTCATGCGGATGTCCGATCGCGACGGCGTGGCCACGCCGCCGGGCGATGCGCTCGAGCTCGCGCAGCTGGCGATTGATCGCGTCCGTCGTCGCCTCGTTGTCGAGGAAGACGTCGCGCATCGCGGCCGGCACGCCCGCCTCGCCTGCCGCATGGCTGCCCTGGCTCTCGGCCGCGGTCCTCGAATCCACGAAGACGAGCCCGCGCGAGCGCAGTTCCTCCATCAGCGGCCCCATCAGCCTGCGGTCGACGGTGAAGCGGCTTCCCATGTGGTTGTTCAGGCCGACCGCGTCCCCGAAGCGATCGAGGGCCGCGCCGACCCGGCCGCGGATCTCGACCGCCGCGAGGTCGACGGTCAGCGCGTGCGGCCCCGGGCTCTCGCCACCCATCGGCTGCATCGGCATGTGGAGCAGGATCTCGTGCCCGCGCTGCCGGGCCAGCACCGCGAGCGCCGGCGCGTCGCGGCCATAGGGAAGGAACGAGAGCGTAAGCGGCGTCGGCAATCCGATCGCCCGCATCGCGCGGGGCCGGTCGAGCCCCATGTCGTCGATGACGATCGCGACGTATCCGCGGCCCGGCTGCAGCACGACGGGGACGGAACGCTTCTCCCATTCGGCGTCGATGGCCCGGATCGCGGGACCGGGCGCCGACCCTGCATCCGCCCCGCTCGCGCCGCCCTGGCCGCCGCCGCGCGCGGCCGCGAGCCTCTCCTCCGCGGCGGCGTTCTCCTCGTCGAGGGCGATCTCGATCTCCTCGTCCGGAAGCGAGACGCGGGCGATGTCCTCGCCGCCGTCCCGCCTGGGCACGAGGACGTGGAGCGTCGCCAGCAGGACGAAGGCGAGCGCGCCGGCGACGACGGTCGACCGGCGCAAGCGCAGGAAGCCCGGGACCGCGAGCCTGGGGAGCGCGAGCTTCATCGCCCGTTACCCGGCTTCCAGCGCGCGAGGCGCATGGAGTTGAGCGCCACCGCAAGCGAGGAGAAGGCCATCGCCGCGCCGGCGATCATCGGGTTGAGGAGGCCGAGGGCGGCGGCGGGCAGGCCGGCGAGGTTGAACACGCTCGCCCAGAACAGGTTCTCGCGGATCCGCGCGCGCGCGGCACGGGCGAGTTCGACGGCGTCGGCTACCTGCGAGACGTCGCCGCGCATCAGGGCGGCACCCGCGGTCTCGAGCGCGGCGTCCGCCCCGCCGCCGACCGCGAGGCCGATATCTGCCGCCGCGAGCGCCGGCGCGTCGTTGACGCCGTCGCCGACGACCGCGACGACGCACCCTTCCGCCTGCAGCCGCGCGACGAGGTCGAGCTTCGCCTGGGGGCGCGCCTCGGCGACGAAGTCGGGGATGCCCAGGTCGCTAGCCACGCGGGCGGCGCTGGCGCGGGCGTCGCCGGTGGCCATCCAGGACGCTACGCGCAGCCGACCGAGGCGCGCGATGGCCGCGCTGGCATCGGCGCGCAGCGGGTCGCCGAGCGCCACGACGCCGACGACGCTGGCGTCGCGGGCGACGAAGACGCGGGTGAGCCCGTCGCGATCGTACCCGGCCACGCGCTCGTCGAAGGCCAAGGCATCGAGCCCGGCCTGCCGCATGAGCTCCGAGGTGCCGAGGATCACGAGCGCGCCATCGACCCGCGCCTTGATACCGCGGCCGGGGATGGCTTCCACCTGGGACGGCGTCGGCGGCTCGATCCCGTCCTGCGCGGCGCGCGCGGCGATGGCGCGGGCAAGGGGATGCGTGCTGCCGCGCTCGACGGCGGCGGCGAGGGACAGGACGTGGCGCTCGCCGCCCTCGCGCGCCGCGGCGACGTCCATGACGGCGGGGCGGCCCTCCGTGAGGGTCCCCGTCTTGTCGAAGACCACCACGCCGACATCGGCGAGCCGCTCCAGCGCGGCAGCGTCCTTGACCAGGATCGCGTGGCGCGCGGCGACGCCGCAGGCCGCGACCACGGCCATCGGCGTGGCGAGGCCCAGGGCGCAGGGGCAGGCGATCACCAGAACGCTGACGGCGGCGGCCAGGCCCGCGCGGGCGTCTCCGGCCAGCAGCCACCAGCCGAGGAAGGAAAGCACGGCGATCGCGAGCACCGCGGGCACGAAGATGGCGGCGACCTTGTCGACGAGCCGCTGCACCGGCGCCTTCGACGCCTGGGCGCGCTCCACCAGCCTGACGATCCGCGCGAGCGTCGACTGCGCGCCGACGCCCTGGACCTCGACGCGCAGCAGGCCGTCGCCATTGACCGAGCCGGCGATGACGAGGTCGCCGGGGCGCTTGGGCACGGCGCGGCTCTCGCCGGTGATCAGCGCCTCGTCGGCGTCGCTCTCGCCCGATCGCACGACGCCGTCGGCGGGAAAGCGCTCGCCGGGCCGCACGATCGCGACGTCGCCGCGGCGAAGCGACGATGCGGGGACGTCCGCCTCCGTGCCGTCGCGCTCGACCCGGGCAAGCTCCGGCAGCAGCGCCGCGAGGGCGCGGATCGCCCGCACGGCGGAGCGCCGCGCGCGCAGCTCGAGCGCGCGGCCGAGCAGCACCAGCGCGACCACGACGGCCGAGGCCTCGAGGTAGTGGTGCGGGTGGCCGAACGGGTCGCGCAGGATGGCGGCGACGCCGGACAGGAAGGCCGCGCTCGTCCCGATCACGACCAGCAGGTCCATGTTGCCTGCGCGCGCCTTCAGGGCCTTCCATGCCGCCGTGTAGAGCGGCAGGGCGAGGAAAAGCTGGATCGGCGCGGCAAGCGTCAGCGCGAGCAGCGGCGGCAGCCTGAACCACGGGATGCCGAAATGGCCGGGCATCTCCGCCAGCAGCGGCAGGGCGAGCGCCAGGGCGGCACCGACGCGCATCGCCTCGCGCGCCGGGATGCCCTCGATGCCGTCCCCCGGCGCCCCGGCGACCTCCGCCGCGGCGTCGTAGCCGGCCTCCTCGACGGCGGCGCGCAGGCGCTCGATGGCGTCCGGCCCGCCGGCGGCGACGACGACATCCGCGCGCTCGGCGGCGAGGCTGACCGCCGCCGCCTCCACGCCCTCGACGCGCGCCAGCGCGCGCTCCACCCGCGACACGCAGGCCGCGCAGGTCATCCCGCCGATCCGAAGGGTAACCGTCTCGCTCATCGCCCCCTTTATGCGCCAGCGCAGGCCGGGCCGAAAGTGTTGCAAAGGGTCCTTGAACCGCCGAAAAGTCCGGGTCCCCATCGCCTCCGGAGCGCCTTCCCGTCATGACAGTCGACATGGACAAGCTCAAGGCCCTCATCGCCCGCGTCGCCGACGGCAAGGCGCTCGGCGTCGAGGAGGCGCGGACCGGCTTCGAGGCGCTGATGTCGGGCAACGCGACCCCGGCGCAGATGGGCGGCTTCCTCATGGCGCTGCGCGTGCGCGGCGAGACGATCGACGAGATCACCGGCGCGGCCGAGGTGATGCGCGCGCGCGCCGCCCGCATCAGCGCCCCGCCCGACGCGATCGACATCGTGGGCACGGGCGGCGACGCGATCGGGACATGGAACGTGTCCACCGCGAGCTCGATCGTCGTCGCGGCCTGCGGCGTCCCGGTCGCCAAGCACGGCAACCGCGCCCTGTCCTCGCGCTCCGGCGCGGCCGACGTGCTCACCGTGCTCGGCGTGAACACCGACGCGGATTTCCGCCTGATCGAGCGCGCGATCGCCGAGGCGCGGATCGGCTTCATGATGGCGCCGCGCCACCATGCGGCGATGCGCAACGTCGCCGGCCCGCGCGTCGAGCTCGGAACGCGCACGATCTTCAACATCCTCGGCCCGCTCGCGAACCCGGCCATGGTGACGCGCCAGCTGGTCGGCACCTTCGCGGAGCGCTGGATCGAGCCGATGGCCGCGACGCTCGGCAATCTCGGCTCGACCCGCGCCTGGGTGGTCAGCGGCAGCGACGGCATGGACGAGATCACCACGACGGGACCGACCGCGGTCGCGGAGCTGCGCGACGGGCGCGTCACGCGCTTCACCATCTCGCCCGAGGATGCCGGGCTGCCGCGCGCGCAGCTGGCAGACCTCAAGGGCGGCACGCCGGCGGAGAACGGCGCCGCGATCATGGCGCTGCTCGGCGGCAAGCCTGGCGCCTTCCGCGACATCGTGCTGCTGAACGCGGCCGCGGCGCTCGTCGTCGCCGACAAGGCCGGCTCGCTGCGCGACGGCGCCCGGATGGCCGTGCAGGCAATCGATTCCGGCGCGGCGATGGCGACGCTCTCGCAGCTCATCGCCATCACCAACGCCCCCGCGCCGGGCTGAGCGCGGGCGCCATGAGCGACGTCCTCGCCCGCATCTGCGCCGCGACGCGCCACGAGGTCGAGCGCCGCAGGGCGATCGTCGCGCAGCCCGCGCTCGAGGCGCGCGCCGCGCGCATGCCGGCGCCGCGCGGCTTCCGCGCCCGGCTCGCCGCCGACGCCACGCCCGCGCGGCCCGCGCTGATCGCGGAGATCAAGAAGGCGTCACCCTCGAAGGGCGTCATCCGCGCCGACTTCGACCCGCCCGCCCTCGCCCGCGCCTATCGCGACGCCGGGGCGAGCGCGCTGTCGGTGCTGACCGACAAGCCCTGGTTCCAGGGCCGCGACGAGTACCTCGTCGCGGCGCGCGCCGCGGTCGAGCTTCCCGCCCTGCGCAAGGACTTCATGCTCGAGCCCTACCAGGTGCTCGAGGCGCGCGCGCTGGGCGCCGACTGCATCCTGCTCATCATGGCGGCGCTGTCGCCGGGCGAGGCCGCGTCGCTGCATCGCCTCGCCCGCGACCTCGGCCTCGACGTGCTGGCGGAGGTCCACGACCCCGCGGAGCTCGACCAGGCGCTGGCGCTGGAGGGCGCGCTGCTCGGCGTCAACAACCGCGACCTGCGCAGCCTGGCGGTCGACATCGCCACCTTCGAGCGCCTCGCCGCGCACGCGCCGCGCGATGCCTTCCTCGTCGCCGAGAGCGGGCTCGCGACGCCGGCGGACGTGGCGCGCGTCGCGGCCGCGGGCGCCCGCGCGATCCTCGTCGGCGAATCCCTGATGCGCGAGCGCGACGTCGCCGCCGCGACCCGCGCGCTAATGACGACGGGAGGACGCGCATGACGGGCGAACTCACGCATTTCGACGCGCAGGGACGCGCGCGCATGGTCGACGTCTCGGACAAGGACGCGACGGCGCGCGTGGCGGTCGCGCGCGGCACGGTCACGATGGCGCCGGAGACGCTGCGGCGCATCTCGGGCGGAGAGATCGCGAAGGGCGACGTTCTCGCCGTCGCGCGGCTCGCCGGCATCATGGCCGCGAAGCGCACGCACGACCTCATCCCGCTCTGCCACCCGCTGGCGCTCACCGCGGTCGAGCTCGACCTGCGCGCCGACCCCGCGCGCGACGCGGTCGACATCGAGGCGCGCGTCAGGACCTCCGGCAGGACCGGCGTCGAGATGGAGGCCCTGACCGCCGTTTCGGTCGCCGCCCTCACCGTCTACGACATGTGCAAGGCGATCGACCGCGCGATGCGCATCGGCGACATCCGCCTCGCGCACAAGAGCGGCGGGAAGTCCGGCACGTTCGAGGCCGCGGAATGATCTCCGTCGAGGACGCGCTCGGCCGCATCCTCGCCGCGCTCGCGCCCTGCGGCGCGGAGACCGTGCAGGTCTCGGAGAGCTTCGGGCGCGTGCTCGCCGAGGACGTCGTCGCGCGCGTGACACAGCCTCCCGCTGCCGTGTCGGCGATGGACGGCTACGCCGCGCGCGGCGGCGACGTGGCCGCCGGGCCGGTGTCGCTGCGCCAGGTCGGCGCGGTGCCCGCGGGCTCTTCATTCCACGGCGTCGTCGGCCCCGGCGAGTGCGTGCGCATCTTCACCGGCGCGCCCCTCCCCGAAGGCGCCGACACGATCGTGATCCAGGAGAACGTGGACGCGGAGGGAACGACCATCCGGGTGCGCGAAGCCACGACGCCCGGGCGCTTCGTCCGGCCGGCCGGGCTCGACTTCCGCGCCGGCGATGTCGGCCTCGCGGCGGGCGGTGTGGTCGGCGTGCGCCAGCTCGGCCTCGCCGCGGCGATGAACAGGCCGTGGCTGCGCGTGGCGCGCAAGCCGCGAGTCGCCATCCTCGCGACCGGGGACGAGGTCGTGATGCCTGGCGAGCCGGTCGGCCCCAGCCAGATCGTGTCCTCGAACGGCCTCGCGCTCGCGGCCTTCGTGCGCTGCTGGGGTGGCGAGCCGGTGCAGCTCGGCATCGCGCCCGACCGCAGCGACGCGCTGCAGGCGATGGCCGCGGGCGCCCAGGGCGCCGACCTGCTCGTGACCACCGGCGGCGCCTCGGTGGGCGAGCACGACCTCGTGCGCTCGGCCCTCGGCGCGAAGGGCCTCGCGCTCGACTTCTGGCAGATCGCCATGCGGCCGGGGAAGCCGCTGATGTTCGGGCGCATCGGCGCGACGCCGATGCTGGGCCTGCCGGGCAATCCCGTCTCCTCCCTGGTCTGCAGCGTCGTGTTCCTGCGACCGATCCTGCTGCGCCTGCTCGGCGTGAGCGACCTCGAGCCGCAGCGCATGGACGCCGTGCTCGGCGCGGCCCTGCCGGAGAACGACCGCAGGCAGGACTACCTGCGCGCCACGCTCTCGCGCGGGCCGGCCGGCGAGAACGTCGCCACGGCCTTCGCGCGGCAGGACAGCTCGATGCTTTCGCTGCTCGCGAAGGCGGACGCGCTCATCGTCCGCCCGCCTCTCGCGCCAGCCCTGCGCGCGGGCGCGACGGTGGGCGTGCTGCCCCTGCGCCAGTCCCTCGCTGGCGTCTGACCACCCTCAGGCGCGCAGGCGGGCGCCCGAGGGATCGATCAGCGGCCTGTCGTGGCGCGCGACCACGCGCCGTTCGCCGAAGGCCTCGACCTCGAAGTCGCCCGCGCCGGGCGCCAGGCACTCGACCGGCACGTAGCCGCACGCGATGCTGCGTCCGGCCGAGTGGCCGTAGCCGCCCGAGCGCACGGTGCCGACGATGCGCCCGGCCTGCAGGATCGCCTCGCCCCCATGCCAGTGGGCGTCTCCAGGCGCGTCGAACCAGGCGAGGCGCCGCCGCACGCCCTCCGCCTTCTGGCGCTCGAGCGCGGCGCGGCCGACGAAGTCGCCCTTGCGCCACGCGACGCAGAAGCCGAGGCCGGCTTCGAGCGGCGTCTCGTCGGGCGTGATGTCCGCGCCCCAGTACAGGTAGTGCTTCTCGAGGCGCAGACTGGAGATGCAGCGATAGCCGGCGTCGGCGATGCCATGCGCCTCGCCCGCGCGCAGGAGCCGCGCATGCACCGCGCGCGCGTCCTCGCTGCGCATGTGCAGCTCCCAGCCGAGCTCGCCCACGTAGCTGACCCGCAGCGCGCGGACCCGCGCATGGCCGATCCAGACCTCGCGCGCCTGCATGTAGGGGCAGGTCGCCGCCGAGACGTCGCTCGACGACGCGGCGGCGAGGACGTCGCGCGCGCGCGGCCCGCAGAGATTGACCACCGCCCAGCCCGAGGTGGCGTCGCTCACGCGCACCGAGCCGTCGCGCGGCAGGTGGTCGTCGAGATGCGCGAGGTCGTGCGGGCCGAAGGCGCTGCCGGTGACGAGGTAGAAGCGGTCCTCCGCGAGGCGCGTGATCGTGAGGTCGGCCTCGATGCCGCCGCGCGCGTTCAGGAACTGGGTGTAGACGATCGTGCCGGGCTTGCGGTCCATGTCGTTGCAGGCGACGCGCTGCAGCGCGGCGAGCGCGCCCGGGCCCTCGATCTCCACCTTGGTGAAGGAGGACATGTCGACGAGCGCCACGCGCTCGCGGATGGCGCGATGCTCCTCGCCGACCGCGTCGAACCAGCCAGGCCTGCGGAAGCCGGGGCGCTCGAGGCGGTCCGACGGGTCGCGCGCGAAGTGGTTCGGGCGCTCCCAGCCGAACTTGCTGCCATGCACGGCGCCGCGCGCGAGCAGGACGTCGTGCAGCGGGCTGGTGCGCGCGGGACGCGCGCTGCTCGGCTCGTGCCCGGGCCAGGCGATCGCGTAGTAGCTCGCGTAGCTCTCGGTGGCGCGGGCGTGTAGGAACTCGGGCGCGGAGTGGATCGGGCCGAAGCGCAGGAGGTCGAAGGCGAAGAGGTTGAAGCCGGGATCGCCCTCGAGGATCCAGTTCGCCATCGCCTCGCCCGCGCCGCCCGCGGCCGCGATTCCCGAGGTGAAGCCGCAGGAGACGAAGAAATTGTCGAGGCCAGGCGCCTTTCCCATGATCGGCTCGCCGTCGGCGCTGATCGGGATCGGGCCGTTGATCATCGACTTGATGCCGGTCTCGCCGAAGGCGGGGATCCTGGAGAGCGCCGCCTCGCCGATCGGCGCGAAGCGATCGAAGTCGCCAGCCAGGAGCTCGGGACCGAAGTCGCGCGGGATGCCACCCGCGCCGAAGACGGGCGTGCTGTCCTCCCAGCCGCCGATGGCGAGGCCGCCGACCTCCGGCTTGGCGTAGAAGCGACCATCGGGATCGCGCAGCGTCGGCAGGTCGGCGGGCAGGCCCGCGATCTTCTCCGTCACCGCGTACTGGTGCTCGAGCGCGCAGACCGGGACCTGCACGCCAGCCATGGCGCCGAGCTCGGCGCCCCACATGCCGGTCGCGTTGACGACCGTGTCGCAGGCGATGGTGCCGTGGTCGGTGACGACATGGGTGACTCGCCGGCCGACGCGCACCAGGCCCTCCACGCGCAAGCCTTCGCGGATGGCGACGCCACCGTCGCGCGCGCCGCGCGCCAGGGCCTGGGTCACGGAGGATGGATCGACGAAGCCGTCCGACGGGACCCACACCGCGCCATGGAGCCCCTTCGCGTCGAGCAGCGGATAGAGCCGCCGCGCCTCCTCCGGCGAGGCGAGGTGGAGCTCGAAGCCGAAGCCCTTGCCCGTCGTCGCGGCGCGGCGGAGCTCGTCCCAGCGTTCCGCGCTCGCCGCGAGGCGCAGGCTGCCGACGCCATGCCAGCCCGTCGCCTGCCCGGTCTCGGCCTCGAGCGTGCGGTAGAGAGCCGCCGAGCGCTGCATCAGCCGCGTGAGGTTCTTCGAGCTGCGCAGCTGGCCGACGAGGCCAGCCGCGTGCCAGGTGGAGCCGTGCGTGAGCTGCCGCCGCTCGAGCAGCAGCACGTCGCGCGCGCCGCGCTTCGCGAGGTGGTAGGCGATCGCGCATCCGATCGCGCCGCCGCCGACGATCACGATGCCGGCCTGGGTCGGGAACGGCGCCATGCTCACGCCCCCGCCATCTCGCCGAGGTACCAGTCCACGAACTGCGCGACGTTGCGCTCGCGCTGCCGCT
>Ga0169931_10004856_pt1 | contig 20726 bp, 19 predicted proteins | sample Kivu_15m_20L_FD_129675 | JGI IMG/M metagenome (GOLD analysis project Ga0169931, IMG submission 129675) | Freshwater microbial communities from Lake Kivu, Western Province, Rwanda to study Microbial Dark Matter (Phase II) - Kivu_15m_20L... | ecosystem: Environmental > Aquatic > Freshwater > Lake... | reverse complement strand
GAGCCGACGTTCTCGCCCTACACGTCGAACCACCACGCGCGCGCGCGTGCGGCGGCAAGCGCCGCCCGCTGGATCCCCTGCCGACGACGCCAAGGCGTCGTCAGCCCCCTGCGCGCCAAGCGCCCCTACTTCTCGAGCGGAACGATCGCCGAGAGCGACAGGTCGATCGCCTTGGGGTCGAGCGTCACGGTGAGCAAGGCGCCCGAACACGCTTCGAGGTAGGTGATGCGCCGCTCCATGGCCGCCTTCATGGCCGGAACCTGCTCGCGCAGCAGCCGGCTCTCGAGTTCCAGCAGTTTCGGCGCGACCAGCGCGTCCACCTCGGCCTGCGTCGACGGGTCGAGTTGCCCGGTCTCCTTGCCGGGGAAGCTCTCGCGCAGAACCTGCGTCTCGAGCGTGCGCCGCTCGCGGTCCCAGTTGATGCGCGACTTGACCTCGTCGAGCGCGTTCTCCTCGGCGACGCGGCGCAGCAGCGGCACCGTGGCGCGCGGATTGAACCAGGCGAACAGATTCGCCGACGAACGCCCTTCGGAAGCGACCTGCGCGAAGTCGGGGCGCTCGGAGAGCCGCTTGACGTTCTCGCTTCGATTGAAGCGCTTGAGCACGTCGGAGAGCAGCGCGTAGGTGTTGGTGATGAAGTACATGTCGCCGTTGCGCGACACGGTGATGTGCCCGGTGCCGTCGATCATCGGCGCCCAGAACTCCCACACTTCGTTGCCGCCGGCCAGCACGTTGGTGTAGACCGCGCGCTGACCGGTGCGGCCGCGCAGTCCGAAACGCGCTTGGTTGTCGCTCACCAGCTGCTGCAACTGCTGGATGCGGCGGTGCGCCTTGTCGGTGTTCTCGGTCCACAACACCACGGCGATCGCCGGAGTCGGGCGACCGTTGTTCGGCGGGTCCTTCTCGGTGTTGTAGGGGTAGTCGTTGTCGCGCACGATCAAACCGACGCGCCCCTTGAAGAGCGCGTCGAGCTCGTCGATCAGCGCCGGCGTGCCGGTGAACTGTCCCGTGCCGCGCAGCGCTTCGTCCAGCAACTGCCGCGTCGCGGAATCGAGCGACTGGTACAGCTCGTTCAAGAACTCGCCCAGGTCCACTTCGATGTGCGCGCACACATGCGCGTCGGCCGGCGTGATGAAGGCGAGGTCGCGCTGGATCTGCGCCACGTCGCGGCCGCGGATGCGGTACAGGCTCTTCTGCACGGGCGTCATGACCTCGCCCGACAGATCGGCGTGGGCGTGCATCACGATCCCCGAATCGAAACCGATCACGCCGCTCACCAGGCGCAGCGACTCGAGCTGGAACAGGCGCGCGGCCAGGCGCGGCCCGAGGTCGAAGGCGTCCTTGGGCGGCCAGGCGCCCGAGAGTCCCAGGCGCTCCATCGCCGTGCGCCAGTCGACGCTGAACTCGATGTCATCGCCGCGCACGGTGCGGCGCTGGTTCTGGATGTAGTCGTTGTAGCGCGCGCTCAGACCGAAGGACTCCTGCGCTCCGCGTGCGTTGAGGTCCAGGGCCTTGGCGACCAGTTCGCGCGACGAACCGGCGACGATCACGTCCGCGATGCGCGCGAGGTGGATCGGCTTGGCCAGGCGTCCGCCGCTGAGCGTCGTGACGCCTTCGGACTCCGCCACGCTCAGCCCCTGCTTGTCGAGGCCGAGCAATCCGGGAAAGCGCAGCGAGGAGACCGCCAGCTTCCCCATCCAGTTGGCGCGCGCGTACAGCGCCCAGTCGGCCGCCTCGAGGGTCGCGCCCTTCAGGTAGCCGGCGATCGCGGTGTCGCGCTCGGCCAACGCGGCGAGCACGTCGACCGGCATGGCCTCGAGTTCCGCCTTGACGCGCGCGAGGTTGGCCTCGAGCGCGTACTGCTGGTCGAGCTCGGCGTACTCGGGCGAAGCGACCCAGGTCTGCCAGGCCGCGCTCTGGTCGAGTTGGTCCTGCACCGCGAGCCGCGGCGGCGCGGAGAAGGCCGAACGCAGGCGCGCTTTCGCCACGAAAAAATCCACGTCGCGCGGCGCCAGAGTGGCGACGTCCGCCGGATAGTCGCTCTCGGTCGGACTGAAGAAGAAGGTCGAGAAGGCGAAGTAGCCAGCGAAGGCGAGCACGCCCAAGACGATCAGCGAGATGCGGAGGAAGCGGGAGCGGATCGCCATGGGAGCGGGTCGGGGGGAGGTAGGGAGAAGGGCGCTAGGTTGACCCGCGGAGCGCGCACTTTCCACCGGCGCGGAAGGGACGCCGCGGCGGCCGCAGACTTCCCCGGCGCTCACCGCAGCGGGACGGAACGACCTTCCTCTCCACGCGAGCCAGCCTGGGCGCGCGGGTGGGCTAGCGCGAAAAATTGCGGTCCGTGCGGTAGCTTTTGTGGTTCCCCATGAGCCTCTCGAAACGTGCGCAGTCGATCTCCCTGTCGGTCACGCTGGCCTTGGACGCTCGCGCCAAGGCGCTCGTCGATGACGGCCGCGACGTGATCAACATGTCGGTCGGCGAGCCCGACTTTCCCGCTCCGCAAGCCGTGCAGGACGCCGCCTGCGCCAAGATCCGCTCGGGGGACGTCAAGTACACGCCGGCCGCCGGCACGCGCGCGCTGCGCAAGGCGGTGGCCGATCACGTCGGCGCCGTGCGCGGCGTGAAGTACGCGCCCGAGGAAGTGTGCATCTGCCACAGCACCAAACACGCGCTGAGCGGCGCCGTCCTGACGCTCGTCGACCCGGGCGATGAAGTGCTGCTGCTGCTCCCCGCCTGGGTGAGTTACGTCGAGATCGTGCGCATCGCCGGCGGCGTTCCCGTGGAGGTCCCCTCGCGCATCGACTGCGGTCCGGACTTCGCCGCGATCGAACGCGCCATCACGCCGCGCACCAAGTGCGTGCTGCTCAACAGCCCGAGCAACCCGACTGGATACGTGTGGACCAAAGACGAAGTGCGCCAGATCGCGGAGCTGTGCCTGCGCCGCGGACTGTGGCTGCTCTCGGACGAGATCTACCAGCGGCTGGTCTACGAGGGCGAGGGCTTCGCCAGCCCGGTGAGCTTGAGCCCCGCGATCCGCGCGCGCACCGTGATCCTCGACGGCGCGAGCAAGTCGTACGCGATGACCGGTTACCGCATCGGTTTCGCCGCAGGACCGCGCGAAGTGATCAGCGGCATCGAACGCCTGCACTCGCACTTGACCGGCGCGCCCAACGCCGTGTCGCAGGAGGGTTACCTCGCCGCGCTCACGAACGGCGAGCCGCCCGAGGTGGCGAAGATGGCCGCGGAGTTCGATGCACGCCGACGCGTGTTGGTCGATGCCCTGCGCGAGTTGGGGCTCCAAACCCCGTGGCCGCGCGGCGCGTTCTACGCCTTCCCCGACGTGCGGGCCTACCTCGACGAGCGCGGCACGCGCGGTTTCTGCGAGGATCTGCTCGAAAAGCACAACCTCGCGCTCGTGCCCGGCACCGCGTTCGGCGTCGACACGCACGTGCGCCTCTCGTACGCGCTCGCGCTGCCCAAGATCCAGGGAGCGATGGCGCGGCTGGACGAGTTCCTGCGCCAGCATCCGCGCCGCGCCCAAGCGTTGGCGGCGGCGCGTTCCTGATTCACCGCGCTAGCAGCGCGGCGGAAAGACGCGCAGCGCCACGGCGCCGGCGCCGTCGAGGATGTCGATGCCCTGCTCCGTCCGCCGCAGAATGCGGCCGGTCGGCAGCACACGCACATCCAGCTCGGAGACTTCGTGGGCGCCAAGCTCCGTGCTCGAGCGCGTGTGGAGATCGACCAAACTCGCCTGGGAACCGATCCCGACCAGGACGTAGCGGCTGCCGCGCCCCTCGAGCCACGTGGCGCTCACGCGCTCGCCCTCCCAACTGGGCGCCAGCAACTCGCCGGTGGCGCTGGAGCGAGCGCTGTAGCTGATGCGGCCGTCGGCGCGCTCGCTGGTCAGCAGCTTCTCGCCGTCCGGCGAGAGGCGGAACAACGCCAGGTCCTCCGACTCGAGCAACACGAACTCGCGCGCCGTCTCGAGCAGCTCGTGCCGCAACAGCCAGCGCTGCTCACCGCGCCGCCGCAGCTCGAACGCAATCCCCGGCCGGGGGCTGACCTCGACGTCGAACAACGAGTGCGTCACCAGTTGCAGCACGGCGCCGGTGTCGCGCCGTTCCACGCGTTCGACGTAGCCGCCCTGCGCGCGGCGCGTCTGCGTGCGCACGGCCCAGTTGGGCGCGTCCGTTGCGGACGGCGTGCGCGGCAAGTCGGAGAGTTGCCCCTCGCGCACCAGGCTGCGGCTCTCGACGTCCAGCCAGCGCACGCGCGGCGCCTGCGAGGAACGGTCGATGAAGACTAGGTGACCTTCCTCATCCCACGGCAGCGGCGCTAGGACGCCCTCGGCGAGCCAACTGCGCTCGCCGTTCTCGAGCGAGACCAGGTACAGCGACTGCGCGCCGGCCACGCGCTCGAGGTCGAGCCCGAACACGAGCCAGCGTCCGTCGGGCGACGGCTCGCACTGCACCAGCAACGCGAGCGGATCGCTCGGATCCACCGGCGCGGGAGCTTCCTCGTCCGGCCGCGTGGGCGTGCTGCGCGGCTCGCTCTCCTCGTCATCCCACGCGCGCCGCGCGACCACGCCGGCGAGGAGCAGAACTGCCGCTCCGGCCGCGACGATCGCCGCACGTTGACGGCCCGGGCCCACGGATCAGCGCTCCGCCTGCGCCTTCGGCGCGGCCGCGTCGAACAGCACGCGCACCTCGCTGAACTCGGCGTCGAGCAGCACGAGTTGCTGCTCCACCTGCGCGATCACGTGCCCGTCAGAGAGCATGCGAAAGCTGCGCCAAGCGCCCGCTTCGTGCGCGGCGCCGAGCAAGGTGTCCACCAGTCGCCGTCGACCGGCTTGTTCGATGGTGAGGAAGCGCGAGCCGCCGCCCGGCGCCCAGTCGACACTGTCGCCCAGCCACGGCCCGGCGATGAGCGCGCCGCTCTGCGCGTCGACGACGCGCACGCGACTGTCGACCCCCTGCTCGCGCACCGCGACCGCGCGGCCGTCCTCGGACCAGGCCCAGTCGATGAGTCCACGGCCTTCGGCGAGCAGCGTCTGCTCTGCGGACGTGCTCAGATCTCGGCGCACCAGGCGCAGTTGGTCCCCCACGCGGCGCGAGTAGAGCACCACGCCCGGCAGCGCACTGACGGCCAGTTCCACGTCGCGTTTGGCGTCGAGCTCGAACTTCATGCGCTCGGCAGGCCACTCGACGCGTCGGGCCGCGGTGCTCTGGCCGACGCGGCGCTGCTCGATACGGGCCCAGCCGTGCTCGAGCGGCGTTTGGAGTTCGGCGCGAATGCGCGAGCGATCGCGCGTGCCCTCGAGCACCTCGCCGCTGCGCGGGTCCGCCCAGGTGAGCAGCGGCGTGCCCCGCTCACTGTCGAGCGTGTAGACGCGCATGCGGTTGCGCGCGTCGAAGACGATCTGCGGCGCGGCGCGCTCGACTTCGCTCAGCTCGCGCACGCCACCGTTCTCCACCGCGATCACCCACGCGTCGTACTGCTCCTGGCGGCCGCGCGCGGCGCTGACCGCCAGCCAGTCTCCGTCGGGCGAAACGCTCCACTCGAGCGCCGGCAACGCGCTCGCGCCTCCCCCTGAGCCGCCGGCGCCGCCGAAGCTGCACAGCCCAAGGCACAACACAGCCCCCAACGCCGACGCGCCGAGCGCGCGGCGTCCCGATACGGACGAGTCGATCATGGTGTTCGTCTTTCCCCGGCGCCGTGATCGAACGCGCCGCGCGCGCTTCTTGATGCAATCCGCGAGCTTGCGCGTGCGCGCTCTGCGCCCATGGCCGCGGACTCACGCGGCGCTGGAAAACTCCTCGCACCTGGGGGCCCGGGCAAGAGCGCGGAGCCGCCCGCCACGTGGCGCGCTTGCGCGGCGCGACGTCTCGCAGCTGCGCCCGCGCAGCGGAACGACGATCCGCTCGCGCTAGCGAGGACGAACGCCGCGGTAGGTGTCCCAGCGACCGCGGGTGTGGACGGCTTCGACGCGCAGCCCTGCGGCCGCGATCGCGGCGAGCGTCATCTCGCGCTTGTGCATCACGCAACCGCTGAAGGCGAACCAGCCGCCGCGCTGCAGACGTCCGGCCATGTCCGCGGCGTGCGCCGCGATCAGGTCCGCGAAGATGTTGGCCAGCACGGCGTCGAACTCGCGCTCGCTCTCGCCCAGGCACTCGAAACCGCCGACGCGGAACTCGCAGCGCTGCGCGACGCGGTTGCGCTGCGCGAGGTCGAGCGCGTAGGGAATCGCGTTCGGATCGATGTCAAAGCCGATGGCCCGCTCCGCGCCGCGCAGCGCGGCGGCCACGCACAACACGCCGCTGCCCGTACCGGCGTCGAGTACGCGCTGTCCCGGTTGCAACTGCTCGCTCACGGCGCGCAAACACGCGCGCGTGGTGGCGTGTCGACCGGTTCCGAACGCGCCGCCCGGCTCGAGAAGCAGTTGGACGTCGTTCGCGCGCAGCGCGCCCTTCCAGTCGTAGGGTGTGATGGCGAACGCGCCGATGCGCACGGCCTTCCAGCTCTTGCGCCAGGAGTTGGCGTAGTCCTCCGGAGGAAGGCGGCGGAAGCGCAACTCGAGCCCGGACAGTTCGTCCGCGCCGGTCGAAGCGGCCAACGCCGCAATCCGGCCCGCGACGTGGGCGCGCAATTCCGGCCCGTCGTCGCTCTCGATCACGAAGGTCCGCACCCAGTCCCAACCGGCGGGAGGCTCGGGTGTCGCCAGGGAAGCGCGGCCGAAGGCCACCGACGTGCACGGGCCGAGCGCAAACGCGTCGGCGATCAACTCGTGCCACTCCACGGGCGCGAGGACGCTGATTTCGATCCAGGCCGGCAGCATGCGGACAGGTCAGGCGCGACGGGTGCAAGAAGAGATTTCTGACTACAGTCGGAGCGCCAGCCTTTATGAGCACTTGACCGCGCGCGGCTGGAATGCTGCGGCAATCGAAAGAAGCGGTCAACCCTGGCGTGTGGCCGCAGTCTCACAGCCCCCAACCCAAGCATGAGCAAGCGCGAGAAAATCGTCGTCATCGAAGACGAAGCCGACATCCTCGAAGTGCTGCAGTACAACCTCAAGCGCGAGGGCTACACCGTGGTGCCCAGCCGCGACGGCGAGGACGGCCTCGCCAGCGTGCGGCGCGAGAACCCCGATCTGGTCCTGCTGGACCTGATGCTGCCCGGCCTCGACGGACTGGAGGTGTGCAAGCGGCTGCAAGCCGATCCCGTCACCGCCAACGTGCCGGTGATCATGGTCACGGCGAAGGGCGAGGAGTCCGACGTGGTCAGCGGCCTGCAGATCGGCGCCGACGACTACGTGACCAAGCCCTTCTCGCCCAAGGAACTGCTGGCGCGCGTGAAGGCCGTGCTGCGCCGCGGTCCGGTGCGGGAGCAGCGCGCGGTCGGCGACCGCGTGGTGCGCGATGGACTTGTCATCGACGCCACCAAACACACCGTGATCGTCGATGGAGAGCCGGCGACCTTCACGGCGACCGAGATGCGACTGGTGCACTTCCTCGCCTCGCACCCCGGCCGCGTGTTCACCCGCGACCAACTCCTGTCGCGCGCCATCGGCGACCACGCCGTCGTCATCGACCGCAACATCGACGTGCACATCGGCGCGATCCGGCGCAAATTGGGCCCCTACCGCGAGCTGATCGAAACGATCCGCGGCATCGGCTACCGCTTCAAGGACGCGGCAGCGACCTGAGCGTCGCTCTCCGCGGCGCCCGACAAGGCCCCCGCCCAAGTCAGCCGAACGCGGCGCATCGGGCCCCGAAAAAAACACCGAGCGCGCGCAGTCCCGCCACCGCGGAAGACTGCGCGCGATTGTTCGTTGCAGCGCGCGATGGAGTGCGCCAGCGCCACTTCGGCGTCGCTGTCTAGCCGCGTTCGACGTCCCAGACCTGCGCGCCGAAGTGATCCCACGGGATGCGGCCTTCGTCGCACTGCTCGTCGGTGGAGAACTGCACGTCGACGAAGTAGATGATCGTCGAGAGCTGCGCCGTGCGCAGGTTCTTGCAACCGTGCGCCACCCCCGGCGGAATCCGCACGAGACGCGAGTTGCCGTCGCCCAGCACGATGCGCATCACCTGACCCTCGGTGGGCGAACCGGCGCGGACGTCCGCGAGCACCAGGAGGATCTTGTCGGTCGGCGGCACGAACCACACGTCCGTCTGGCGCTTGTGGAGGTGAAAGGCCTTGATCGCCAGCGGCTCCATCGTGCTGTAGTTGATCTGCCGCGCCATGAAGCCAGGAAGCTGCTGGTGCGTGCCGTCGCTCAGGCGCCCCAACTCGGTCATCGAACCGCCGTCGTCGTTGAAGCGCTTGAGCTCGACGATTTCGAGGCCTTCGATGCGTTTGCGCGGGCGGTAGTCCTGAACGGCGTAGCGCTGGTTGGCGGCTGCGTTGAACTGCGTCATGGGCGAAGTCGATTCGGGGGTGCGATGGAACGTGCGAGGCGCGGAGAGCATCCGCGCCATCGAGTTTCGACGCAAGCACCATCGCGAGCTTGAGCGGCGCGGCGATTCGGCGCACCGCTCGGGCCTGTACGCCGACCTTCCGAGGCGACAAGCGGGAAGCTCAGGAGCTGGGAAACCAGCTCCGGCCGGCTTGGCGCACGGCAGCAGCGAGACGCGCGGCGACGGCTCCCGCGGGCCGACGCGGACCGATCTGCACGACCGATCCGGCGCCCGACGTCCTCGCTCAGACCGCGGCGTGTCGCCCCGTACGCGGACTGCACCCGACCTCCGGGCGCCACATCGGCGGCGCTGCGCTCGTGCCCTGTTCCCGAATTTCGTCGAAGATCTCGCTGGCCTCGGCGCCTGAGATGTGCGGCGAAATTCGGATCAACTGACTAGATTGCCTTCTCAGCATGCTTCTCCGCGCACTGTGCCTGCTGGTCCTGGCCTTGCCCGCGGGCGACGCCTGCACGCAGTGCCGCGTCGACGCGCGCCGCACGAGCCTGTGCGCCACGCACCTCGACGAGGAGACGAGCACGCTGCGCGAGGAGCGCTCCGTCATGGCGCGTTCGCCCGACCCGCGCGAGCGCGCGAGCGCCCTGGAGCGCGTGGCGCGCCTGACGATCGCGCACACCAACGCACCGTCGCCGAACGTCGCGCGGTTCCTCGCAGACGGCCTCCACGACAGCTCGCTCGAGGTGCGTCGGCGCGCGCTCGCGCTGCTTGTCGACGGGCAGCAGCGCGAGGAGACGGTGCGCGGCTTGATCGACGGATGGCGGGCCGCACTGCGGCTGTGGAAGGACGTGGACGCGCGCCTGGCGCAGCTGGCGGCCGAGGCGCCGAAACAGTCCGCGACGTTCGACATGCAGCAGGTGTCCGACACGACGGCCTACCTCGAGGCGTTGCTCGCCGCGCTCGGCGATGTGCACGACGAACGCGCGTACCGAGAGCTGCTCAACGTGTTCAAGTGGCCGCTGGAACGCACGCCCGGGCGCTTCTACGTCGCAGCGGCGCGTGCCGTCCTCGGGGTCGAGTCCCGCAAGGGCGTCGAGTGCGTGCTCGACTTCGCGCTGACGCTCGAAAACGAACTCGCCGCACAGCGCGTGGCCCCGCGCTTCGCCGCCAAGGACGGCCTCGCCGCGTCGCTCGCGCGTCCGCTCGACAACGCCACGAACGCGCACGTCGAGGCCGTGCTCGAAGCGCTCGCGCACTTCGCCGAGCGGCGCAAACTGCAAGCGCCGGCGCCCAAGCTGGGCACGGCGGCTCAGTGGCGCGCCTGGCTCAAGGGCGCGAAGGACCAACTCACCGAGCGCATGACGCTGCTCGAGTGAGCTCGCGTCTCACCAAAGCCAGTGCGCGCCGGGGCGCACCACCGCGCCCGTGATGCGCTTGCCGCGCAGGCCGTCGACCAATCCCGCGGCCTTGGCCAGCGCGGCTCGCAGTCGCCCGCAGCAAAAGCCGTCGACGAACAGGAACGGCAACGTGGCGACGTCGTAGAGCAGAAAACGCGCCCACTCGCGCGGCCCGGCGTAGCGCCGCAGGAACCAGATCGAATTGACCGCCATCATGTACTTGCGCCGCGGGTTGTAGCCGCCGCCGGTCGAGGTCGAGGGCGCGTGGAATGCCGCCACCGAGCCGACCACGCGCGAACGCCAGCCCGCGCGCGAGAGCCGCAGCCCCAGGTCGACGTCCTCGGTGTAGGCGAAGTACGCGTCGTCGAAGGCGCCCACCTGCTCGAGCGCTTCGCGCCGCAGGAGCAGCGCACAGCCGGGCAGGTAGTCGACGTCGACGTCGACACGGAACTGGGGGCCGTCGAGCTCGCCGAAACCGCGCAGCGTGGTGAGGTTCTGGCGCCACGTGAGCGCGCCGCCCGCGGCCCAGATTCGCTTCGCGCCGCGCGTGAGCACCCGCGGACCCACGGCGCCGAGCGTCGGCTCGGCCTCGAGGGCGCGCTGCAACGCCGCGACGCAGCCCGCCTCGAAGTTCAAGTCGTTGTTGACCACCAGCACGGCCTGCGCGCCGCGTTCGAGCGCCCGGGCGATGCCGCGGTTGTTCCCGCCTCCGTAGCCCAGATTTTCGGCGTTGCGGAGCACCTCGACTTGGGGGAAACGCCGCTCGACGAGCTCGCACGAGCCGTCGCTCGACGCGTTGTCGACGAAGACGACGCCCTCGAGCGCCGCACCCTGGACGAGCAGCGCCTCGAGGCACGCCAGGTTCTCGCGGCCCCCGTTCCAATTGACCACGACCGCGATGGTGCGCACTCGGTTCGTCCCTCAGCGCGACTCGTCGCCGCCGGTGACCCGCGAGCGCAACACGCCGTCGGCCGTGCGCGTGAGCAAGGCGTCGCCCGCGCGAGCCTGGCTCGCGGCGCTCAGCGGCGCGCTCGAGCCTTCGAGCGTGGTGATCGAATAGCCGCGCCGCAGCACCGCGAGCGGCGAGAGCGCTTCGAGGCCCGCGCGCGCGCGCTCGAGCCGCTCCAGAGCGCGCTGCCCGAGCTGCTCGCCGGCGCGCGGAAGGGCGGCGGCGGCGAGCGAGAGCCGCGTCGTGCGGCGCGCGAGCAATTCGGACGGCGCCACGCGCGCCAAGCGCGACTGCAGCGCCTCGAGCCGCGCGGCCGCGGCTTGTTCCCGCCGGACAACGGCGCGTTCGAGCCGGGCGCCCGCGGTCGTGAGCTGACGCTCGCGCGGATCGAGCAGAGCGAGCGGCTCGCGCAGCACGCGCGCGCTCTGCGCGCGCTCGAGCCGCTCCTGCGCGCGCTCGAACACGACGTCGAGCGCTTCGCCCAGCCGTCCGCCCGCGCGCTCGAGCCGCTCGACGAGCGCCGCGCGATCGGGAATCGTGCGCTGCGCGGCGTCGGTGGGCGTATGGGCGCGCACGTCGGCGACCAGATCGCACAAGCTCGTGTCCGTCTCGTGCCCGATGCCGCTCACGACCGGCGCGCGCGTGTTCCACAGCGCCTCGGCGACGGGCAATTCGTTGAAGGCCCACAGATCCTCGAGCGAACCGCCGCCGCGCACCACGCACAGCACGTCGACGCCGCTCTCGTCCAGGCGCGCGATCGCGCGCGCGATCTGCGCCGCGGCGCCGACGCCCTGGACCGGCGTGTGCACCAAACGCAGCGGATAACCGGGCCAGCGCTGGGAGCGCGTGCGCAGGAAATCCTGCAGCGCCGCGCCGTCGCGGCTGGTGACGACGCCGATGCAGGCGGGCAGCGCCGGCAGCGGCCGCTTGCGCTCGAACCAGCCGCGCGCGCGCAACTGCGCCTTGAGCGCCTCGAGTTGCGCGAGCAATGCGCCGACTCCGGCCTGTTCGACGCGCTGCACGATCAGGCTGTAGCCGCCCTTGGGGCCATACACATCGAGCTTGCCGTGCACCACGACCTGCGCGCCCTCGCGCAGGTCGAAGCGCAGTGCGCTGGCGGTCTGGCTGCGCCAGATCGCGCAGGCGACCTTCGCGTCGAGATCCTTGAGGTCGAAGTACACGTGCCCGCTCGCGGCGCGCTGCAGCCGCGACACCTCGCCTTCGACGCTGACCCGCCCGAGCCCCTCGAGAGCGCCGGCGACGCGCCGCGTGAGGGCGCTGACGCTCAGGGGCCGCGCTGCTCCGGGGCGCTCCTCCTCGGAGCGTCCTGGGGAATCTTGGAACAGGCCGGCCATGGCCCAGCCCTTATCGCCGCTGCGCCGCGGTGGGTCAATCGCGGAGCCGCTCGTCCGGGCCCGCGCGCGCGGCGTCGCTGGGTCGCGAGGAGAGCCCCGGGAGCCCGGCGCGGTTCCACTCCGCGTGGTCGGCGCGCGGCAGGTACAGCCGCAGCCGCCCGTCGAGGAACGGCGTCTTCTCGTCGCCGCGCACGCTGGCGCCGCCTTCGAGGAGCAGCGCGACGCCGCGCTCGCGTCGCTCGATGCGCAGGCGATCGGCGAACAGCCGTCGCAGGAGCTTGCCGCGCCCGTCGAACTCGTCGAGTTGCACGTCGCGCAGCACGCCCTCGACAACTCCGCCCAGCGTCTTGAGTCGGAAGTAACCGCGCTCGATGTCCACGCCGAGCAGTCGATTCAAGCTGCCGCGCACGTAGGTCAGGTTCCACACGCCGTCGTCGGCGGGCGCAGCCAACTCGACGCCACCGAACAGTTCCGGCGCAGCCTCGAGCCACGGCAGCGGATCGATGTCCTCGAACTCCAGGCGCCGCACGCCGAAGTTCTCGCGCTCGCCGGCCGAGGCGGGGTCGAGTTCGAACTCCGTGCGCCGGCCGCCGCGTGTTTCGTAGCCGTCCTCGAGCACGATCGAAAGCGTGTGCGCGCTGCGGCTGCCCGCCAAGCGCATGCGCTGGGCGCACAACGAACCGGCGAGCCGACCGCGCTCGTCGAGCAGGCGGAACACGACCGGCCCGGCGTGATCGGCTTGCACGGCGCCGACTTCGAGCAGGTCCATTCCACGGACGCCCTCGATCGCGAACAGCGCGCGCAGCGCGCGCAACACGTCCTTGGAGCGCTCGAACGGCGCGAGGTCGACGGGCTCGGGCGCGACGGGCGCGGGGCGCTCCGAAGCGGGCACCTGCGCCTCGAACTCCGGCGCCTCGACGCCCGCCTGCGCGCTCAGCGCGCCGAACGACTCGGTGTAGCGCAGCCACTCGCGTTCGCGCTCCAGGCGCAGCTCCTGCTCGCGCGCGACCTCGGCGCGCAGCGCAGTCACCTGCTGCTGGAGTGCGAGCACCGCTTCGGACTCCGACTGCGGCGGCCGCTCCACCGCGCGCGGCCCCGGGCTCGCGGACGGACCGGCCGCGGCGCGCAGTTGCTCGAGCTCCGCGCGAAGCCGCGCGTTCTCCGCGCCGAGCTTCTCTTCGGCGTCCGAACAACCCGCTGCGAGCGCGACCGCGAGCAGTGTGCCGCGCAACACACGCCCAGCGCGCAGCGACGGGGAATACGCGCCGCCGCCCGAGCGGTCGCAACGCGCTGCCGTCCGTGTCGAAGCGCCGCCGTTAGTCATCCGCACCCGTTCGCGCCCCGCGCGCCGCTTGGGACGCCGCGGCGGCGCGATTCTTCCCCGGGCGCAGCGCCTCGTCGCCGCGCGTGCGGTGCGTGAAAGGCCGCTCGAGCTCCGCTTGCACCACTTGCACCGGCTCGAGCTGCACTTCGAGAGCCACTCCGTCGAGCAGCACTCCGCGCAGTTGCGCGCGCTCCTCGCTGCCGCGCCCCCACAGCAGGACATCCACGGCCTCGCCCGGCGCCAATCCGCCCGCGGCGGGCGCGAACAAGGTCCGCACCGGATCCGCGGGACGAGTCTGCGGCTCGCCGCCGTCGAGCACCGCCGCGGCCGCGCCCTGTGCGTCGTGGAGGCTGAGCTGCGCCAGCGCGAGTGCGAAGTTCTGGGTTTCGGGGCGCGGCGCGCCGCCCTGCTGCGGCGCAGCGGGCGCTTCGCGGCGCAGGTGCAACCGCCACGGCTGCCCCGACGCGAGTCCGAGCGCGCGCGCGAAGCTCGCGGCCTCGAACGACTGTTGCTCGGGCCCCGCGCGCAGCGGCGCGAATTCGGCGTGCAACCGGCCTCCATCCGGAAGCGAAGCCGCGCCGCGCAGCACGGCGATCTGTCGCGCTGGATCGCCCGCCACCGGCGGCGCGTTGTGCTCGACGGCCCGCGAGCGCAGCAGCGTCAGCACTGCGGCCCCCGCGAGCAACAGGAGCGCCAGCACCAAAAACCAGGGCGCGGCCGTCGAACGACCGCGCCGCTGCGAAGCGTCAGAGTGCGTCACGCGCGCCGCCGACCTACTTCTTCGCCCAGTCTTCCTTCTTGTTCTTGTTCCACCAGCGCTGCCAGGCGTTGAGGTCGGGCTCGTCCGCGCCCGACAGCCGCTTGAGCGTGGTCATCGCCGGTCCGACGACCGCGTCCTGGCGTTCGCGCGCGATCAAGTCGTTGGGGTTGGAATCGACCTGGCCCTTGAGGCTCATGGCGTGCTTGAGCACCGCTTCGAAGCACTCCTTGCGTTGCTTGAGCTCCGCGCCTTCGTACTCGCCCAGCGCCTGGATCGCGGCCGCCTGCACCTGCGACTGGTCGTCGGTGATGAGCTTGATCAACACCGGCCGCGCGGCCTCGACCTTGGTGCGGCCCAGGCTCTCGATCAGCTTGCGCTGCAGGAGCACGTCCTTCTTGTGCGCCTTGTGGCCGATCCAGGGGATCAACACCGGCGCGCTCTCCGGCCCCATGCGACCGAGCGCCACCGCGGCGGCGATGTAGAGCGAGTTCTGACGAACGCCGTCCTCGTCCTCCTGGCGCTTCTCGTTGAACAGCTTGTCGAGCGCCTTCACCACCGCGACGCGATCCTTGGGCCCGAAGTTCTCGAACTCCTTGAGCAGGTTCTCGTCGATGATCTTGATCGCCTCCTGGTCCTCCTTGCCGCGCTTGCCGGCGTGCTCGTGGAGCTTGGTGATCCACTCCTTCACGTCCGCGCGCTCGTCGGGCTTCTGGTCCTTCTGCTCCTTGGGGTCCTGAACGGAGGCCGCGGCGCTGGCCTGCGACGGCGCTGCGCTCGCGGAGGACAGCGCGGGGGTCACGAACGGAACCAGCAACGCGGCGGTGAGAGCAAGTGCACGTTTCATGGTGGCTTTCCTGTTGGGCGGCGGGCGCGGGTCTCGAGGGCGCCCGCGCAGCTGCTGCCTACGTACGCTAGCGACTCAGGGACAGCTAGGCGACACGCGGCGGCCCCCCGAGTGATGTTCGAAACCGGTTAGGCGCGCAGGGTCGCGATCAAACCCCGCGCCTTGTCGAGCGTTTCGCGCTCCTCGGCGGCGGGATCGGAGGCCCAGGTGATGCCGCCGCCGACGCGGAACGAGAGCTCGCCCGCGCGCGAGCCGGCCGGCGTCGGGCGCCAAACAAGCGTGCGGATCAGGATGTTCCACACAGCCCGACCGCGCAGGTCGACAAAGCCTAAAGAGCCGCAGAAGAAGCCGCGGCCGTGGCCTTCGAGCTCCGCGATGCGCTGCATCGCGCGCAGCTTGGGCGCGCCGGTGATCGAACCGCCGGGAAACAGCGCTTCGAGCAGTGTGAACGCGTCGACACCGGCGCGGGGACGGCCCACGACGTCGGCCATCAGATGGTGCACGTGTGCGTAGCTTGCAAGCGTCGGAAAGCCCTCGACCCACACGCCGCGCGGCTCGCACACCCGCGCGAGGTCGTTGCGCTCAAGGTCCACGATCATCGCGAGCTCCGCGCGGTCCTTCTCGCTCGCGAGCAAAGCACGCGCTCGAGCGGCGTCGAGTTCGGCGTCGGCGCAACGCGGCGCGGTGCCCTTGATCGGCCGCGTGCGCGCGAGTTCGCCGTCGAACTCGAGCAGCAGTTCGGGCGAGGCCGACAGCAGCGCGCCGCCGCGCCACTCGAGGAACGCCATGTACGGCGCCGGGTTGACGCGGCGCAAGCGCGCGTACCAAGCGTGCGGCGCACCGTCGACTGCGCAGGTGAAGCGGTGCGCGAGGTTCGCCTGGTAGATGTCGCCCTGCGCGATGAACTCGCGGCAACGCTCGATGCGCGCGCGGTGTTCGGCCGGTTCGGTCCAGCGCACGAGTGCGTCCGCGTCACAGGCGCTCTCGAGCGCCGGCGCGGCGAGTTCGGCGAGGATGCGCTCGCGACGCGACGCAAGGCTGTCGCGCCCGTCGCCGGGTTCGTCGCCGAGCACGAGCCACGTGCGGCGCGAGTGTTCCTCGCGGACGAGGAAATCGACGTACAAGCCGGCGACGGCGAGCGGCGTGCCCCACGGCTCAGGAGCGACCTCGACCGCACGTTCGCCCGCGGCGCCGAGGTCGTAGGCGAGCGCTCCGAGCAGGCCGCCGTGGAACGGGCCTGGAACAACGTCGCCGTCGCCAGGCTGCAGGCGCGCGTGCAGAGCGCGCAACGCATCGATCGATGGCGTGGGCGCCGCGTCCGCTTCGATCGCGAGCGGATCGAAGGCGAGCAACGAAAAGCGGCTTGGCTCGCCGCGCGCGCTGTCGAGCAGCACCGGGCGCGCGTGCGTGGTCAGCTGCGCGAGCGCAGCGGCCGGCTCGACGTCGCCGAGCTCGAAAACGCGCGGGCGGAAGCGCAGACGCTCGCTCACGCCTTCGCCGGCGCTTTGGTGAACGCGGCGCCGAATCGCGCGTGGTAACGCATGGCGAGCAGCGCCGCGCCGACGAGCACGACCGCCCCGGCGAGGAACGGCGCTCGCGCACCGAGCACGCTCGAGAGCGCTCCCGCGCTGAGGGGGCCGACCATGCGCGCCAGACTCGCCAGCGACTGTTGGAGCCCCAAGTACGCGCCCTGCTGATCCGCCGGCGCCGAGCGCGAGATCATCGAATTTACCGACGGATTGTTGATGCCCAGGCCGAAGGGCATCACCACGCAGCCGAGTACGACGACCCAGAAGCTGCTCGCCAGGCCGACGATCAACAGCCCGACGCCGAGGATCAACTGGCCCGCGATGGCGAGCTTGGTCTCGCCGAAGCGCGGAACGAGCCGGCGGATGAAACCACCCTGGATCGCGGCGGAAATCAGCCCGACGACGAACAGGTAGCGACCGGCGTAGCGCCCCGCGGCGAGGACCTGATTGCGCGTCGGCTCGGCGATCGCGGCGTCCTGACCGAAGTACTCGGGATAGAACGACAGGCCGAGCGGGATGAACCAACTCTCGAAGGCCGAGAAGGCCACGATCACGAGGAACGAGAGCGCCAGCGCGAGTCCAATGCGCGGATTGGCGGCGGCGCCGCGCAGTTGTTCGAGGCTGAAGACGCGCGAACTCGTGCGCGAGGTGCGCGGCGGTTCGGGCAAGGTGAAGCAACCGAACAGCGCGGCGCACAAGCTCAGCGCCGCCGCGGCGAGGCCGGGCGCGTGGAGCGAAACCTGCGACAACTCGCCGCCGAGCGCCGGGCCGATCGTGAAACCCAGGCCGAACGCCGCGCCGACCAGCCCCATGCCGCGCGCGCGGTTCTCGGGCGTCGTGACGTCGGCGATGTAGGCAAAGGCCGTCGAGACGTTCGCGCCGAAGAAACCGGCCAGCAGGCGCGATGCGAACAAGGCCGCGAGCGTCGCTTGCTCGACGTTGCCGTCGACGCCGGGCAACCACGGCGCCGCCCAGACGCCGACCGGTTCGATGAACGCGAAGAGCGTGTAGGCGAGGGCGGTGCCGAACAGTCCGCCGATCAGCACCGGGCGGCGGCCGATGCGATCCGACAGGCGCCCCCACATCGGCGCGAACAGGAACTGCATGCCGGAGAAGCACGCGAACAGGAGCCCCAGCTCTAGCTCGGAGGCCTTGTAGGCGAGCGAGTAGATGGGCAGCAGCGGAATGACGATCCCGAACCCGAGCAGGTCGATGAAGACCGTCAGGAACAGGAACAACAGGGGCGAGCGAGGTGCTCGCGCGGGGGCGGTGGCGCTCATGCGGGCCGCGTAGCCTACGAAACGGGACGCGTGGGCCGGCCCGAACTTGGGCGCGCGCGCGCGTCGGTCGATAAGGGATGCGCCATGAACTCGACGCTCAGCCTGATCGCCGTCGCCGGGGCGCTCGCCTGCGGCCTCACCTTCGCCCGCCCTGCGCAAGTCGAAGACGACCCGGAGGTGCGGCTCGCTGCGCTCGAGAAGGAATTCGCCGCGCTGAAGGCGGAGGTCGTCGCGCTGCGCAAGACGCCCGCCGCCAACGCTCCCGCGACGGACCCCAGCGCGGCGCTGCGCCAGGACCTCGAAAAAATCGTCCAGTGGGTGCAGGCCCAGAATCAGGCCGCGGAAGCGCTCGCGCGCGCGCTCGACGACGCGCGCTCGAAGGGCTTCACGGCGGGCATCAATCCCGATTCGCGCACGGCGCTGCTCACGGGCTTCGGCGAGCTCAGCGCAGCGTTGAAGACGCCGCTCAAGCTCACTCCACCCGCGGCGCCACCCGCCGCGCCGGCCAAACCGGCGCAGGGCCGCGCAGCGCAACGCTGACCGCAGCGGCGCAGTGACACTGCGCGCGGGCGGCGCCACAATCGGCGCGTGGTCCGCAAACACTTCACGCCGGCTCAAGCCAACCGCACGTTGCCGCTCGTGCGGCGCATCGTCGACGACATCCTCGAGCGCGGACGCGAACTGCGTTCGCTCGCCAAGCGCCAACACGTGCCAGAAGTCCACGCGCGCATCGGCCAGCTCGAAGCGCAGATCCGCGACCTCGTGATCGAGCTCGAGCGCATCGGCTGCGAGTACAAGGACTTCTCCTTCGACAAGGGCCTGGTCGACTTCCCCGGCACGCTCGAGGGCCGCGAGGTGCTGCTGTGCTGGAAGAGCGACGAACCGCGCGTCGAGTGGTTCCACCCGTATGAAACCGGCTTCGTCGGGCGCGCGCGCATCCCCGAGCACTTGCTGAGCGCGAACGAGCCGTGAAGTTCGCTCTCGCTTGGATCGCCGCGGCCGGCGCCATGTCGACCTGCGCCCTGACGGGTTGCGCTCCCGCGCGCCTGCCGGGCGTGTTCGCGGGCGGCGACGGTGCGTGGCGCGACAGCACAGCGTGGCGCGACGGCAAAGCCGAGAAGTGCGTCTACGCCGCGAGCCGCGGCATCTACGGCTTGCCGCGCTCCTACCGCGCCATCGCGTACACCAACGTCGAGCGCTACGACGCCGCCACCACGAACAAGTCCGACGGCGGCCGCCGCGAGGTGTTCAAGCACCACTGGTCGGAGACGATCCCGACCGAGAACTACGACTACCGCTTCTCGACCTGCAGCTACAGCGACGCCCAGTCGCTCGCGGCGCTCAAGTTGACCGTGGGCACGCAGGAGGACTGCGGCGCGAGCTTCAAGCAGATCTGGCTCGCCGGCGACGAGTTCGTGTACTGGGACTCGGTCTACTTCCCCGGGGCCGGCGTCCGCTCCGGTTCGCTCGGAAAGGCGCAGGGGCTCCACTTCCTCGACGCCTTCCCGCTGCTCCTGCGCGACTACGACTTCGCGGCGAAACCCACTCTCGAACTGAGCGTCGTGCGCAGCCAGAAAACGACGCGCCAGGCACCGTTCGAACCGGAGCTGGCGCGCGTGAGCTACGTCGCGGCGGAGCGACTGCGCCTCGCCTTCGGCGAGCTCGACACGCACCACCTGCGCGCCGAGATCGCCGGCGAGAGCTTCGACTACTGGTTCGCCGCGCAGGCCAGCGCGCCATGGATGCACGTGCTCGTGCAACACAGCGACTCCAGCGGCGTACGCTTCGAACTCGTGGAACAGACCAGGACTGCGTACTGGGAACGGCCGTGAGTCCGCGCGCGCGCGCCATGCGCGACTTCGCAGCCGACGAACTCGGCCGGCTCGCGCAGCGTTTCTTGACCGAACTCGCGGCCGCACGAGGCGCCAGTCCGCACACGCTGCGCGCCTACCGCAGCGACCTGCTCGAATTTTGCGCGCACTGCGCGGAACAAGAGCTCTCGACGCCGACCGAGATCACGCCGCGCACGCTGCGCAGTTTCCTGTTCGCGCTCGACGACCGCGGCCTCTCGCGCAGCTCGAGCCAGCGCAAACTCTCCGCCGCGCGTTCATTCTTGCAATGGCTCGTCGAGCGCGCCGAGTTGAGCGCCCACCCAGGCCGCGGACTGCGAGCGTCCAAGACTCCCCGCCGCCTCCCCGGCGCGCTCTCCGCTCCCGAGTGCGAGCGCCTGATCGAGAGCTGCGACACCACGCGCCCCCTCGGCCGCCGCGACCGCGCGCTGCTCGAGTTCATCTACTCGGCCGGCTCGCGCGCCGCCGAAACGGCCGCGCTCGACCTTGCCGATCTCGACCTGCAGCGCGGCATCGCGCGCGTGCGCGGCAAGGGCCGCAAGGACCGCCTCGTCGCCGTGGGCGCCAAGGCGCGCGAAGCTCTCACTACCTACCTCACCGACCCGCAACGCCCGCCCCCCCGCGACGGGCGCGCCATCTTCCTCAACGCCCGCGGCGGCCGCCTGACCACCCGCTCGATCGGCCTGATCGTCGCCCGCGCCGCCCTCCAGAGCGGCCTGAACCGCCGCGTGCACCCGCACATGCTGCGGCACAGCTTCGCCACCCACCTCCTCGACGCCGGCGCCGACCTCAAGTCCGTGCAAGAACTCCTCGGCCACGCCCATCTGACCACCACCCAGATCTACACCCACGTCTCGATCGAACGTCTGCGCGAGGTCTACGAACGCTCGCACCCGCACGCCTGACCTGCCCCGTCACTTCTCACCCCGCTCCTTCCGCGAGCACTCTCGCTGCGCACTTGCCTGTGGCGCGCCGCGCGGGCTCGGTGCGCGCGGGCTCGGTGCGCGCGGGCTCGGTGCGCGCGGGCTCG
>Ga0169931_10004855_pt1 | contig 20729 bp, 29 predicted proteins | sample Kivu_15m_20L_FD_129675 | JGI IMG/M metagenome (GOLD analysis project Ga0169931, IMG submission 129675) | Freshwater microbial communities from Lake Kivu, Western Province, Rwanda to study Microbial Dark Matter (Phase II) - Kivu_15m_20L... | ecosystem: Environmental > Aquatic > Freshwater > Lake... | reverse complement strand
TGCACGGGCCGGTGCAGTCCTCCGTGCTCGCATCGGCCGCGGCACTGGAGAAGGCCGTCGAAGGTGGCGATACCCGACGGGCTCACGAGGAACTCCGGACCGCTGCCAGCGCGATCGACAGCGCTCTGGCCGGAGCGACCGCCGGCGACGTCGAATTGCTCGTTCGATTGCACGCCGTCACCGAACCCTGGGCCGAGATTTGCACCGTGCGCATCACCGAGTGTCCCGTTGAGGTCGCCATCCTGCGTGGTGCAACCGCGGAAGCCATCACCCTGGTGGCGCGCGAAGCCGTCGCCAACGCCTACAGGCACGGCCAGGCACGCGCCGTGAGCATCGCCATGGCACCGGGCGAGGGCCACGTCGACATCACCATCACCGATGACGGGATAGGAATCGGCCCCAAGTCGTGGGGGCTCGGGCTGACGGTGATCGATCAGGCCGCGCACGGCCACTGGACCCTCACGCGACACGGCGACACAACCGTCCTCGCGGCCAGGGTGCCGATCGACTCACCCTGACAAAGGTCCGGTTTCCCGCAATATCGCCCCTGCCGGCGCGCCAAGGGCCTCGCAAGCCGATGGGATGCGGACACGATCTGCGCAGCCGACCCAGGAGGACCCATGACCCGTCTCGCGCGTTTCACCGCCATCGCAGCGGCCCTCACACTCTCCCTCACCGGCGCTGGATCAGCACTGGCCTATCCGGGTCAGGGCTCGGAGCGTGGGGTCTTCAATGCCACTAAGCAGACCACGAGCAAGATTGCCAAGGCACTTGATCTCGACCCGCGCTGCATCCGTGTCCGCCAGGCCAAGGCGTACGCCGCCTGGGCGTGGGTCGGCCCGACGTACCGCATGGGTTGCGATCACCAGCTCGACGACGCACTGATCATGGTCAAGGGCAACGACAAGGTGTGGCGCGACTCCGGTATCAGCGGCGACAACGTCTACTCCTGCGAGTTGCTTGAGCGCAACATGATGCTCTACGTCGAAGATCAGCCCCAGCGCATCCAGAAGCTCACCCGGCAGGCCTACCGTGACTTCAAGGTCGCCGGATACTGCGAGATGCCGTGAGGCGACACTCGGGGGTGGCGCTGGCAGCCGTCGTAGCGGCTGCCCTGGCGCTCGGGGTTCAGCCCGCGCTTGCCGGCGATGCGACACGGGGACTCGTCAGTGTCAGCAGCAAGGTCACCAAGCAGGTGGCCGCAGATATGAGTGAGCCCGGTCGCCCCGTGGTGCATGCACGTTGCATCTCGGTGAGGGCTGCAGCATCAAGCGCGAATTGGATCTATGTGAGCGCCAGCGATGCATCCGGATGCGGAAACATCGACACCGTTCCTACGATCATGACTCGCTGGCAGGCAGGTTGGAACTACGTCTACGGCATGAAGACGACCCCCACCTGCAAGGCGATGAACAAGGGCACCCAGTCGATGTTCGGCCCCTCGGCACCGCGATCGGTCCGTCAGGACTTCCGGGCCGCGGGTCTGTGCACGCGCACCTGAGCGGGATCTGAAGACGCCCCACTCCGGCGTAGGAGTGCGGATCTGCGCGGGTGCAAGCACTCAGCGCGGATGGGAATCGACCCAGGCCAGCCCTTCGATGCGGGCGAAGCCGCGGTCATAGGAGTGCCAGGTGAGATGGTGCTCCATCGCGGTGGCCGCCAGCGACAGGTCGGAGACGTCTGCCGCACGCGGCGGGTAGGTGGCCACGAGTCGGCGGAAGATCTCCCAGTAGGCCGCACCGGGGTTGACCACGCGCACCGTGGGCGAAGCGAGCAACTCGTCGATGTAGTCCATAGCGATCTGCGGGGACAGTGGCTCGCTGATGACTCGGAAGTCCGTGGCCAGACGCAGGAAGCCGTTGATCACGGCGGGAAGCAACGCCAGTCCAGCCGGATCCACACGCAGGTCGGTGAGGAGTTGGTACGCCGACTCATGACTGGACTGCGCATCGAAGCGCGCATACATCAAGACATTGACGTCAACGGCGTGCATCGGCGCCATCGCGGAAGGACGCGCCCTCGTCGACCATCTCCCACACCGCCGACATGTCGTCGAGGTCGACGCCGGGGCGCAAAGCAGTCATCGACCGCGTCAGCGGCGGCAATGTCTGAGCGGGTGCCGAGGAGTCCTCGAGATAGGCGCGCAGGGCGGCCTCCACCACCGATCCGACCGTGGCACCCCGACGGGCCGCCTCCGCCTTGGCCTGGCGGTAGACGGGGTCTGGAATCGTGAGGGTGGTGCGCATAAAATCACTTTAGCATCACAGTCCATGCATCAAGATGCGCTCCTTGCAGGCCCACCGAGTCCTCTTCTACGCGAGCGTAGGCTCGTCGCATGACGACCTCGGCCGATAAGTGGCGTGACGACCTGGCCTCCTGGGCCATCCCCGACGAGATCCGCGCGCAGGCGCCGCAGGATCCCTGGATCCACCCGGTGGCGCAGTTCATTGCCCCCGACGTGATCCCCGACTCCCCGGCGCACCAGGCTGCGCGCGAGGCGCTGCCCGAAGGCGGATCCGTGCTCGACGTCGGCTGCGGCGGCGGGCGTGCGGCACTGGCCCTCGTGCCACCCGCCGGATTGCTCATCGGCGTCGACCACCAGCAGGGCATGCTCGATGCCTTCGCCGAGGCCGCCGCCAAGCGCGGCGTCGCAAGCGAGGGGATCCTCGGTGACTGGCCCGACGTAGCCGACATCACGCCGACCGCCGATGTCGTCGTGTGCCATCACGTCGCCTACAACGTGTGGGAGCTACCCACCTTCGTGCGCGCGCTCACCGAGCATGCGCGTCGTCGGGTGGTGCTCGAGCTGCCCGTGCGCCATCCGCTCAGCTGGATGAACCCGCTGTGGAAGCAGTTCTGGGATCTCGACCGGCCCGTCTCCCCCACAGCCGACGATGCCCTGCAGGTCATTCGCGATGCGGGGTACGACGCCCAGCTCGTCGAGTTCGACGACGTCACGGAGCGCATCCCGCTCGATCCGCGCGCGCAGGCGGAATCCGCGTGCATCCGGCTGTGCCTGCCGGTGGATCGAGCCGACGAGGTGGCGGCGGCAGTGCAGGCCGCCGACGCCGGAATGCCGCGCCGGCTCGCTGCCATCTGGTGGGACGTCTAGTCGACTTCGGCGAGCACGAGGCCGTCCCGCGCAGCGACGATGTGGTCGCTGCCGAGCGATGACAGCACGGTGCCCGGCTGCTCGGACGTGACAGAGTCCGCCACCACGCGCAGGCCTCGCACCGTCCGGCGCACGCCGTCGATCGGCACCGTGACCGGAGTGCCTCCCATCGTGCACGCCGTCCACCGGCACATGAGCGTGCGCGTCGTCGCATCCCAGTCGAGTTCGCCATCGGCGGGGGCGAAGAGCGGCAGAATCTCCACGTCGGTCTCAGGCTGCACCCAGCCGGCCTCGCCGGACAGCACCCGCGCGACCGCGGCGTCGAGAGTGGGGCCCGCGGCGGACTCCCACAGGCCGAAAACGTGCTCGGGAGTCGGCGTGGTATCGAGCGGCAGGGTGGTCACGGCGAGGACCTCGCCCGTGTCGTACTCCGTGGCGAGGCGATGGACGGCGATGTCGATCTCGGGCTCCCCGCGGTAGATCGCCCACATCGGATTCGGTCCGCGGTAGTCCGGCAGGCGCCCCGGGTGGACATTGAGCGCGGCGACTCGAGCGGCAGCAGCCGTGCGCGCATCGATGAGATGGGGAAAGGCCCACGACACCACGAGATCGGGTTCGAGGGACTCGACCAGCGGTGCGACCTCGGCCGTGTGACGCGCCACGACCCCGGGGACCTCGAACGGCAACTGATCGAGGACCTGCTTCCACATATCCCCTCGCAGCGCCTCTCTGCCCTGCGTGGTCTCGAGCAGCACCAGCTCGTCTCCGCGCGAGGCCACCCAGTCGAGGAGGACCCGCGCCATGAAGGGGCGCCAGGTGATGAGGACGGTACGCACCCCCCGAGTGTGCCCCATGCGGCACGATCGCGGGGTGCGTCGGGACCAGCGCATCGGACTGCTCGTCATCGTCACGGGCGTCTTCATGCTGTCGCTCGACGTGACGATGCTCGACATCGTCCTGCCCGACATCGCCGCGGCCATCGGCGCCGACCAGACGCAGATCTCCTGGATCGCCGACTGCTACAACGTCGCCCTCGCCGGCCTCATCCTGCTGGGAGCAGGTCTCGGCGGCCGATTCGGTCAGCGTCGCGTCTACCTGATCGGCCTGGTGATCTTCGGCGTAGCCGGTCTTGCCGCAGCACTCGTCTCCGACCCCGTCGCGCTCATCGCCGCGCGCACGGTGATGGGCATCGGCGCCGCCGGCCTCGCCGCACCCGCGGTCGCGCTCACGGGCCTGATGTTCACGGGCGAGCAGCGCACGCGCGCCTTGGCCGCGTGGGCTGCCGCAAGCGGCCTCGGCCTGGGAGTCGGCCCCATCATCGGCGGCTTCATCATCAGCGTGGCCAACTGGCGATGGATCTTCCTGATCCTCCTGCCGTTCGTCGCCCTGATGTACGTCGTCGGCCGTGCATCGCTCCCCGCAGGGAAGCCCGACGATCACCCACCCCTCGACATGGCAGGCGCCGCACTCTCCGCACTCGCGCTCATCCCTTTGGTCGCCGCGCTCCTGCAGGTCCCCGAGCTCGGATGGTCCAACCCCTGGGTGCTCACGGGCATAGCTGCGGGCCTGATCCTGCTGGCCGCCTTCGCCGTATGGGAGACACGGGCGCGCGCACCCATGATCGACGTACGCGTGCTGCGCATCCCCGCGGTGTCGGCCACCGCACTCGCGCTGGCAGCGTCCTACGTCGGATTCCTCGGGTTGCAGTTCCTCGGCGCGATCCAGTTGCGCGGCGACTTCGATCTCGATCCTGTGCTGGCCGGCCTCGTGCTCACACCCTGGGCGATCCTCTACTGGATCGGCGCCCGAGTGGGGGCTTCGCTCTCTGTGCGCCTGGGTGCCGGCACCGTCATCCTCAGCGGCCTGGCGATCCTCACCGTCTCGTGCGGAGTGCTCGCGCTCGTGTCGACAGCGTCTCCGCTGTGGGTGGGGGCCGGGATGTCCCTCGCGGGCATCGGATGCGGCTTCATCACTCCGGTGGCGGTCAGCCTCATGCTGTCGTCGACACCCGACTCCCTGCTTCCCACGTCGTCGGGCCTGTCGATGGTGGTGCGCTACGGCGGCGGAGCCGTCGGACTGGCGGTCTGCGCGTCGGCCGTGGCTGTCGGCGTGAGTGCGCCCTGGGGATACCTCGCCGCCGGCGGGCTCGTGCTCGTCCTAGGCATCGGCACGGCCGCTTTCCTGCGCCGAGGCACCGCATCCACAACGCCGAGCGGTCAGTTGTCGGGACCGCAGCCCTCATAGGCCAATCCGACAACTGACCGCTCGCCGCGGGGGTGGGGGCCAGCACCAGGCGCGGAGCTAGGCGCGGGGGTGGAGCTAGGCGCGCTGGCGCTTGCGCGCGTGCTTGGCCATGCGGTCGAGCGAGACCTCGAAGGCCTTGCGCGCGACCGCGCCCACCGGCTTGGAGAGGAATCCGGGCAGCAGCGGCACGCGGATGTCCTCGTCCCACAGCACGGTGCAGGCGGTGTCGCCGACCGACTCGACAGCCAGGTGCACCTCACCGGTGAGAACCGGACCGATCTTGACCACGGTCACCGTGCGGGCTTCGGAGTCCATGGCCTCGACGCGCATGCGGTCGGGAAGCGCGAGCGGTCCGAGGCCACTGGTCGCGACGAAGGTGGTACCGACTCCCCCGTCGCCCTCCTCGATGACGACGCGCGTCATCGGCACCCACTCGGCATGGCCGCGCCAGTCGACGAGCTCGTCGTAGGCAATGCGCCCGGGCAGGGGCAGGTGCTTGCGCACCGTGAAGTGAACGCGTGACATGTCCCCAGGGTGACTCATCGGGGGGCGCGCCGCACCTCGGCCCGCTCAGGCCATGGGCCGGTGTGCGACGAAGAACACATCGGGCGCCACGTCGGGCTCCGCCGGCTCCACGGCATCGACCGGGTCGAATCCTGCCGCGGTAAGCAGCTCCACCCACGTGTGGATGCTGAAGAGCCCGGTGACGTGCTCGTCGTGGATCACGCGCACGGCACCGTCGCGCCCGCGCAACGTCATGACGTAGTGCGTGATGATCGTGTCGTCACCAGGGTCGGGATCCCAGGACCACTCGAGGAATCTCGCGCCACGACCATCGACGCCGTCGATGCCGCCGTGCCCGGTGGTCGCGGCGTACGTCTCTCGCGTGTGATCAGGCAGGGCGATGACGACGCCACCGGGGCGGCAGTGCGCGTAGGCCGTCGCGAGTGCCGCGGCGAGGTCCTCGCGCGACGACATGTAGTCGATGGCATCGTGCAGGATCACCGCGTCGAACTCCCGGTCGCCGCGCCACGTGCGCATGTCGGCGCAGATGTGCTCGGCATCGGGATTGAGCGCGCGGGAGACCTCCAGCATCGCCGGCGACAGGTCGACCAGGCAGACGTCCAGATGGGGCGTGAGGTGCGAGGCGAGATGACCGCCTCCGCTGCCGAGATCGAGCACGGTGCGTACGTCGATCCGCGCGCTACGCAGCAGCCCCCTGAGGTGCTCGGCCTCCTCGGCGTACTCCTCCGGGGGTGACAGGAGCGGCCACCAGGGGGCGGCCTCGACGTACATCCCCGGCAGGGCGCCGACCCCTCGCCCATCCGTCACTCCCCCACCCTGCCAAAGACCGGGGAGCAGCCACCACGGCACCGCCGCGATCGCATTGTGCGGCTCAGTATCGATATCACTCGCACTCAGCCGCACAATCGCCCGAGTTATCGGCTCGCGCGCGTTATCGCCTCATCGGGGAGGCCCGATCGCCTCATCGGGGAGGCCCGATCGCCTCATCGGGGAGGCCGGGCAAGGACTCGGCCTGCCAAGAAATCCCGATCCGGGTGCATCCAGGAGGTGCCCCCGGGCCGAAGCACCCCCCGGTGACGGTCGACCACGACCGCCCGACCGGAAGGCACACCATGATCCGACCCATCCTCGGCCGCGTCGGCATCGCCGCCGCTGCCCTTGCCCTGCCCCTGGGCCTGGCCGCCGTGCCCGCCCAGGCAGCCGACATGGCGACCGTGTCCGTGCTCCACGCCATTCCCGAGGGCGCCGGCGCCGACGTCGTCGATGTCTTCGCCAACGGCGACCTGCTCATCGACAACTTCACGCCCGGCACACTCGAGACCGTCGAGGTCCCCGCCGGCACCTACGACCTCGCCGTCTTCGGCGACGGCCAGACCCCCGACGACGCTGAGCCCGTGCTCATCGCCGAGGCGGTCGAGGTGCCCGGCGGCGTCAACGCGACCGTCACCGCCAACCTCGATGCCGAGGGCGCGCCCGCGCTCAACGTCTTCGTCAATGACATCAGCGCCCTTGCCGCAGGCGAGGCGCGCCTCATCGTGCGTCACATCGCCGCCGCCCCCGCCGTCGACGTGCTGGCCGGCAGCGACGTGATCTTCTCCGACGTCACCAACCCCAACGAGGGCGTCATCGTGGTGCCCGCGGGCGACTACGAGGCCTCGGTCAACCTCGCCGGCACGGACACCACCGTGCTGGGCCCGGCGCCGGTCATGCTCGAGGAGGGCACCGTCACCATCGCCTACGCTTGGGGCTCGGCCGAGCAGGAGAATCTCGCGCTCGCCACGCAGCTCATCACCGACGTGTCCACCGGTCCCGAGGGCGTGCCCGCGGGCGGCGGCTCCACGACCCAGCTGCCGCTGATGGCCTTCGGCATCGCCGCGCTCGGGGCGCTCGCCATCGCCGGCGCCGGCGCGCGCCTCGCTGCGACGCGCAACTGACCTGCTGATCCGGATAGATAAGTAGGACGTGACATGACCCGACCCCGCCCCGCACTCCTCGTGCTCGGCGCCGGCGCTCTCGCGCTGGCCGCCGGCACGGTGGGGATCGCGACGGCGGGGTCGGGCATGCACGTGGAATCCGTCGGCGCACGCCCTGCTGTGTCGGCGAGCATCCCTGTCGCCGAGACCGCACCCTCGTCACCCGATGCGCCGTCTTCGGCGGACGCGCCTGCCCTCGCGGGTACGCCGTACCGCACCCTCGAGCGTCGTGACGCGACCGAGCTTCCCCGCCCGGATCGCACCCCACGACCCGTCGAGCTGCGCATCCCCGCGATCGACGTGCGCGTCGCGGTCGACGTCGTCGGCCTGGACGCCGCCGGCCAGGTCGAGGTGCCGGTGGATGTCGCGCGCTCGGGCTGGTACCGCTTCAGCGCCAAGCCCGGATCGGGTGAAGGCTCGACCGTCATCGTCGGCCACGTCGACGGCGTCGACCAGGGCGCGGGCGCCTTCTTCGACCTGCGCTCCCTCAAGCCCGGCGACACCGTGACCCTCACGCGAGCAGATGACCGGCAGGTGACCTACGAGGTCGTCGCGCGCGAGAGGTTCGACAAGGACCGCGTGCCGCTGCGCGAGCTCTTCAGCCGCGGCGGACACGAGCGGCTCACCCTCATCACCTGCGGCGGGCCCTTCGACCCCGCGTCGCTGGAGTACACCGACAACATCGTCGTGACCGCGGTCCCGGTCGACAGCGCAGCCGATCTCGGGGAAACTCGATGAAGGGCGCGAGCATCGTGCTCCTCGACATCGAGCGTGCGGCGCGGAGGGGAGGCCGACCGGTCATGGCCCTGGTCGACCCGGCCGAGCCCGCCGATCCAGCCCTCGAGGCCGACGCTGCCGACGCCCGACTCGCCGAGGCCTTCCCCACCGGTGGGGAGCCCACCTTCGCCGCCGTCTATGCGCGCTGGTCTCCTCTCGTCTACTCCACCGCGCGGCGCGTGCTCATCGACTCGCACGAGGCCGCCGACGTGACGCAGGAGGTCTTCGTTTCCGCCTGGCGCGGTCGGGCGACCTTCGACCCGGAGCGCGGGAGCCTGCCCGGCTGGCTGCTCACCATCACGCGCCGCCGCATTGCGGACCACCTCGACCGTCGCTCCCGCCAGGCCGACCCGACCGACACGCCGCCTGCGGATCCGGGGGATGCGCCCGTCGACGAGGCGATCGACCGTATCCTCGTCGCCGACGAGCTGAGCCGGCTCGGCGAACCCCCCGGCACGATCATGAGGCTGGCCTTCTTCGACCAGTTGACCCACGCCGAGATCGCCGAGCGACTCCAGCTCCCACTCGGGACAGTGAAGAGCCATATCCGGCGCTCCCTGGAGCGCCTGCGTCATCGATGGGAGGTGGACCGTGGCGCACTGTGAGCCCCAGACGCTCTCACTCATCGCACTCGGCGAACAGCCGAGCGCGGAAGACGCCATGCACCTCGTCACGTGCGACACCTGTCGCCGCGACTGGGAGTCGATGCGCGCCACCGTCGATGTCGCCCGCGACCTCGACGATGACGAGCTGATCACGCCACCCGATCACGTGTGGGCCGCGATCGCCGAGGAGATCTCGGCCGACTCGGGCACGCTCGTGCCGATGCGCTCGCGTCGCCGCATCGCGCCGTGGATCGCGCTCGCTGCTGCGGTCGGCGTCGTGCTCGGTGGCGTCGTCGGCGCATCGCTCATGCGCTCTGCTCCCCCGGAGATCGTCGCCAGCGTCGCACTCGAGCCGCTGGCGGACTACTCGACCACCGGCACGGCCACCGTCGAGGTCGTCGACGGCACCGAGATGCTCGCCGTAGACGTGAGCGGCCTGCCCGCGACCGACGGCTACTTCGAGGTGTGGCTGCTCGCCCCCGATGCCTCGTCGATGATCGCGCTCGGCACCCTCGGTGCGGGCGAGAGCACGGTGCTGCCGCTGCCGGCGGGCGTCTCGCTCGCCGACTACCCGGTCGTCGACATCTCCGCGGAGCCCTACGACGGCGACCCGGCGCACTCCACCGACAGCATCGTGCGCGGCACCCTTCCGGCCTGACCAGACATCGCGTCCTGCCGAGCTTCGTCAGAGCAATCAAGACTTCCTCCCTCCCGGAAGTCTTGATTGCTCTGACGAAGCTGCATCTAGTGCCCAGCAGCTCCCTGCCTAGCCGAGCAGCGTCTGGCCGACCCAGCCGCCCTCGGGTGCGCCGGGCGGCAGTGCGAAGACCGCCGACCCGATCGGCTTGGTCCATTGGTTCAGTAGGTCGATATCCGACAGCGCCTGCTGCACGGGCACGAACTGCGTCTCGAGATCGGCGGCGTACGCCGCGAAGATGTGCCCGGCGTCAGTGACGCCCGACGTGTCCTCGCCGAGGTCATAGTTGTAGCCGCGCCGCAGGAATTGAGGGCCTGACGCGCCGCTCGGCCTTGCCCGCCTGATGTGGGCGAAGTCCGAGATCACCGGGAAGCCGTTGGGGCCGAGCTCCGCCAGATCGGGCTCATCGAACTCATCCGTGCCGGTCAGCGGGGCCCCCGTGTCGAGGGTGCGCCCGATGGTCTGCTCGCGATCGGGACGATTGACGCGATCCCAGCGGTCCAGGTCCATGCGGATGCGGCGTACGGCGAGCATCGTGCCCCCGGCGAACCACGAGGGCGGGCCGTCGCTCCACACGAGAGCGTCGAAGTCCTCCGTGCTGCGCGGATTGACCGTCCCGTCGACCTGGCCGAGAAGGTTGCGCGGTGTCGTGCCGGGCTCGGCCGAACCACGAGCGGTGAGGAATCCGTCCTGTCGCCAGCGGGCGGCGACGAAGGCGCGGGCGTCCTTCCACAGCATGCGCTGCGCATGAGACACGGTGATCGGGTCGTCGGCGCACACCTGGATGAGCAGGTCGCCACCAGACCACCGATCCTCGAGTGCGTCGATCTCGAAGCCGGGCAGCTGGCGCAGCGAAGGCGGCCGCTGGACGGCGAGGCCGAGCCGGTCGAAGAACGCCGGCCCGAAGCCGAAGGTGACGGTCAGCCTCGATGCAGCGGCGGCGAGCTCGGGCTCGGTGTCGCCGAGCGCGGGGCGCCCCTGGGTGAGGCGCGCGGCATCGTCGGAGAGCAGCCGCATCATGCGGCCGGCCTCGACGCGCGTCACGCCCGGGCGCAGGTCGTACGCGGCAAACACCGCGTACGCCTGCGCCGGAGTGGAGATGCCCGACTGATGGGGCCCGTAGAACGGCTCGACCTGCGTGCCTGCCACGGGCTCCGTCGACTGACTCGCGGCGACCGCGGTGGCACCCGCGGCGCCGACGGCGATGCCGCCCACGCCGAGGGCAGCACCGGTGACGAACTGTCGTCGCGAGATCGCCATCGTCAGCCCATCGACATCGACATCGACGGCGACGGCTCATAGGACTCGTTGCCGCCGGCGAAGTCCTTGGCCACGGTTGTGTAGGTGACAGATTCGCCATTGCTCAACGTGAGCGTGATCGGCACCTCCTGGCCCGGCGCGATGGCACCGGTCAGGCTCATGAGCATGACGTGGTAGCCGCCGGGCTCGAGCGTGAAGGACCCCCCTGCAGGGATCGTGAAGCCCTCAGGATCCTGCTGCATCTGCATCTGCCCGTCCACCATGACGGTTTCGTGCAGCTCGACCATGCCGGCAACGGGGCTCGTCGCCGCCGTGACGGTGATGTCGGAGGAACTGGAGTTCGAGAGAATTCCGAACGAGCCCGTCATAGGGCCATCGGTGGCCTTGGTCCAGGAATCAGCGATCGTGACGGCCCCGCCAGAGGAATCCGACGAGCCACCGCAGGCGGCGAGGCCCGTCGCGGCAAGGGTGAGTGCAGCGCCGGTCAGCATGGCGCGGCGAAGGACGTGCGTGCGTGACATGTGAAGCCTTTCGTGTGAGTGGGATGGCGGCAGGGCCGCCGGGGATGCGATTCACACGAAGGCCGGGGGACCTCTCCTCACGACGAAGTGGCGCAGTGTCGATGCGAAGACCGCGATGCGGGTGTCAACGTGGACTGGCGCGCGGTGAGGAGTCAGGCTCTCACTCCGCTCGAGCACGGTGACGAGACGCAGGAGGATTCCCGCGAGTGGCTTGGCGACCGCGACGACGATGACGAACGCCGCGAAGGAGAGCGCATGCATGCCGGCCATGGCCGCTCCACCCGACGCGAGATGGGTCACGACCGCATCGAGGCTGCCCGATCGCACCTGGCCCGGCATCCCGTGTGCGTGGCCTCCGACATGCGCGTGACCGCCCAGCGGCGCGAGCAGTAGGTGGCCCGCGACCTGGACCATCACTCCGAGCAAGGCCAGCGCCCAGATCGGGGCACGCAACTCCGTCGCGGCGGCGAAGACCAGCGCGGACGCCATGACCAGGATCGCGGTCATGACGGCAGTGGATTCTCCGCCTCCCGCCAGGTGACCAGTCACCGCAAGGGCCGTGGCCAGCGCGCCCAGGGCGGCTCCGGCCACGGCGCGAGACATAACGCCAGCGTATCCCCGGTCCGAGGTCGACCGAAGAACCACGCCTAGGATCAGGGCATGGTGGACTTCAAGCGCGAAGCGCATGTCGGGGCCTCCCTGGGCCTCTTCTGGGCCATCACACGCGCCTACTCCCTGATCGGCGATCCCGGGGGCCGGCTCGAGACGTGCGATGACCTCGCTGCGTTCGCCGACAGCCTGCGCACGGAGCCGGTCGTGCGCAGCCGCGGCGGCATGCTCTATACCTCGAGCTACGACGTCTGCGCGGCCGTGCTGAAGTCACCCGATGCCTCCGCCGACATCCCGGAGGCCCGCAATCCGCTCGAGGCGATCCTGCTCGGCCCGATGCCACCGGCCGACCGGATCGATCCGCTCCTCGACGCCATCATCACCAAGGACGGCGCCGACCACACCCGCATCCGCAGGCTCGTGCAGCCCGCCTTCACGCATCGCGTGATGCAGTCGTGGCGGGACGCCGCCGACCGGGTGGCTGAGCAACTCGTCGACGCGCTGCCGAGCGACCGACCCGTCGACCTCGTCCGCGACTGGGCGTCTCCGCTGCCGATGGCGGTCATCTGCGAGATCCTCGGCGTCCCCTTTGACGATCGCGACACCTTCACCGCCTGGGGCAACACCCTCGCCGAGGGCCTGGACCGCCCGCGCAGCCTCGGCCATGCGCGCTCGATGGATGCTGCCTCCGCGCAGCTCACCGCCTACCTCTCGCGCCTGCTCGAGCAGCGCCGCCGCGCACCCGAGGACGACCTTCTGTCCACCCTCGCCCAGGTCGAGCTTGACGGCGAGATCCTCACCGACCGCGACATCGTCGGCACGGCGTCCTTCATCCTGCTCGCCGGCTTCGAAACCACGGTCAACCTGCTGGGTGCGGGCACCCAGGTGCTCATGGAGCATCGCGACCAGTTCGCCGAGGTCGCCGCCGACCACGACCTCATCTCCGCGATGACCGAGGAGGCGCTGCGCTACGTCTCGCCGGTGCAGTACACCTTCCGCACCGCGCTTGCGCCCATCGACCTGCCCGGCGGCAGCGTGCTGGGCGAGCGCGACACGATCGTGCTCATGCTCGTGGGCGCCAACCGCGACCCGGCCATCTTCGCCGACCCGCACCGCTTCGACATCCATCGCGACAACGCGCGACGCCACCTCGCCTTCGGCTTCGGCGTCCACCACTGCCTCGGCGCGGCGTTGGCGCGCATGGAGGCCGAGGTGGCGTGGCGCCACCTGCTCACGCGCTTCCCCGACATCGACTCCTGGCAGATCGCCGGGGACCCGGTGCCCAATCCGGGCCGGATGATCCGCGGGCTGCGTGCCCTGCCGGTGCGCCTGGGCGCACCCGTGCCCGCCTGAGGCCGCCATGTCCACTCCCCCTGCGCGCACGCGCATCCGCTGGTCGCCGATCGTCCTGCTCGAGACGACGAACCTGGTCTCGGGCATGTCCAATGGCGTCGTCACCATCGCGATCCCGTGGCTGGTGCTGCAGCGCACGGGGTCGGTGACGGCGGCGGGACTCGTGGCCGCACTATCTGCGCTACCCGGGATCATCGCCAGCCCGCTCGCCGGCTGGGCGGTGGACCACTTCGGGCGGCGGATCGTGAGCATCTTCTCCGACATCCTCTCGGCCATCTCCGTCGCTGCGATCCCGCTCGTCGCGATGGTCACCGACCTCAACCTCGCAATCATCCTGGCTCTCGCGATGCTGGGCGCGGTCTTCGATCCGGCGGGCTATACCGCGCGGCGCGCGCTCATCCCCGACGTCGCCGAGGCCAGCGGCATGGAGGTCACGCGCCTTAACGGCCTGCACGAGGGCATCTTCGGCATCGGCTGGATCGTCGGGCCCCTCGTGGGGTCTCTACTCATCGCCGCGCTGGGCGACACCGCCGCCTTCTGGGTGCCCTTCGCGCTGTTCGTGCTCGCCGCCATCCTCATCTCACTTCTGCGCGTGAGCGACGCCGGCCAGGTGGCCAAGGCCGAGCGCGAGGAGGCGGGCATCGCGCCGCTCAGTGCCTGGCAGAACGCGAGCCTGGGCGCCAAGCTCATCTGGCGCGACCACACCCTGCGCGCGATCACGATCGCCGTCATGGTGCTGGCCGCGATCTACCTGCCGACCGAGACCGTGCTCCTGCCGGCATACTTCACCGAGCTCGACTCCCCGGAGAGCCTGGGCTTCATCCTGGCCGCGCTTGCCGCCGGCAGCGTCCTCGGATCCTTCTCCTACGGCTGGCTCAACCAGCGCATGAGCCGTCGCGCGATCGTCTACGCCGCCCTCATCGGCACGTCGCTCACCTACATTCCGATGGCACTCCTGCCGCCAATCGGTGTCTTCATCACCTTCGCCTTCCTGTGCGGCCTCACCTGGGGGCCGATGCAGCCGCTGCTCACGACCATCGTCCAGTTGCGCATCGAGCCCGATGCGCAGGGCCGCGTCTTCGGTATCCAGACCGCGACCTTCTACGTCGCCCCGCCGGCAGCGATGTTCCTGGCCGGTGTGCTCGCGGAGAACTTCGGCGTCAAGCCCGTCCTGCTCGGCATCGCGGTGCTGCTCGTGATCACCGCACTCGGAGTGCTGCGAGTCAAGAGCCTGCACGACATTGATGCGCCATCGAGCGTCGGATAGATTCCTGCGCCATGGCCGAGCAGGAGCAGGAATCCGTCATTCGCGTGCGCGAGGCGCTCGCCGCCGCAGGGGTCTCAGGCCAAGTGCGCCGTCTCGATGACTCGGCGCGCACGGCCAAGGAGGCGGCCGACGCCCTCGGCATCGTGCCCGCGCAGATCGCGTCGTCGCTGATCTTCATGGCCGACGGGCAGGCCGTGCTCGTCGTCGCCTCGGGCGGCCACCGTGTCGACACCGCCAAAGTCGCCGCCATTCTCGGTGTTGACGAGGTGGGCAAGGCCACGGCCGACGACGTACGCGCGGCGACGAGCTTCGCCATCGGCGGCGTCGCGCCCATCGGCCACCCGGCTCCCCTGCGGACGATCGTTGACATTGACCTGGGGAACTTCGATGAAGTCTGGGCCGCCGGCGGTCATCCGCACTACGTCTTCCCGACGTCCTTCGACGAGCTGGTGCGCATCACCGGAGGAACCCCCGCCGACATCGGGGCCTGATTCACCCATTCTCGGCATCGAGCAGCGCCTGCAATTCAGGCAAGGCCTCTAGATCCTTCGGTCGCCCGGCAAAGCGCTTCGACTCGATGATGTCTTCTAGTGAAGCAACGCTGACCGTCAGTTCGCCTACGGACACCGAAGAGGCGCGGGTGGCCAGGTCTGCATAGGGGTGTCGGCCGCCAGACGAATCTCTCAGTTCCACGAGAAGGTCGAGGGGCCCGGCGTCGGTGGTCCACGTGGAACTACCGAACGCTGCGAGTGTGGCGGCTTCCAGATGAAGCGGCAGTTGCCGTGCCTCCTCGTCAGTCATCCCGCCCACTCTCAATCGGGCATTCAGTTCCACCAGTGCCAAGGCCAAGCACTCCAGGTTTTCTTGGGTCGTCGCCGTGGTGATCGAGAACCGTGAGGATGCGATCCGGGTCGAACTGGGAACTCGACACAACGGCATCCACGCGGTTGCCTAAGCGGTACGGGCGCGCTCGAGAGTGGCGAGGAACTCACGGACCTTGTCGGCGGAGTCCAGAGGCTCGCCTGAGAGCGTCGTGGGGACGTCATCCGACGTCGGCGGCTCGCCGCCAACCAGATCGCGCGCACTGTCCCAGTGCTTGGCCGACGTCGGATGCTTCACGTCCACGAGACGGACCGGGCTTCGGGCAGAGCGACGCGCCACATGACGGCGTCCAGCCGGGCGAGTACGCCGATGCCGTGATCGACGTGATGGATTCTCTCGGCATCGAGCGGGCCATCATCGTCGGCTGCTCCTGGGGAGGACAGGTCGCCGCGCACGTGGGAGCGCGGCACTCCGAGCGGGTCATTGAGGTGGTCATGGCGAACGTGCCGATGTCACCGAGTCTCGGCGGCCACCGGATGCAGGTGCTCGGCACGCGGCTCATGGGCTCGACGCGATTCTGGGGCCGGGGTGTCGCGCGCGCCATGCTCGCGGAGCCGACGAAGGCAGCGCGCCCGGAGCGGGTCGAGGCCTTCGTGAGCGCCTTCCCCTCCTACGACAAGCGAGCCGCCGCCACCACGGTGCGCACGACGATGACGCAGTTCCTTGGCCTGAGCGACGTGCTGCTCCAACTCAAGGTGCCCACGGTGATCCTCATGGGCGACCAGGACAAGCTGTATCCCGTGGAAAGCGCCATGCCGTTGGCGCGACTCGCATCGCAGGCGCGCATCGAGGTGATCGATCAGTGCGGGCATCTCGCGCCACTGGAGGCCCCTGACGCAGTCGCTGACGCAGTGAGGAGGATGGCGGCGTGTTGAGCGACGTCATCCTCGTCGCCCTCGCCCTCGCCTTCGCCCTCATGGGCATCGGCGCCCTCGCCTCTCCCACCGTCGTCACGCGCCAGTTCGGCATCCCCGCCCTGACTCCCGAGGGACGCAGCGAGGTGCGCGCGGTCTACGGAGGCTTCGGGCTTGCCATCGCTGGCCTGCTCGTCTACGCCGTCGTCAACGCCGACCTTCGCGAGGGCATCGCCCTCACGGTCGCGATCGCGCTCTTTGGTATGGCAGCCGGGCGACTTGTCTCCGCGGCCATCGACCGCTCCCTGTCCAAGGTGGCCACGCTCTACCTCGTCATCGAGGTCGTCGGAGGCGGGCTATTGCTCATCGCCCGCTAGGAGCGAGCGATCGATCAGAAGGCGTAGGCGCCGAAGCGGCCCCACGCGACGAAGATCGCGAGGAGCAGAAGCACGATGGCGGGCGCCGACTTGCCGAAGGGCTCGCGCAGGCGCACGTGGGTGATGATCGCGCCGAGCATGAGCAGCGCCACCCCCGTCGCGGCCAGGGGCACGAGCATGGGCGCGATGCCGGTCAACGCGGGCAGGATGAGCCCGATTGCCGCGAGGACCTCGAGCGCGCCGATGGCCTTGATCGCACCCGGCGGGAAGTGGGCGGCGTAGCCCATGCTCATGGCGACGAGCTGCTCGCGCGAGCGGATGAGCTTCATGGAGCCCGCGCCGAGCATGGCGAGGGCAAGGACGATGGCAGCGATCCACAGGGCAACGGACATGGCGTCAGTATGCCGACGGGGTCTTCGTTTCATACATGCGCAACGCCACGACGGGAACGCAATTCGCCGATGCCGCTCGCGACCAGATGGCTAGCGGGGCTGGTGGGCCCGCTCACTGGCGAAGAAGGAGTCGCCCTGGGTCGGTTCCTGGCGCTCGCCGAGCGCGTGGAAGAGCGCGGCATTGAGAGCAAAGATGCGCTGGGACTCGGCGACGAACTCCTCTCGCTCCGCCGCCGACCACGGCACAAGATCGAGCAGGTCGCGATAGCGACGCCGATAGTGGACGAGGTCACCGAGATCGCTGAAGTCGTAGAAGGTGAGCACCTCGGGCCCGAGGTCGTAGTGCTGGCGCAGCCGCGCGGCGATGGCCTGGCCGCCGGCGAGGTCGCCGAGGTACCGCGTGTAGTGGTGTGCGAGGAGTCGCTGCGGTGACGTCGCTGCCTCGCGGACCTCCGCGACGTAGTCGTCCACGGCCATCGGCAGTGGTCGCGATCTCGGGATCTGGCCGAAGCCGGCGAGGTCATGGACGATCCGAGCGTGCCGGTCGAGTTTGCGATGGTCGAAGAGCGCCACGGAGGACTCCTCGCCGTGGGCGCGGAACTCCTCCTCCATCGCGCCGTAGACGGGCTCGAGGCAAAGGAGCAGGTCGACGTAGTGGCGGGTCTGGAGCGAGCCGCCCATCAACTGCTGAATGAAGGGCGCAGACTCAGCCGCGTCATGGGCCTCGCGGGTCGACTCACGGAGCTGGGTGGCAAACATGGTTCCCCCTACGCCGGCGCCGAGCCGGGATCGACCTGCTGGGCGAGGTAGGCCGAGATGCCGATGGCCTTGATCGCCTCGAGCTGCGACTCGAACCAGTCGGCATGCTCCTCCTCCTCGCGTACGGCGGCGTCGAAGATCGTGGCCGTGCCGTTGTCGCCGAGGGATCGGCATTCATCGGCAGACGCATTGAACTGGGCGATGGCGTTGATCTCGGAGGCATAGGCCAGTTGAAGGATCTCCTCGGGAGTCTCGCCCGTGGTGATCGGGAGCAACTTCTGGACGTTGGGGTGGCCTTCGAACATGAGGATGCGCTGGATGAGTGAGTCGGCATCGCGCATCTCGTCGATCGACAGGTCGTAGAAGACCTTCGCCAGCTTCGCGAAGCCCCAGTTGTCCAGCATGCGTGAATGCAGGAAGTAAGTGTTGGTGATGGTGAGCTCGACAGTGAGGGCGTCGTTGAGCAACTCGACGATGCGGGGGCTACGCGGTTGCACGGACGACCTCCGGAAGGGGTGCGGGGCGTAGGTCGTCGAGCATCTCCCGCAGTTGACGGACGCAGGAACCGCAGTCGCGACCCGCCCCCGTCGACGCGCAGAGTTCGCGCAGGCTCGTGCAGCCCTTGCGCACACAGGCGGCCACCTTGCGGTCGCTCACCCGCTTGCACTGGCAGACGATCATGCGAACTCCCGAACCTTCCCCTGGAATCTAGGTAAGCCTTACCTAAATTAGGTTTGCCTAGGTTAGGGGAGCCTCACAAGGAGTGTCAAGCGAACGCGCAGGCTAGAGCTCGATGATGAGTCCGGCGTAGTCGCGGGCCACCGCCGGACGGTCCAGCAGTCGCCCACCCGGCAGGGGCACGGCCGCGGGCGCGCCGGCAGCGTCGACGAAAGTCACGGAGGAGTAGCCGGCCCCGGTCATGCTGAGCACCACCTGCCCGAGCAGGAGCACCTGCTCCCCCGGTGGCAGTGATCCGGCCTCTGCCGACAGCACCACGACGACCGAGCCGGTGTCGCTCACGGGCGAGTCGAGGGCCACCTTGACCAGCGGGGCGTCGGTGAGCGGATCGGCCACGAGTGTGCGCAGTCCGGCCTCGGCCTGCTCGGCCGTGGGTCCCGCGGCGAGGAACTCGACCACCGACTCGGGATCGACTGTCGGCACGCGCGACAGATCGGTGACGACCGGGACGAGACCGTCCTCGCGAGCAAACCAGACGCGCACAGCCCGCACGGGACTCCCCGTCGGCGACGCCGACCCACTCGCTGTCGCCGTCACGGTGGGGATCGCACCCGAGGGGATCGGACCCGGTGCGGCATCGAGTTGCACCCCGCAGGCGCTCAGTCCGAGAGTCGCCACCGCCAAGACGAGCAGTCCTCGCCGAAGTCTCACGACACAGCTCCTGCGGGCACGGTCACGGTGATCCTGGCGCCACCCAGGGGGGATCTCCCGATAGTGAGGGCAGCACCGACTCGCTGGGCATGCTCGAGGGCGATGGCCATGCCGAGTCCAGCCCCCGAGGTCGGATCGGCGTCCTCACCGCGCACGAAGGGCTCGAAGATGCGCTCGACCAGCTCCGGCTCAATGCCGGGGCCGGCATCATCGAAGTGCACCACCGCGGTCGAGTCGGTCATGTCGACAATCACGGCCCGCAGTCCGTCGCCATGGGTCTGCGCGTTGCGCACGACATTGTGGAAGACACGCTCCAGATGCCGAGCATCAGACGGCACGACCGCAACCTCGCCGTGGACGATGGCATCGTCCAACCCCTGTGAGCGCGCCACCTGGAGTGCGAGGCTGCGCACATCGACGGGCTCGCGCTCGACGTGATCGGAGGCATTCATGCGACTGATCTCGAGCAGGTCGATGAGCATGCGCGAGAGCCGACGCACCTGACGTGCGAGGTGATCGACGACGCGAGCATCCTGGGGCGCCATCTCCTCCGAGCGCTCCTCGAGCAGGTCGGTCACTCCCGAGATAGCGGTCATGGGCGAGCGGAGCTCGTGGCTGACATTGGCCGCGAAGCGCTGCTCCCGCGCGATACGGGCCTGCACCGCGCCGGCCATCTCATTGAAGGCGTGGGCGATGGGGTCCAGATCGGGAAGAGCCCCCAGGCGAGGCCGTCGTTGAGGTTGTTGACCATGCCCGCCTGGCATGCCGACGACAGGGCGGGCTCCTTGAACGACGTCTCGACGAAGACCTGGCCGTTGGTGAGATGGGAATCGCTCGCCTGGTGCGTCGCCGCTTCCATCCGCGCGTAGTCCCGCGTCTCGCGGATGAACACGACAGACATGCCCAAGCCGATAGCCGCGAAGGCCATGCCGAGCAGGAACGGCACGGGGCGCAAGCCGTACGTCGCGGCGAGATAGCCGGTGGCGAGTGCGGTCGCAGAGACCGCCAGATAGCCGGCGGCCTCGTTGAGGCCCATCGCGAGACCACGCTGCTGCGGACCGACGAGGTCGATCTTCATGACCACGGTCGTCGACCAGGTGAGCCCCTGGCTGATGCCGAGAAGCACATTGGCG
>Ga0169931_10004854_pt1 | contig 20730 bp, 22 predicted proteins | sample Kivu_15m_20L_FD_129675 | JGI IMG/M metagenome (GOLD analysis project Ga0169931, IMG submission 129675) | Freshwater microbial communities from Lake Kivu, Western Province, Rwanda to study Microbial Dark Matter (Phase II) - Kivu_15m_20L... | ecosystem: Environmental > Aquatic > Freshwater > Lake... | reverse complement strand
GATCACCTGCCAGCCGTTGCACGCGAGGATCACGCCCACGATGTTCTTGCCGATGTCGTGCACATCGCCCTTCACGGTGGCGAGCAGCACTTTCTTCGCGCCCTCCTTCTGCGTGCCGATCACCTGTGCGGCCTTCTTCTCAGCGAGGAAGGGCTCGAGGTAGGCCACGGCGCGCTTCATCACGCGGGCGCTTTTCACGACTTGAGGAAGGAACATCTTGCCGCTGCCGAAGAGGTCGCCGACCACGTTCATGCCGGCCATCAGCGGACCTTCGATCACCAGCACGGGGTCCACGTACTGCACGCGGGCCTCTTCGGTGTCCGCTTCGATGAACTCGGTGACGCCATACACCAGGGCATGCTTCAAGCGTTCCTCAACGCTGCCCTCGCGCCATGCGGCCTGCGCGGCCACGGCCTCTGCTGAAGGCGCGCCCTTGAACTGCTCTGCGAAGGCCACCATGCGTTCGGTGGCATCGGGGCGACGTGCCAGCAGCACATCCTCCACGTGCTCCAGCAGGTCCTTCGGGATGTCGTCGTACACCCCGATCTGCCCGGCGTTGACGATGCCCATGTCGAGCCCGGCCTTGATGGCGTGGTAGAGGAAGGCGGTGTGGATGGCCTCGCGCACGGGCTCGTTGCCGCGGAAGCTGAAGCTGACGTTGCTGACGCCCCCGCTGGTGAGTGCGCCGGGCAGGTTCTGCTTGATCCAGCGCACGGCCTCGATGAAGTCGATGGCGTAGCGGTCGTGCTCGGCCATGCCGGTGGCCACGGTGAGGATGTTGGCGTCGATGATGATGTCGTGCGGCGCGAAGCCGGCCTTCTGTGTGAGCAGGTCGTAGCTGCGCTTGGCGATGGCGATGCGGCGCTCGAAGGTGTCGGCCTGGCCCTGCTCGTCGAAGCACATCACCACGGTGGCGGCACCGAGGCGGTGGATGATCTTGGCCTGCCGCAGGAACTCGGCCTCCCCTTCCTTCAGGCTGATGCTGTTGGCGATGCCCTTGCCCTGCAGGCATTTCAGGCCCGCTTCCACCACGGCGAACTTGCTGCTGTCCACCATCACCGGCACGCGAGCGATGTCGGGCTCGGCGGCGATAAGGTTGATGAACTTGCGCATGGCCTCCACGCCATCGATCATGCCCTCGTCGAGGTTCACGTCGATGACCTGCGCGCCGTTCTCCACCTGCTGGCGGGCCACGCTCACGGCCTCGTCGTAGTTGCCGTTCTTGATCAGCTTGCGGAAGGCCGCGCTGCCCGTGACGTTGGTGCGCTCGCCGATGTTGACGAAGTTGGAACCCGGGAAGATGCGGAGGGGTTCGAGGCCGGAGTAGGTGGGGATGCTCATTTCAATGCAGGTTCACCACAGAGGCACAGAGGGCACGGAGAAATGCACCAGTCCCATTACAGGATTCACCACAGAGGCACGGAGGACACAGAGCAACTCGATGGGTGTATGTGTAAGCGGGCTTGCAGGCATGCTGATAGTTCAGTCCTTTCTCTCCGTGCCCTCTGTGCCTCTGTGGTGAAGTACTTATGTTACTCTCCTTCATCCAAGTATCCATTCATGACACGCTCAAGACCTTCAATGAGCTTGGTCGTGTTGAAGTTGATGAGCAAGCCAAGCTTCTTGTTGGTCAGCTTCAAATAGGTCAGTAGCTGCGCAGTATGGATGGGGTGAAGCTCTTCAACAGCCTTGATCTCCACGATGACCCGATCTTCAACAAGCAGATCGATGCGCAAGTCATTCGCCAGCCGCTCCCCGCGATAAACTATGGGCACGGCGACCTGTTCCTCCGCACGCAACCCCATGCTCTTCAGTTCAGCCAGCAAGCAGACTTGATACACGCTTTCAAGAAGCCCCGGACCTAAAGCCCGATGGACCGCAATAGCCGCCTTGATCACGAGGCTGGAGATCTCGTTGTGCGTCATCCTTCGTTCTCTCTGTGACCTCTGTGCCTCTGTGGTGAGGCACTCATGCCAATACCGCCTGGTTGCGTGGTGCGTGCCGCTTGGCCTCAGCCGCCAGTGCCGCGATATGCTCCGGCGTGGTGCCACAGCACCCGCCCACCACGTTCACCCAGCCGTTGGCCATGAACTCGCCCACGAGGCGGGCGGTGACCTCGGGCGTTTCGCGGTACTCGCCCATCTGGTCGGGCAGGCCGGCGTTGGGGTAGATGCTCACGCGGCAGGGGCTCTGCCCGGCGATCACTTCGAGGTAGGGCCGCATCTGGGCCGCGCCCAGCGCGCAGTTGAGGCCCATGCTGAAGAGCGGCACGTGCTGCATGCTGATGAGGAAGGCCTCGATGGTCTGGCCGCTGAGGGTGCGCCCGCTGGCATCGGTGATGGTGACGCTGCACATGAGCGGCACACGGGTGCCCCGTTCTTCAAAGACCTCATCGATGGCGTAGAAGGCGGCCTTGGCGTTGAGCGTGTCGAAGATGGTCTCCACCAGGAGGATGTCCACACCGCCGTCGAGCAGGGCTTCCACCTGTTCCTTGTAGGCAGCCACGAGCTGGTCGAAGGTGACGGCGCGGAAGCCGGGATCGTTCACATCGGGGCTGAGCGAGGCGGTCTTGTTCATGGGCCCGATGGCGCCGGCCACGAAGCGCGGCTTGCTGGGGTCCATGGCGGTGTACTTGTCACAGGCCTCCCTGGCCAGCCGTGCCGAGGCGAGGTTCATCTCACGTGCCAGGTGGCTGCACTCATGCTCCGCTTGCGCGATGCTGGTAGCGGAGAAGGTGTTGGTCTCCACGATGTCGGCACCGGCCGCGAGGTATTGCTCGTGGATCTTCCGGATGGCCTCGGGGCGCGAGAGCGAGAGCAGTTCGTTGTTGCCCTTCAGCAGGATCTTGTGGTCCTCCATGCCCTTCGGATGGAAGTCCTCCTCGGTGAGGCCCAGCTTCTGGATCATGGTGCCCATGGCGCCGTCGAGGACGAGGATGCGTTGTTGAGCGATGCGTTCGAAGTCGGTCATTGGTTCAGAGATGTCGGTGCTTTCCGGTCGCTTGATCCAAATGCAGGTGAATGGGAGTTGGTGAATGGTGAATGGGGCTGACAAATGCGGTGAATGGGAGCTGGTGATTGGTGAATGGGACTGAACGGCCTCCATTCACCATCGACCATTCGCCATTCACCAAAAAGAAAAGCCCCACCCGACGGACCGGATGAGGCATCAAGGCTCCCGAGGGAACACTGCTTCCTGATCACGGCTCATCTTTCCCCGGATCGCTCCGGAGCTGGATTTAGCACCTATCATCGGACGTCCGCTTTGCAGCTGACTACGGCGCGACGATGGTTGCCAAGGCTTCACAGGGCCAGTCCCTCTGCCTTTCTGGATAAGCGATGGAAAGAACGTGGCGCGAAGATAAGGCTGAACAGACCGCTCAGCATGAGCCTGCGGCCGTGGGTCCGGCATGGTGCCGGTGTATCACTGTACCACGGTGAAGCGCATGGGAAGCGCGCCCTCCACCTGGAGGATGTAGGCCCCGGCGTCCAGACCCTGGCTGGTGAACGTGGAGGGGTGTCCGGCCAGGTTTCCCGTGCGCACGATGCGGCCATCGACGGTCAACAGCCGATAGGTGCTGCCGATGGCATGACCGGAAACGGTGAGTTCCATGCCCTGTGCGACCGGCACAGGAAAGAGCTCCAGCGATGGCAGCCTGTCCGTTCCGGTGGCGCCAGTGGAAATATCGTCCTTGATGCAGCGGATGGAATGCCCCATTATCAAGAAGTCGGCGCCACGACGAAGCTCAGCAGTTGCGTTGCCCACTTCCCAGTAGCGCTGCGCATAATTCGCCGTAGCCTCCGAGCTCCACCAGCGGGTGCGGACACCCGTGGAGATGAAGGTGCCATACTGGTTCCGCGTTCCACTGCCTCTTCCACTGAAGCCCGCAGCATTCGTGGCACCGGCGTTGGGTGCGGTCCACCATTGGGTGCCGACCTCCTTCATGGCCCCACCGGCCGTGGCGCTCTGTACGATGGTGGTGACGGGCACATACGCGGGGTCGATCAGGAGCGCCAGACCGGCCCAATCCTCGGCCGTCGGCACATGCCAACCCGAAGGACAGACACCGCGTTCATCGCGCACGGCACCGGCGTTGTAGAGCTTGCCGTGGAGCACATCGTTGGCCGTATCGTTGGCATAGTGGCACCACGCACCGCCCAGTGCATCCTGCCACTCGAACACGGTGGGCGCATGGATGAGGCTGTCGCCGTTCGCATAGCGCGTGGTGCGCAGGTTCGCGGCCATCCACTCCTGACCGTTCACGTACACGACGGAGGGATACTCATAGCCATCCACATCGGTGACCCCTGCGCCAGGCGTGAACACTTGGCCGCAGAGCATGAGCGGTGAGAAAAGGGACGGTATCAGCGACAGGCTCGCCGCGCGATGGAGCGGAGACATGGTGTGCGTGTTGTTCTTCGGTTGACCGGTGCAAAGATCAGGCCTTTCCTACCTCCCCCCGCCGATGTGCTTCTCCAACCACCCGAACACCTCGGTGTGCCACTGCATGGAGTTCTGCGGCTTCAGCACCCAGTGGTTCTCGTCGGGGAAGCGCAGGTACCTGCTCTCGATGCCCTTGCCCTGGCACGCGGTGAAGGTGCCGATGCCCTGGGTGAGCGGCACGCGGAAATCCTTGTCGCCGTGGATCACGAGCATGGGCACCTTCCAGTTGTCCACGTGCAGCAGCGGGTTGAAGGTATCGTAGTTGGCGGGCTTGCTGAAGACACTGCCGCCGTTCTCCCAGTCGGTGAACCAGAGCTCCTCGGTGCTGTAGCCCATGGCGCGCGTGTCGAAGATGCCGCAGTGCGACACCAAGGCCTTGAAGGGCTGGTTCCACACACCGGCGATCCAGTTGATCATGAAGCCGCCGTAGCTCGCGCCGAGCGCCGCCACGTTGCCCCCATCGAGGAAGGGGTACTTGCCCAGCGCGAAGGCCAGGCCCTTCTGCAGGTCCTCCAGCGGGCGGTCGCCCCAGTGCTCGTTGATCGCATCGGTGAAGGCCTGGCCGTAGCCGGTGCTGCCATCGAAGTCGATCATCACCACCGCGAAGCCCTGCCCGGCGTAGGTCTGCGGGTTCCAGCGGTAGCTCCACGCATCGCCGAAGCTGCCCTGCGGACCGCCGTGGATGAGGAAGGCGACGGGGTACTTCTTCCCTTCCACGTAGTTCGCGGGCTTCAGCACGTAACCGTAGACGGTCTCCTTGTTCCAGCCGGGAAAGCTGAACTGCTCGTATTCGCCGAGGGCCTTGTCCTTCAACGAAGCGTTCACCTGCGTGAGCACCGTGGCGCCCTGGTCGATGAGCCTGGCCTTGGGGGCGCTGGCGTACAGCTGCGCCGGGCCGCTGAGCCCACTCTTCTGGAACACGAAGCCCTTGGGCGTTTCCACGAACGCGTCGAGGTGGCCGTCGGTGCTCAGGGGCGTGACCGTGCTGGTCTTGGTATCGATGCGGAAGAGGCGGTGCTTGCCGATGTCATCCGCGGTGACGAGCAGGCTCTTGCCATCGCGGCTCCAGGCGAGGCCACTGGCGCTGCGGTCCCAGGTGGGCGCCACATCGGTCACGACACCGGTGGCGAGGTCCATCACCTTGAGCTGGAAGCGGTCGGCCTCGTAGCCCGGACGCTTCATGGCCTTGTAGGCCAGCTTGGTCCCATCGGGCGAGATCACCGGCTGCGCGTCCCATGCGGGGTTGCCGGCGGTGAGGTTCTTCGCAGCGCCGCCGGTCACGGGCACGCTGAAGAGATCGAAGTTGGTGCTCCACGGCTCGGTGTTCCCGGCCACGCGGGCGCTGAAGTACACCGTGCGGCCGTCCTTGCTCAGGGTGAAGTCCTCGCTGCCGCCGAAGGGCATGGTGGGGCAGTCGCCGTCAAAGCCGGCCATCAGCGGCACGGGCTGGGCGTTGGCCTGCTTCAGCGACACGTAGTAGAGGTGGTTGCGCGTGCCATCCTTCCACGTGTCCCAGTGGCGCATGAAGATGCGGTCATACACCTGGCCGGTGGCCTTCCCATTGGGTTCTCCTTCCAGACGCTCCGCGGTGCAGGTGAGCGTGGGGCAGTCGGGGAATACGGACAGCGCCACCACCACGCCGGAGCCATCAGGCGCCACGCGGCAGGTCTGTACATCCAGCGGCAGGCGCGTTACCTGCGTGGCATTGGTGCCCTTCGCATCGGCCTTCCACACCTGGGTGGTGCCGCCTTCGCCGCGGCCGCTGAGGAAGTAGAACGCGCTGCCATCGGCCACCCACTGCACATCACCGGCGCCGCCTTCCCCGGCAGGCACTTTCACCTCGGGCTTCGCGGGGTCGGCGAGGTCCTTCATCCACAGCGCGCTCACGCCGCGGTTCTTCTCCATGTCGGTGGCGCGCACGGTGAAGAGCGCGGTGGTGCCTGCGGGATCCACGGCTAGGCCGCTGATGCGGTCGAGCATCAGCATGTCGCGGTAGGTGAAGGGTGACTTGGGTTGGGCGTTGGTGACGAGCGCCAGGAACAGGCCAGCGGCCAGCAACAAGGGACGGCGATTGATCATGGAGGTGATGTAGCCAACGGTGAAAGAACGAATATCGTGACTTCGCGCAATGCCGACGCAAAGGACCTTGATCCCGTGAGACATGAACCTTGGGTCTTGAAGCTTGATCAGCCCTGCGCTCCCGAGAACTCCTTGAAGAAGCCCACGATCCGCTTACGGAACAGAAGGAACAGGAGCAGGTAGGGAACCGCCATCAGGTACAGGATGCCCATATTCAACCCTTTACCGACGGCTTGCTCACCACCGAAGATGCGACCGCTTCCCTCCCCGCTCTCCACGACCGCCTTGCACATGGAACATCCCTGCGCACAAACCTCGAAAGGAGCGGTCACGCATATTAGCGCAATGACAAGAAGGAGAAGTGGTGTGCGCATAGTCCCAAAGGTAATCGCCGGAGCGATCCGCCGATCAGTAGAACGGACTGATCATCAGGTACACCGCCACGCCGCTGACACTGACGTAGAACCACACCGGCCACACACGACGCGCCAGACGGCGATGCGCGGGGTGGTCGGCCTTCAGGGCCCTGTAAGCGGTCAGCAGAATGAATGGCAAGGTGATGGCGGCCAACGGTATATGGGTGAAAAGCACCGAATAGTATACCACACGCAAGAAACCGGTACCGCCATAAGGCGTGTCACCTGCGAACAGGTGGTGCAGGATGTACGACACCAGGAAGAGGCTGGAAAGGATGATGGCGCTCATCATCAACTGGCGGTGCAGATGCCAATTACGCGCTTTGGCGCTGGCCACTCCCAGCAATAGGAACAGGCTCACAGCGGAGTTGATGACCGCATTGGCGAGCGCGAAGATGTGTACATCGAACCCTGCGGGCGCCGGCAATTGGATCCTGTTCAACAGTACAACGGCCAGGAACACCACACCGGAAACGCTCCAGATGATGCGCTTGGCAAGTGGCTCGGGGGTGTTCAGCTGGGCGGGAGGAAAAGCCTGTTCCATGGGTGGGGTCAGTTGCGTGCCTTGCGGATGGCTTCTGCTGCCTTGATCCGCTCTTCCTTCAATAACATCTTAAGGTCGGCGGCCAGCGCGTTCATGCCCTCGGCCGTGGTTCCCTCGTAATACCCGCGGATGTGGCGCTCCTTGTCCACCAGCACGAAACGGCTATCGTGCAGGAAGCGTTCGGCACTGGCCGAGTCCTCCAAGGCGCTGAGCAAATATCCGGCATTGCCCAACCGGTAAATATCCGTGGCGGGTCCCGTGAGGAACTTCCATCGCCTGTCATCGGCTTCGAGCCTGCGGGCATAAGCATCAAGCACGTCGGAAGTATCGTGCTCCGGATCCACGGTGTGGCTCAGGAAAACGACATCGTCATACGCGGCGTCGTTCAATTTCAACTGGAGCTGCTGCATCTGAACGCTCATTTTGGGGCAGATGGTGGTGCAGCGGGTGAAGAAGAAGTCTGCGATGATGATCCTGCCGGCCACATCGGCCTGTGTGAAGGGCTTTCCGTGCCTATCGATCAGGCTGAAATCAGGCACTGAGGCATAAATGGTATCGATCACCTGCTTCCCATCTCGCTCCACGACCACTGTCTCCTTGGGGCCGTAATAGGGCAGATAGTTGAAGGAGTGCCTCACCAGCCCCAACAAGGGCGAGAAGAAGACGAAGAGGGAGAGCACGAACAGAACGATCCCCCCGAGTATGAGGGCCTTTCGTCGGCGGGCTGCTGGCGGATAGGCGGTGCTCACTGCATGGTGGACCAGCTCCAGTGCACGAAGTTGGATTCCATCAGTGCGATCCAGAGCAGGTACAGGATGAATAACGCATAAGGGAGCAGAATGATCGCACGGATGTTCCGTCGCTCATCGCCCAGGTGCATGAAGGTCATCACGATGTAGGTGGCTTTCACCAGGGTCAGGAATACGAAGGCCCATTTCACCGCGGTCCAGGCACCGGGGAACCACTCCTTCCAATAGGCACCCACCAGGACCTCGATGGCGGTGACAACGGCGAGCAGGGCGGTCACCATCCAGATCTTGCGGCGGATCTTTCGCCCATCCTCCTCACTGTGATGGGCATCGAGGCTGTATTCAATGATGTCGTCGCGCTCCATGGGGTGTAGACGATGGGGTGTGATCAGAGCAGGTAGAAGAAGGTGAACACGAAGACCCAGACCAGGTCCACGAAGTGCCAGTAAAGACCGGCCTTTTCGATCATCTCATAATGGCCGCGGCGGTGGAACACCCCCTGGATGGCCATGATGAGGACGATGATGTTGATGACCACACCGCTGAACACGTGGAAACCGTGGAAACCGGTGATGAAGAAGAAGAAGTTGGCGTACTGGGGAGGCCCGTACTCGTTGCGGGTCATGTTGGCGCCGTCCACGTAGTTCACCCGCTCGTTCCAGAGCTTGAGGCTGGCATCATGGTCGAGGTGGTGGGTGCCTTCGGCGGGAATGAGGTAGTGGCCCGGCTGGGCGGCGACCAGATGGAACCCGGGCGCGTTGGCCGGGTCGTGGGTGTCATGGGTGTCGTTGTGGACCCAATACTTGCTGCCATCTGCGGTGGTGATGTAGCCGCCACCACCATGGATGAAGTGGCTCCACTCCCAGGCCTGGCTGCCCACGAAGAAGGCACCGCCCAGCACAGTGAGGAACATCCACTTGATGACACCCTTCTTATCCATGCGGTGACCGGCCTCCACCGCCAGCACCATGGTCACCGAACTGAAGATGAGGATGGCCGTCATCAACGCCACATAGATGAGCGGATAACTGCCCGACAGGCCCGGCAGCGCGCGGAACACCTCTTCACCGATGGGCCATGCCTCCAACGTGCTGTGACGCACGAACCCATAGGCCACCAGCAGGCCGGAGAAGGTCAATGCATCGGACACCAGGAAGAACCACATCATCATCTTCCCGTAGCTGATGCTGAACGGGGAACGGCCGCCGCCCCACAGGACGTCGTTGCTCAGGGTCTTGGTCGCGTCTCCTGCCATGGTCTTGCTTTTCCGGGCGCAATGTTAGTGAACGAAGAGGAGGAATAAAAGCAGGTAGACCCAAAGCCCCCCCAGGAAGTGCCAATACACGGTGCCCGCCCAAAGGCCCGCGTGGTCCTCCTTGGAATAACGGCCCAGCAGGGCCATGGCGACCATCACCACCAGGCTGAGCAGCCCGAACACCAGGTGGGCCAGGTGCGCCGCGGTGAGCACATACAGATAAGAGCTGGCGGTATTCTTCTGCTCGTCGATCTCGGCGTTCAGCGGCTTGCTGCGGGACTCATCGGAAGCTGCGTAGAACGACCCACCCTCCAACACGAGGGGCTCTCCCTGGCGCAGAATGGTATAGTCCTTACCATACTCTCCCGTCGCCTGCACCATGCGGCCCACGGTGTATTGCCCCTTGGCGACAAGCTCACCCCACCCCTTGAACTGGCTCCATGTGAACACGCCGCCAAGAAGCAGGGTCCCCACAAGCAAGGGGGCCACACGCCGCATGCCACCGGAGCGGGCCGCCATCAGGGCCAGTTGCACGCACACGCTGCTGAGCAGGATGGCGCCTGTGCTCACATAAAAAGCACGGGGAAGAGTGATATCCACCCAATAGCCGGAGCTCATGCTCACCACATATGCGCTCGTGAGCCCCGCGAAGAACATCACGATGGCGAAGACGATCAGGTAGGTGACGAGCTTGCGCGTACGGACCTTGCGTTGGAGCTCTTCGGCAGGGGAGAAGGTGGCAGTGTTCATGGGCGGTCAAGGACGTAGGCCACTTGCACCAGCGGGAGGTATAGGAAACTGGCGAACATCAGGCGCCGCGCGTCCTGCCGGTCCAACGTGCGATACAACCGCCAGGCGGGCCATACCATGACCAGACCGGCAATTACCGAGACCCACAGCGCCCACGCACCTACGATGCCATACACCCAGGGAAGCATGCCTGCAGGGATAACGAACAAGGTGTACAAAAGGATCAGGAAGGCGCTGCGGCGATCGCATCCACCGGCAGATGGCAAAAGGCGGAAACCCGCACGGGCATAATCCTCATCGAGCACCCAGGCGATGGCCCAGAAATGGGGGAACTGCCACATGAACTGCATGGCGAACAGCAACCCGGGTTCCAGTCCGAAGCGGCCGGTGGCGGCCACATAACCCAGCATGGGCGGGAACGCCCCGGGGAAGGCTCCCACGAAAACCGCCCACGGGCTATGCTTCTTCAATGGTGTGTAGAGGGCCACGTACATGAAGAGCGACATGAAGCCCAGGATGCTGGTAAGCGGGCCGAAGCGCAGCCACAGCAGCACCGTCCCTACCAGCCCGGCCGCAAAGGCGGACCCGATGGCCTCACCCGTGGTGAGCGCACCCCGGACCAGTGGACGTGCAGCAGTGCGGCGCATGAGCGCATCCTGTCCAAGTTCGATGACCTGGTTCAACGCATTGGATGCACCGGTGAGCAGTGTACCGGACAGCACCAGCACCCACAGGCTGGTCCAGTTGAAGCTGCCGGGAGCCACGCCCAACAGGTAACCGAGCACCGCGCTCACCACCACGAGGGCGGCCAGCCTCAGCTTGAAAAGCACCGCCACCTCACGGAGCTTCCCCAACGGGGCGGCGACCACATATCCGGAAGAGCGTTCCACGCGGAGGCAAAGGTACCGTATTCGTGCGTTCGGCCCCGATCCCTCGTACTTGGAACGCACCCCGGCGCGCAGCAGGATGAGCTGCTCAACGGGGCAGCCGGTAGCGGACCTCCTGGTCCGTGTAGCGCTCGCGGAAGTGGCACACGATACCGGCCCTCACCACGAGGTCCTGCACCGTTCCGGCATCCGCAGTGCTGCGGTCGCGCCAGAGCACCGATGCCTGCAGCATGGTCCCGGTGTGGGGGTCGAGCGTCCACCCGGCACGGAGTTCGCCGTGGAACAGGGTGTACGGACCCATCATACCGATGCGGTATCCATAGTTGACCGGTTCTCCCTCCAGCCGGGGACGGTCCGATTCGGGGCGGAAGATGTTGTTGCCATAGCTGGCCACGCTATCTGCGCCCAGCCAGGCCATGCTGGTATGCGCGCAGAACGTCCACCGTGCACGCTGCCACTCGGCGCGCAGCAGGGCCTCCTGGAAGTTTGAGCCGTAGGGGTGGGCCAGCGGCTGCCCGAAGTGTGCGTAGTTCTGGCGCGTATCGGAGTGGGTGTACATGAAGGGCCGCACCAGGTTCCACTCCGCCCGCACGGTGAGGCCGGGCTGCTTCAACACGTCGCGCAACATCACACCCAGCTGCAGTGCCTGCTTGTTGGCGTACCAGCCATTGCCACTGCGCACCTGGTCCAACAGGAACTCATCGAGCATCACCTGCATGTACAGCGTATGCGCCTTCCCCACGGTGACGTTGAGGGCACCGCCCAACAGGGCATTGTCCGGAGAGCCGATACTGAACTCCACCGGACGATAGAAGATGATCGGGTTCAGGTAATTGACATCGAAGCCACGGGGATAGAGGCTGTCTCCGGCGCTCCAAACGATGGCCTCGAAAAGACCCGCATTGACCCGTGGGGAGATGTTCCATGAGAGGTAATGCATGCTGGCGAACTTGCCTTGGAACCGCGACGGATCGCCAGCGGCGCCGCGCAGGTCGCTCATGCGGGTGAACAGGTTCATATACTTCACCTTCCACACCGTGGTGGTGATGCGCAGGTAGGGGTAGCTGTACCCCTCGTCCGAAAGCAACAGCGAACGATAGCCCTCGCCGATGAAGTGGCGGCCACGGCCCATGGTGAGGTTGAAATAGCGGCCCGGGTCCCAGCTCAGGTGTCCTTGTACATCGGAATGGCTCCTTGCATCGGCCGGCCCGCGGGCATAACCCTCACCGGGCACCACCTGGGTGGCCGTTGCGAGCGAGTCCAGGTAGCGTGGCAGGCGCTCCTGCCAGGCCATGCCGTTGAGGTGCAGGTTGAGGCGCTTGCCGAGGTCAGCATCGAACCAGGCACCACCGCCCAGCCGCTGGATGAAGGTGGTGGAGGCCTGTGCATCAAGCCCGGCGGTCGCTTCCACCAGCGGACCGAAGCGCACAGCGCGTGCATCGGTGGCCCCGGCCCAACGGTCCAGCAGTGGCAATACGGAGGTGGGAAGAGCGCTGTCCGCAGGGAGGTCGCTTCGCCGGTACGGGCGCAGGGCCGTGTGCGCGGTACCCTTGTAGTGGTGCAGTGCGGATGCGTAGGGCTGCTCCACGGTGCGGCTCAGGGGCAGCCAGGCGGGTTGGGCGAACACCAGGGAGGCCGCCCACCACAGCGGTAGCAGCAACGCGGACCTCATGTGGTGCGGCGCGGCCATACGAATGGCAGCATGGCCAGCGCGAAGGCCGAGGTGCCCAATACCATGAGGCCCAGGTTGGGGTGCCATTTGCGGGTGACCAGGCTGAGCAGGATGATCGCAATGGAATAGCAATAGAGGGCCAGCGTGGTGCCCTTGTGCCCCAGGCCCAGCGCCAGAAGCCGATGGTGGATGTGGTTCCTGTCGGCTGCAAAGGGCGATATCCCACGCACGGAACGCACCACGAACACCCGCAACGTATCCACCAGGGGGTATGCCACCACGGCCATCACGAAGATGGGTGTGGGGATCTGGCGGAGGTACACCGGCAGGCGGCTGGTATCGTGCTCCACCACCCGCATCGCAAGCACCGCCAGGATGGCTCCGATGATCAGTGAGCCACTGTCACCCATGAAGATGCGGGCGGGGTTGAAGTTGAAAATGAGGAAGCCGACCAGCGCACCGGCGAGAACGAAGGCAAGCAACGAAAGGGCCACATCACCGGCCAGGAAGAGCCACAGCCCGTAGGTGCTTGCTGCAATGAAACCGATGCCACCGGCAAGCCCGTCCACCCCGTCGATGAGGTTGAAGGCGTTGACCAACACCACGTATACGAAGAAGGAAAAGGCGATGGCGATGCTCTCGGGCAACTCGTAGATGCCGAAGATGCCGTGCAGGCTCGCGATGCGGATGTCGGCCATCACCACCAGGATATACGCCACGACGAGGTGGCCCACCAGCTTCTTCACCGGACTGAAGCCGATGATGTCATCCTTCACCCCGATGAAGAACAGGAGCACCATGGCGGCCAGCGTGTACTTGAAATCGGAGTAGGCCGCCCCCATGGCCTCATACAACAGGCCGAGGTCGTAGCCATCAACACCGATGCCGATCGAGGTGGCCCGGGGGAACCAGAGCGCATAACTGAACAGGACCGAGGCGAAGATGATGATGCCGCCGATGGTGGGCACACTGCGCTGGTGAAGCTTGCGTTCCTCGCTCGGCTCATCCACCAGGTGCTTCATCCGTGCCACCTTGATAAGGCTGGGCATGGTGAAGAGCACCACCACGAACGCGGTGAGCGAACCGAACAGGAGGATGTAACCGTGCTCCTTCATGCCTGTGCGTCAAAGATCGTAATAGCGGTTGAAGAGATCGGTGCGCAGGGCAAGGTAGACGTAGGTGCTCTGGAAATTGTCCTCCGTGCCCGGCAGATCGCGGCGCATCACCCCGAGCGTGGCGCGCAGGTTGGTCTTCGGATTGAACAGGTAGGACAGGTTGGCATCCATGGTGAAGAGTTCCAAGGATGCTGCGGCAAGTGTGTCGCGTACCGATGGCAGGGGCCTGCCGATATCCGCACCCGCGCTGCCCTCCGCCGGATCGCGGTGCACCAGCGCCCTGGTGCTGCGCACCTGCAGCCGGGCCCGTCCAACGGCTTGCTCGGCGATCAGCACCGCCTCCTGGAAGTAGGTGCCGAGCGGGTGGGCCAGCGGCTGGGATGCATGCTGGTATGCAAGTTCAGCCGGGGCGTTCATGTATGCGTATGGCTCGGCGGTGTTATACTCCAACTGCAGGTCGAATCCCTTGATCCCAAGGTCGAAGGCCCGCACGCCGGCCTGCCATGCGGCCGCTTCGCCAAGAGCGTACTGGCCATAGGCGAAAAGCCTGTCGGTGATCTTCACCCGCACATCAGCCCCGATCAGCCTGCCACTGCCTTGCGCACCGGCATCAAGCAGGGTGTTCAGCCCGATCACGGGGTTGAGCTCCATGACATCGAAGGGCAGCACGCGCGTGCTGTCGATGGTGCGGAAGAGCGTGGCCTCGAAAAGCCCCACCTGCAACGGACCCAGCTGCGCACTGAGGTGGTTGTAGCGGGCGCGGTACCAATAGAAGAGGGACTCTGCCGCATCGCCTGTGGGAAGCCGGTCCTGGCGCGAAAGGCCACCGAGTTGCCTGGTATGCCAGGTGCTGTACTGCACCCGGTCCTTCAGGAACAGTGCGCTGAACTTGAGGTACGGGGCGTTGAGCGCATTGTCGCTGAGCAGCATCGACCGATAGCCGTGCCCGACAAAATGCCTGCCGTGACCGAACTGCACGTTCAGGTGATCGATCGGAGAATAGGAGATGCTGGCCTGCGACCAGCCATAGTCAAGCTCCCGCCGGTCCTGCACCTTCACCCGCGCCTCCCCGGGCATGGCCCCTGTTCCCTGCACGCGCCGGAAGAGGTATTGTGGCACCAATGCCTGGGTCTCCAGGAACATGGTCTGGAAGGAGAACCGGGGGCCCAGGTCGCCCCGGATCAGGAATCCCCGCGCATTGGCATAGTACCGGTTGGTGTCGCTGTAGGCGGTGCGGTCGCCGCGGTCGGAACCCAGCTCAAAGCGGAACAGCGGATCCACGCTGAGGCGGACATCGTCCTGCTTCACCTGCAGCAGGTGGTCGCGATACAGCTTCTCGGTATACCAGAAGTAGTACTTCGCACTGTCCACAGCGTATCCCATGGTGGCGCTCAGGTCCGCACGTCGCTCGATCACCGGCTTGAGGCCACTGTGCACATGTGCCCCGCGAGCGGCGGCCTTCAGTTCCAGGCCACGGTATATGTCGCGCTGCAACAGCACATCGTTGTTCTGTGCAACGGACCAACCGGTGAGCAGGACCGACAGGCAGAGGAGACTATGGCGCGGTGAACGCATGGCACGAACGCCGGAAAGGTAGAGTGCTTCCACCTACCACGGAACTGCATGCAGAAGGCCCGCTCCTCCGGAACGGGCCTTCTGCGCTGGATCCGATGGTCAGCTCCGTCACATGCGGGCCAGTTCACTGCTCGCGAACTCCGCGTAAACGGCAGCGATGCCCTCGCGCAATCCGATGCGGTGCTTCCAGCCCAGCTTGTGCAAACGTGAAACATCCATGAGCTTGCGCGGCGTGCCGTCCGGCTTGTCGGTGTTCCACTTGAGTTCACCGGTGTACCCCACGATGTCCTTGATCATCTCGGCCAGGGCCTTGATGGTGAGGTCCTCGCCCGTGCCCACATTAACGAAGAGCTCCTCGTCGTAGTTGTTCATCAGGAACATGCAGGCGTCGGCCAGGTCGTCCACATGCAGGAACTCGCGCATGGGCGAACCTGTACCCCACACCTCCACGCTTGGCGCATTCGTGACCTTGGCGGTGTGGAACTTGCGGATCAGCGCGGGCAGCACGTGGCTGTTGTTGAGGTCGTAGTTGTCGTTGGGCCCGTAGAGGTTGGTGGGCATCGCGCTGATGAAGTTGCTGCCGTACTGGCGGCGGTAGCTCTCGGCCAGCTTGATGCCGGCGATCTTGGCGATGGCGTAAGGTTCGTTGGTCTGCTCCAGGAAACCGCTCAGCAGGCTCTCCTCCTTCAACGGCTGGGGGGCCATCTTCGGGTAGATGCAGGAGGAACCCAGGAAGAGCAGCTTCTTCACCCCGTTCTCGTGGGCGGAGTGTATGATGTTGCTCTCGATCATCAGGTTCTCGTACAGGAACTGCGCGCGGTACACGTTGTTGGCGTGGATGCCGCCCACCTTGGCCGCCGCGAGGAACACGTAGGCGGGCTTCTCCCGGGCGAAGAAGTCGCGCACGGCCTGCTGATCCACCAGGTCCAGTTCCTTGCTGGTGCGGGTCACGATGTTGCTGAAGCCGTCCTTCTGCAGGCGGCGCACGATGGCGCTGCCCACCATTCCGCGGTGGCCCGCGATGTAGATCTTGTCTTGCTTCTCCATGTTGCTGATCGGTGTGGGCGCGTCATGATGCGCCCGTACATCATTCCTGTTCGTGGAGAATTTTATGCCCGCCCTTCTTCAGGTACACATCGCGCTTGAAGAGCTCCAGATCGCTCTGCACCATCTCTTCCACGAGGGCTTTCAGGTCGTACTTGTGCTTCCACCCGAGCACGCGCTTGGCCTTGCTGGGATCGCCTTCGAGGTGATCCACCTCGGCGGGACGGTAGTAGCGGGGGTCGATGGCCACCACCACCTTGCCGGTCTTCTTGTCGATGCCCTGCTCCTTAACGCCTTTGCCTTTCCAATCCAGCTTGATACCCACTTGTGCGAAGGCAAGATCGATGAAGTGACGGACGGTGTAGGTCTTGCCCGTGGCCAGCACGAAGTCATCGGGCTTGCTGGCCTGCAGCATCAGCCACATACCCTCCACGTAGTCCTTGGCATGGCCCCAGTCGCGCTTGGCGTCCAGGTTGCCCAAGTAGAGGGTCTTCTGCAGGCCGAGCTTGATCTTGGCCACGGCGCGCGTGATCTTGCGGGTAACGAAGGTCTCCCCGCGCAAAGGGCTCTCGTGGTTGAAGAGAATGCCGTTGCAGGCGAACATGCCGTAGCTCTCGCGGTAGTTCTTGGTGATCCAGAAGCCATAGAGCTTGGCCACGCCATAGGGGCTCTTCGGATAAAAGGGCGTCTCCTCGTTCTGCGCGCGGGGCAGGACACCGCCATACAGTTCAGATGTGGAGGCCTGGTAGAACTTGGTCTTCTTCTCCATGCCCAGGATGCGGATGGCCTCCAGGAAGCGGAGGGTGCCGATGCCATCAGCGTTGGCCGTGTATTCGGGCATCTCGAAGCTTACCGCCACGTGGCTCATGGCCGCGAGGTTGTAGATCTCATCGGGCTGTATCTCCTTCACCAGCCGCAGGCAGTTGACACTGTCGGTGAGGTCGCCATAGTGCAGGAAGAAGGGACGCCCCTGCTCATGCATGTCGTGGTACAGGTGGTCGATCCGGTCCGTATTGAAGAGCGAACTACGGCGTTTCACGCCGTGCACCTCATAACCCTTGTTGAGGAGGAATTCGCTGAGGTAGGCGCCATCCTGACCGGTCACCCCTGTGATGAGGGCCACCTTGCGCTTGGCGGGTGCCTTGGCGGACTTGGCCTTGGCGGCCGGCTTCTTGGCAGCAGCCACCTTGGGCGTGCTGCTCTTGCTCGTGGAGCGCATGTTCTTCTTGGTCATGTTGCTTAATGGACGATGAACCATTGGTTCACCAGTTCGTGCTTGTTGTACCGCATGGGTGCGTTGGTGGTCACATCGATGAGCTTCCGGCCGGCCTCGTTGGCGATGGCATGGCCTGCCGCAGTGTCCCACTCCATGGTGGGTGCGTACCGCGGGTAGGCATCCGCAGCCCCCTCGGCGACCAGGCAGATCTTCAGGGCGCTGCCCATGCTGGTAAGGTGCACCGTTCCATGCTCCATTTCGGCAGCCCTGATGTACGCCTCGGTCTCGGGGCTTTGGTGCGAACGGCTGGCCACGATGGTGAAGGCCGGTCGGTGGGTATGGATGGGCAGGCGTTGTGCCATGTGGGCCCGTTCATACGCCGTGCCCCCCGAACGGGTTGCAGCCTCCTGCCGGTAGGCGCCCCCCCCCCGCCACGCGAAGTACAACAGGTCCTTCACCGGCACATACAGGACACCCGCCACCGGAACCGCTGTACCCATGGGGCCGATCGGCAGGGCATCGCGCTCCATCAGTGCGATGTTCACGGTGAACTCGCCATTGCGCTTGATGAACTCCTTGGTGCCGTCCAGCGGATCCACCAGCCAGTAGCACTGCCAGCCCTGCCGCTCATGCGACGCAATGGCGCGTCCCTCCTCGCTCAATACCGGAAGGCCGGTGGAGGCCAGTTCCGCGGTGATGACCGCATGCGCCCGCCTGTCCGCCTCGGTCAGTGGCGAGCGATCGTCCTTCAGTTCCACGATCACCTCACCGGTGTACACGTCAAGGATCTCGCGCCCGGCTGCCAGTGCAGCGCGGATCGCAGCATCCACTGCGGTAACAAGTTCACCGATGTTCGTCACGAACTCAAAGGTACTTCCGACCACCGCCGCGACCCGGGTGGTTCACCACAAGCTATTGAACATGGAATGTGAACAATGGGAATGAAAAGCCCCGATGATACTCCCACCGGGGCCTCGGGCCGGTTGCGGCCCGTCCTTCAGGCCTTGCCCAAGATCTTGAACATGCCGGTACCGCACTCGGGGCAGGTACCCTTCATGGCCTTGCGGCTGTTGGCCATGATGTTCTCCTTGGCGTCCTTCATGTTGCGCTTCGCCTTGCACTTCACACAATAGGCTTCCACTGCTGGCATTGGTCGGGGGTTTGGGGGTTGAACGAGGGCAAGGTAGCGATCACATCGATCGGTGCAAGATGCACGATGACCCGTTTTGAACAAACACTTGCGCGCTTGGGCCGGACGCCCGTGCATGACCGGCGCTTAACGCAACCGTGCTCCGTTGGGCAACGGGCGCTCCAAGCTGGTGAGCACGATGTCGCCGTTCACGTCGGGGAAGCCGGTAACGAGGCACTCGCTCATCACACTACCTATCTGCTTCGGCGGGAAGTTGATCACCGCCACCACTTGTCGTCCGATCAACTCTTCCTTGGTGTAGTGCACCGTGATCTGCGCACTGCTGCGCTTCATGCCGCAGGGACCGAAGTCGATGGTGAGCACATAGGCCGGTTTGCGCGCGTTGGGCAGGTCATCTACAGACAGCACGGTGCCCACACAGAGGTGGACCTTCTCGAATTCGGGCCAGGTGATGGGTTGCATGCGCTCAATACCCCCCGCCCCCACCCTGCCCGCGCTCGATCGGGTGCCAGGTGGTCTTCACCTCCTGGATATCAAAGGTGGAGCGGAAGCGATTCATGTTTTGTAAAGCAGCAGGTCCAACTCGTCCTCCACTTTCTTGAAGTCCTTGTCGGCCGTCATCAAGCGTGCGTTCAAGAAACGCGCACTCGCGGCTATGATCGCATCCGGCACCTCCATGCCCGACTTCCTGCGAAGCTCGATCGCATCCGCATTGATAACCGGGTTGCTCTCGATCACAGGTAGCTGTGCCACAAAGCGCTCAATGAGGTCGATGCCATCCGCGTCGATCTTGGGATAGCTGAGCAACTCGATGCGGGTGATGAAAGAGATGTACAGGTCCTGGTCATGCAACATGTCCACCAAAGCCTTGTCGCCCTTCAGCGCATAGAGCACGATGTTGGTGTCCAACAGCCACCTATTTCCATCCATCGCGCATCTTCTTCTGGACGGCCAAGGGGTCTTCCTCAAGCTTCAATTTGCCCGCGAAGCTCTTCAGATCTATGCCCTTCTTCTTTGGCTTGACCCGCTTACGTCCCTTAAGCAGAGCAGCGAGTTGCTTTTTCGTCGTGGTTCGCTTCACTATGATGGTCATGGCCTTGGGGTTCAACCAAAGTTATGCTCAATACCCCCCGCCCCCACCCTGCCCGCGCTCGATCGGGTGCCAGGTGGTCTTCACCTCCTGCGTGTCGAGGATCGCATAGGGTGAAGCCTGCTCCGACTTCGGATACACTACGCGCTTCAGATTGCACGTGGCCTCGGTCTCGAGCATTACCCGCTCATCGTTCGATGGCTCGGACACCACCACCGCGTTCACGTCCATGTGCGCCACGAGCGGCTTCAGCAGTTCACTCCGTAAGCCCGTCATCAAGTTCACCACACCACCGGGCAGGTCGCTCGTGGCGAGCACCTCGGTGAAGGTGACGGCCGGCAGCGGATGCTTCTCACTGGCCACCACCACGCAGGTGTTGCCGCCCGCGATCACCGGGGCGATGAGGCGCACGAGTTCCAGCAGTCCGTTGCTGCCAGCGCACTGGATGCCCACCACGCCGGTGGGTTCGTACACGCTGAAGTTGAAGTGGCTGCTGTTCGTGGGGTTCACGCTGCTAAAGAGGGCCTGGTACTTGTCGCACCAGCCCGCGTAGTGGATCCACAGGTCGATGGCGGCGGCCACCTCGGCCTCGGCTTGCTTTGGCGTGGCGCCGTGGAGCACGAGCTCATGCACGAACTGCGCGCTGCGACCCTCGAGCATCTCGCCGATGCGGTAGAGGATCTGCCCGCGGTTGAAGGCGCTGCGACCGGCCCAGCCACCCACGGCACCACGTGCGGCCACCACG
>Ga0169931_10004853_pt1 | contig 20735 bp, 23 predicted proteins | sample Kivu_15m_20L_FD_129675 | JGI IMG/M metagenome (GOLD analysis project Ga0169931, IMG submission 129675) | Freshwater microbial communities from Lake Kivu, Western Province, Rwanda to study Microbial Dark Matter (Phase II) - Kivu_15m_20L... | ecosystem: Environmental > Aquatic > Freshwater > Lake... | reverse complement strand
ATGTAACCATTGGTCTAAGAAGGTTTCTCCTTCTTGTCCAACTTTGCGCTGAGTTTCAAAATCGTATGGTTTAGTTTGCATAGATTTGAGGGATATAGAGTTGGACACCATCATTACCTTCTCTTCGGATTGGAATACCAGCCCATCGTGACACGAAACGCTTCTGCTAAAAGACGTTCACGGATTTCTTGATCATCGCTCTGGGCAATCTTTTTACCTCGATCTGTTAAGACGTAGATGCTTGAAGACTTATTCTCGGCTGAATCTCGACTGGCAAGATCAATCTCCATCACGGGTCGTCCAAGATAATCCCCTCTCCTAGCCAAATCTTTTTCTTTTTTGGCACCACTACCAAAAGCAATACCTAAAGATTTGGATGTATTGGTTCCACCATGAATTAGCTCAACAGTTTTAATGTATTTTTGTGGATCGCCGATTTGAGGGATGTAAATGGGCTGTTGTTCGCCTCCACGCAGATCTTGATCTAGGGCGGTTTTCCAATCAATTAGGTGGGAAACCTGTTGAAATTCATAAAATCTGATTTCTTTTTTTGGAACGTCAACAGCATAGGTAAGCTGGAAAGTTTTTCCCTTAAGTTCATAAACTAAGCCCGATACACCAGGCTTGACACCAAAACAAGCCCCCTCAACTTCGCCAGTCTGCTTGAGAACTTCTAGAACAGGCACAAGTTCTTGCTCTACTGCCAGATCACAGAATGTATTTCTGTTAGAAAGTATCGTCTTAATTTGAGAATCAAAATACGTAAACTTGAACACTTCAATTAACTCCTCATGCTGCAATACCTAGACTTGAATCTCAGAAGGAACAAACAAAACTTTGTCTGCATCACCAATCAGTGGTAATGAAAGATAATGCGTGAAGCGAGGCGATACAAATGCCACGACCCGCCTTTTATGAAACGTCAGGTAGATACAATCTATTCCACCCAAAAGCCTCTCCCAGGATTCGGTTAACTGATCACGAAACTCAGTGAGAGGAATCTCTTCAGTGTTCTGAATACTAGGCTCTCCCTCTTCTGAATTGAGAACATCAATATCTTGAAGTGGAAGCAAGAAGGCTGCAACTTCACCATAATGAGTACATACAATCCGCAAGTTACCCGACTGAACCTGCCGCCTAAGTTTTGGCAGCTTGACTCTTAATTCGGACATCGGGATTTGCTTAAAACTTTTGTTCATGGTTACTTACCCTTCCCTACACCTCATAATGGCAAATTATCTTGAAACTGTCAATAGCGTCTTACGTTTTTTACGTTTTAGGCCTAGGCCAGGCAATCAGCAAGGGTTTTAGGGTATCTTGCTTTGCGTGGAATAAGCTGTTAGGCATTCAGGCTGCACTAGTACAGTCGCCATGAAAGCCTTGTAGCAAGGGCCTTGCAGAAGTCAGCATGCAATTTAGGTGCTCAACAGCTTAGGCGGTTTGCGCTAAATGGGTGATGTGTGCCAACCAATTATGCCGACACTTTCCGTGTTTCTACCCTATGGGGGCAGTTATACGGACACTACTCATATCATTCACCCTGGGAGGAAAATATACGGATAGCGTCCTCATAATTCGTAATTGAGTGCGTTGGCTCACGTTTCTTTCTGCAATCGTCGCTGGGGTTGGGCGTAGTACTCTAGCGTCAGCAGCAGCCCATTAATCGTCAAAGCCAGTGCAGCAACGGCCATAGACCCGGCTACAATTTTGTCGTAGCGGTTGGTTTGAATGCCATCAAACAGCAGCTTACCCAGCCCCCCAGCATTAAACTTGGCTCCAATGGTGGCGATCGCGATCGCCACCACCGCCGCAATCCGCACCCCGGCCAAAAACACCGGCAGCACCAGGGGCACCTGCACCCGCCACCATCGCTGGGCCACAGTCATTCCCATGCCCCGCGCCGCTTCTAGCACGGGGGGGTTAATGCCCGCCAGACCCACCGTCAGGTTGCGCACCAAAATCACCTGAGTGTAGAGCACCATGGCCACAATCACCGAGGTGGCATTGAGGCCAAACAGCGGCACCAAAAAAATAATCAGCGCCAAACTAGGAATGGTGTAGAACACCCCCAGCCCGCCCAGGACAGGAACTGCCAGCCAGCGCAGGCGGGTGACCAGCAGAGCCAGGGGGACGGAGAGGGCGATCGCCACCCCCAGGGCAATCCCCGTCATCCGCAGGTGTTGCAGCAGCAGCGTCAGGACATCACCGGGGTGGCTGATCAGGTAGCTCACTGGGGGCTGTCCTTCCTCACCATCGCCGACTTGCGAATGTGGTCTAGGGTCAGAAGGCCCACTGGGTCGCCCTCCTTCAGCACCGTCAGGGCCGGGGCCCCCGTGCGCAAAATCAGCGACAGGGCATTGCGCAGGCTATCGCAGTGGGATAGGGTGGGGTTGTGGCCATTGCTGTAGTTGGGTGGCAGCGCCATCATCGCCGAGGCCACCCGCAGCAGACCCAGTTGGCGCACCCTATCATCGGCCCCCAGCAGGGTATAGACAAAGTCATCGGCGGGCTGGGTCAGCAGGTTAAAGGGCGTGTCAAACTGCACCACTTCCCCCAGGCGCATGACGAGAATGCGATCGGCCAGGCGCAGGGCCTCTTCCACATCGTGGGAGACAAAAAGAATCGTCTTCTTGAGCTGGTTCTGAAGGCGCAAAATCTCATCCTGCAAGGCTGTGCGGGTGATCGCATCGATCGCCCCAAAGGGCTCATCCATCAGCATAATGCCGGGGTTACCCGCCAGCGCCCGAGCAATGCCCACCCGCTGCTGCTGCCCCCCCGAGAGCTGGGCCGGATAGCGATCGCGAAACTCCCCCGGCGGTAGCCTAACCAGGGCCAACAACTCGTCAATGCGGGCCTGAATCTGAGGCTTGGGCCAGCCTAGCAGCCGGGGCACCACCGCCACGTTGTCGGCCACCGTCATGTGCGGAAACAGCCCCGACTGCTGGATCACGTAGCCAATCTGCTGGCGCAGCTGAGTTGCCGCCCGCTGGCGAATATTCACCCCATCCAGAAAGATAGCGCCCTCGGTGGGTTCGTAGAGGCGGTTCACCATCTTCAGCAGCGTGGTTTTGCCGCAGCCCGACGGCCCCAAAATCACCACAATTTCCCCCGAGTTGACCTGACAGGTTACCCGATTCACCGCCGGACGATCCCCTCCCGCAAACCGCAGCGAAACATCTTCAAACTGAAGGGTACTCATGGGCTTCTCTCTCGGGGGCTTCTCTCCAGGGGGCTTTTCTTCAGGGGGCTACTCCGCAATGGGCTACTCCGCCACCAGGCCCGCGTTGACCAAAAACTCCCGCGCCACATCGGCGGGCTCGCGCTGGTTGCCGCTCACCTCGTAGTTCAGCTCCCGCATGACGCCATCGTTGAGCAGGGGCGACAGCTGGTTGAGGGCTTCGGCAATGCCAGGGTTTTCGTCCAGCGCCGCCTGGCTCACAATCGGCGCAACCTGGTAGGGCGGAAACAATCCCTGATCGTCTTCTAGGACGACCAGATTAAAGGCGTCGATCTCGCCATCGGTGCCAAAGGCCACCGCTACGTCGGCTTCGCCATCCACGAGCCCCTTGTAGCGCAGACCCGGATCCACAGCTTTGTAGCCCTTCAGCGAAAAACTGCCGTAGGCCGCTTGCAGCCCCGGTAGACCATCTTCGCGGATCTCAAACTCGGGCGGGCCGATCAGCGTTAGGGTGCTGGCCTGGGCCGCAAAGTCAGAGATGGTGCGAATGTCGAGGGCTTCGGCCCGCTCCTCGGTCATTGCCAGGGCCTGGGTGTTGTTCATGGGGGAAGGGTCGAGCCACACCAGATTCAATTGCTCCTGGTAGGCCTGCTTAACGGTCTCGTAGACGGCCTGCTGGTCACCATTCACCGGCAGCTTGAGCACCGTCAGCAGCGCCGTACCCGTGTACTCGGGGTAGAGGTCTATTTCGCCGCTTTCAATGGCCGCTTGGGCCACGGGGGTACCGCCCAAATTCAGCTTGCGTTCTACGGTAAAGCCGTTTTCTTCGAGCATGAGGGCATACATTTCGCCAATAATCAGCTGCTCGGTAAAGTCTTTGGAGCCAACGCTCACCGTGGTGTCGCTGCCGCCCCCGCCCCCGCAGGCCGCTGCCACCAGTGCCGTCGCCACCCCCAGGCAAGCCTGGTTAAACCACCGTCGAGACAACTTCATAGGGTTAATAAAGCCTAAAACTCAGCGTCATCGGGCCTTGGGCCTTCGTTCTCCTGAGAATATCACAGTACTTTTGGCCACGGGTTTCTCCAGGGGGAATTCTCGGCGGCCAGAGGATTAGGCCCTGGCTGCGGGGGCACTCGCCCGGCCTGATCCACCTCTTATCTCTATCTCATCTACTCCTGCCGCTGTGGGTCTACCCTAATTTGGGTAGAATTCCTCACCCCCAGACCGCACCCTTGCAGGATCACCCTTGCAGGATCAAAAGTGCAAACGATGGCTCAACCATAGGAGGCAGTGATGAGTAACCAATACTCCTTTGTGGGTGGAAACCAAGGCCTGTGGAGGGTCACAGAGGTACGGGGCATCTCTGGCCCTGGCTTAGAGCTGGTGGAAAGATTGGATGTGGTGAAGAGTGATATTACCGAAGCCCCCTTGGCTAGTGCATGGGAGCTGCGCAGTTTTAGCAGCAATATTCGCCATGCTAAGCGCGTTGACTTGAGTCCTCTCCCTATCGATTCAAACAGTAGTTCACGGTGTCAAAGACATAGGGAGCATAGGGCCCCAGCCAGGCGCTCCAGGTGTCTTGCCCTACTTCGGTGTCAAGAAAGGCATTGACGGTGGCCACCCACTCAGGGTCATTACTGGGCAGGATTAGGCTGTAATACTCACAGGTGAGGGGCAACTCTGGCACCAGGGTAAGATTTTGCACTGGCAGGCCACTCTGAATCACCGCCGCATAGGTCAACATATCGTCTCCCAAGAAGGCATCAAGCTGGCCACTGTTGACCGCCTGAATGGCATCAGTGCGACCACTGGGGCCGTCAAACCGGGTCATGCTAGCGTCGGGATAACGCTCTTGGAGAAAGGTTTCGTTGGTGGAGTTGGCCAGTACACCCACCCTCACCCCCGCCAGAGACAGGGCCGGATTGACCTCAGGAGCCTTCGCCGGGGTGGTGAGGAAGCGACTGCCCGATGCAAAGATCAGATCCGAGAATTCAATCCCTTCAACCCCCTCGCGCACGGTATTGGGGCCGCACTCCACGTAGACCTGGCCGTCGCGCACCAGGTCAAAGCGATCGCCCAAGGTAGAGGGCAACTCCACCAGTTCAATGGAGACCTGACCCCCGATCGCCTCCTGCACATGGTCTCGTAGGGCTACCGCCAGCGCGGGGCAGTAGCCCGTCCAGCCCGTTTCATCTTCGTAGCCAAAGGGAGGCGCATCCCGGCGCATGGCTATTCTCAGCTCGCCAGTACGCTCTAGGTTGGCCAAGATCGAGTCTTGCTGGGGGGGTACCGGCACAACCGGGGGCGGCACGATCGCCACGGGGGGCTGGCCTGGGTAGTCGGCGTTGACCTGGGCGGCGGTGAGGCTGGTAATGATGTCCATCACCATGGGCTGGCCGGCGCTGGCGGCCTTGGCGTAGGCGGCGGTGAGGTAGGGCCGGTACTGGGCATCGCCTTGTAGGTGGGCACCCAAAAAGGCCACGGTGAGCGCCTTGTAATAGGTAGAGCCCACATCCCGATGTTCACCCATCAAAATAGAGGGTACATCCCCCGCCCCTTCTCCCGGCGGCTTCGACGAAAAGTGGGTGCCCTGTTGCAGCAGCACCATATAGCGGGACTCGTTCTGGAGCCAAATAAAGGGGGCAATCTGCTCGGGCACCACCGGGGAAGTGACATCAATACTGCCCGACACCATCATCATCGGCACGGTGATCTGGCCAAGGCCCTCGGGGCCGTAGAGAAACGCGCCCATGTTGTGGGCCGCAATCACCGCCTTAATGCGAGGGTCCCTGAGGTCAAAGTCCTTGGGGGGCAAAAACCGAGCGCGGCATTCTAAGTAGAGGGGAAAGCTGAGGGTAAAGGTGGTGCGATCGCAGGCCTCCGCAATCCGCGCCTGGCTAATCGGTGCCCCAGCCAGGGCCATGACCGTAGAACTACCGAGGGAGTCGCCGATCGCCCCAATCCGGTCTAGATCCAGCCGGGCCGCCCAGTCGGGAGAGCTGGCCACCAGTCGCTCCAGCTCGTCAATCAAAAACGAGATTTCCTGGGGCCGGTTAATAAACTCAATGGGGCTGAGCAGGGTGTTGAGCCGCCCGCCCAGAAACTCTTCTCGATAGCTCAGGTTGCTGCCCACATGGTCGGGGGCCATTACCACGTAGCCGTGAGAAGCCAGGTGCTGGTTTAGAAAAATGAAATCCTCCTTCACCGCGCCAAAGCCGTGGGAAACAATTACCACCGGGGCGGGCCCCGGCCTCCCCTCCGGCAGATACACATCCACATCAAAATCGTAGTTGACCGTCAGCCCCTGACCGGTCTGGCGCAGAGCCGGGTTAGTCACCGTGATCGTCTGCTGAGTAAAGGCGTAGGGCCCTGGCTGCGATAGGTCGGGCAGCGCGCTCAGGTTCAGGCCGGTTTGGGTGGCGGCCTCGGCCGCCGCCTGGGTCTGAATCGCCCGCACGGCGGCCTGGTTATAGCTCAGGTAAATGGCCAGCTCTTGCTGGAGGGCCACCAGCCCTTCGAGGTTGACATGGATCGACTGGGACGGAAACTCCCGCATCACGTCAATCAGCGTCCAGCCCTCAGGGCCTGCCTTGGCGGCCGCATTGATCACCGCCGCCCGCATGGCGTAGAACCCATTTTCGTCGGGAGTTGATTGAAAAATGATCCCCATATTGGTCATCACGTCGCGACCCAGGGGCGAATAGCTCAGGTGACTCACCGTTGTCACATCGAGGGGAAAGCGAAATTGCAGCAGGGGCTGCAGCCCGGCCAGGGCTTCATCGTTCAGCAACCGGGCCAGGAGCTTAAAATTTCCGGTAGCCTCTCCGGTTTCGGCAAAGGTTTCGAGGGAGTCGACCGACAGCGTAAACACCAGCGGCCCCGTAGCGCGAACGCTAAAGGCGTCTGCACTATGGGCCATCGGGGGCTGTAGCGCGGTGAGCCCTAGGCCCAGGCCCGCCAGTCCCAAGCTAGAGACCAGAACACCAGTACCCAAACGAGAAAAAACCGATCCAAACGCAGCCATCGACGAAGTCCCCACGAGACGCTCAGAAATCATAGGGGCAATGGCGGCCCAGAAGCTAGCCCCCAGAAGCTAACTCAATGATCGGGTTTTATGCTAAATTTTGCGCCATTATAGAGTGTCAGATAGTTAAGCTACTTATTGAGATCCCGTTGCGATCGCGCCCACCATGAAACCCGGCAGCAAGTATTACCCCCTCTTCGACCATCTACGGCACTGTGGCCAGGCAGAGTGTGTGCTAACCTTTGACGAGATTGAGGCACTGCTCGGCAGCCCCCTGCCCAAATCGGCCCGCGAGCGTAAAAACTGGTGGAGTAACCGTGATACCCCGACGGCACTCCAGGCCGGTGCCTGGGTAGGGGCGGGCTACCACGTCCATGGGATCGACATACCGGCCCAAACCGCTGGCTTTCGCAAGTTTGAGTCCCAATACCAGATCCAGCAAAAAGACGGCAAAATCATTTGGCAGCAGGACGCCATCCGCGCCCTGCGCAAGCACATGAGCTTGACGCAAATGGAGTTTGCGGAGGAAATGGGCGTGCGCCGTCAAACCGTCAGCGAATGGGAAAACGGCGTCTACGAGCCCGATCGCAGCACTTCTAAATTCTTTGAACTGCTGGCCAAACACGCCCAATTCGAAATCCCACCGCCAGAGGAGCTCTAGCCGCCCCTTCTACAGGGAACTGGAGTCGAGACTGGCGGCCTCTTCCGGTGACTGGGGCAGGTGCAACCCGCATTCTTGCTTGAGTCCTTTAAAGCGGGTGTCGCGATCGTTGGCGTCGGCGGCGGTGATGGGGCGACTAGAGTGCCAGTCCCCTACAGTCACATAGCCCTTGTCAAACAGGGGATGATAGGGCAAATCGTGGGCCACCAGATACTGGTACAGGTCCTTAGCCGTCCACTTGAGAATGGGGAGGAGCTTGTAATGTCCCCCCTGCTGGCCCACCCGCTCCAGGGACTTGCGGTGGTCGGTCTGATCAGCGCGCAGCCCCGTCAGCCAGGCGGTAGCGTTGAGCTCCGTAAGGGCTCGCTGCATGGGCTCTACCTTGCGAATCTGGTCGTAGCGGTTCAGCGCATGGACATCGTGTTGCTCCCATAGGCGACCATAGAGTGCCTCCATGCGGGCGGGGCTCAGGGGCGACTGGTAGACCTTGAGATTGAACCGGAGGCGATTTGATAGCTCCTCGGCAAATCGGTAGGTTTCCACCGGCAGATACCCCGTATCGATCCAAATCACCGGAATGTTGGGCACCACCTGGGTGACCAAATGCAGCATCACCGCCGACTGAATGCCAAAGCTGGTACTTAAGACTAAGCCATCGCCAAAGGTATCATGGCCCCACTGCACCAAGCTGGTGGCATCCGCCTCTCCCCACTCCCGATTAATGGCGTTCAGGTCAAGAACGGGGGCCGCTTGCACCTTGCTCGGCAAGAGCACGACATCTGACATAGGTTTACTCCTTCCGTTCAACAAAGTCGTAGCTCCAGTGCCCCAATTCTGCGGGTGTAGTGGTGTGGCTGTAGTGGTGAGGGTGTCGCTAACGAAATCAATCGATTCTATAGAATACAGGGTTTAACGTTACACCTGATCTCAGCGGCCTCGGCGAACCCTCCCGACACTAGCCCATTCCTCCATCATAAATGAAGGGTAATGAACAAATTTGTCATCTCAGGCCAGTTTTTCCCGAGAAACTGCCCTTAATGGATCCACTTTTTCCAGGTGATACGGCGGCGGATAGACCGAGAGGCGATTTCCCTCTACAATCCACCTTGATCCTGCTGTAAACCCACCCTAATCTACTCCTTTGCCATGGCGATTCCCCCCTCCTATCCCCGCGATCTGGTTGGCTATGGCCGTACTCCGCCCCAGGCCCAGTGGCCCGATCAGGCCAGACTAGCCGTACAGTTTGTCATTAACTACGAAGAAGGCGGAGAAAACTGTATCCTCCATGGCGATGCTGTCTCAGAGGCATTTTTGTCCGAAAGTGTGGGCGCGGCCCCTCTGCTGGGGGTGCGCAATATCAATATGGAGTCGATGTATGAATATGGCAGCCGGGCAGGGTTCTGGCGGCTACACCGATTATTCACGGGCCGAGGTTTGCCCCTGACGGTGTACGCCGTCGCCATGGCCATGGCCCGCCACCCCGAGGCTGTAGCGGCGATGAACGAAGCGGGTTGGGAAATTGCCAGCCATGGCTACCGCTGGATTGACTACCAGTACGTTGGCCTTGAAGCCGAGCGGAACCACATTCGGCGGGCGGTGGAGATTCACACCCAGGTGGCGGGCCAGCGGCCGCTGGGCTTTTACCAGGGTCGCAACAGCCCCAACACCCGCGCCCTGGTGGTGGAAGAGGGCGGCTTTCTCTACGATGCCGACAGCTATGCCGATGATCTGCCCTACTGGACCACCGAGTACGGCCAGCCCCACCTGATCATCCCCTACACCCTCGACAACAACGACATGCGCTTTGCCACCTACGCGGGCTTTAACTCGGGGGATCAGTTTTTTGCCTACCTGCGCGATGCCTTTGATACCCTCTATGCCGAGGGCGATGAGACCCCTAAAATGATGAGCATTGGCCTACATTGCCGCCTGGCCGGTAAGCCTGGCCGCGCCGCCGCCCTAGCGCGGTTTTTAGACCATGTGCAGCGCCACGATCGCGTTTGGGTGTGCCGTCGGGTCGATATTGCCCGCCACTGGCACGAGCACCACAAACCGGCTTAGCCCCGAGGCATTCCCTGACATAACGCTATGCACCCCCCCGATACCCGCTGGGTACAGCGATTTTCTAATTTCGAGCGCACGTTTTTGCTTTTGCAGGATTCCCTGGCGGTCGAATCGCCCTCTCTATTGGAGCGGGCGGGCGGTTCTCGGGCCAAGGGCAACTACAAGCCAGGCTCAGATATTGATTTGGCGGTGAAGGGCGATCGCGTCAGCCCTCGCATCGTAGCGCAGCTGGCCGACTGCCTCAATGAAGAGACGCCGCTGCCCTACTTTTTTGACGTTGTTCACTACGAAACCCTCGACAATCAGGCCCTTGTGGATCACATCGACCGCGTGGGTATCGTGATTTACAGCGCTGGACAGACCGCGCCATCAGCGTAGCCCTTGGTCTCAACCCTACCCTTCCAGAATTTTGGGCACCTTGAAAAAGTCGTCTTCGCGATCGGGGGCCCCGTCGAGGATGGCGGCGCGATCGCTAAAGGTCTGGAGGGTATCGGGGCGGGTAATGTTGCTCAGCTCAATGGCGCGGGTGGTGGGCTCGACCGCATCGGTGTTGAGCTCTTTGAGCTGCTCGACGTAGTCAAGAATGCCACTGAGCTGTCCGGTAAACTGCTCTTCTTCTGCGGGAGACAGCTCCAGGCGGGCCAGGAGGGCGACTTTGCGAACCTGTTCGAGATCGATCATGGGGAATTAAGCCAGTTAACGCGGGAAGACTGAGTCGCCTCAGCTAGAGGGGAGTGGTGGGCACTGCCCACCCTACAGACTAGAAGAAGATGTCGTTCTTCATGCGGCCTGTATTTTTCATCCAGTTTTGGGCCTCGATGTAGTTGTTGGGGGCGATCGTCACCGCCTCCAGCCAATACCGAGCTGCTTCGTCAAAGAAATTTTCGGCCGCTTCGGAATCAGCGCTGGCCTCGGCCTGCTCACCCTTGTAGTGGTAGATGACCGCGATGTTGTTGAGGGCCTGGCAGAGGCGGGGGTTGAGTTCAAGGGCCTCATGGTACTTCTCTAGGGCAATTTCATGCTCGCCGTTGCTGGCGTGGATCAGGCCCATGTTGTAGAGAATAAAGCTCTTGTCGTAGGGGTCGTCCTCCAGGGTGAGGGCTTCGCGGTAGTTTTCCATGGCCTCGGCGTATTCCCCATCGGCCTGGGCTGACATGCCATCGCGGTAGTAGGCAAAGGCCTCCTTCTCCCGTTGTTTAGCCGGCATCATCTTGAGGATCATGTCGGCCATGACGGTAAAGGATTTGTCGATGAAGTTGTCGTTGCGTTGGGTTCTTGGCATGGGTAGCGACGCGAAAATGAGGGACGTAACGCTCACCTAAGCCCTGGGCGGGTGTTAAGGCCCCCAGGTCACCCCGGAGCTTAGGCTAAACCAGATACTTCCCTAAGCCTAGCAAACCCTGGGAATTTTATGAGCGTAGTTAACGCATCTCATCGGCTGTTTGAAATGCCGGAGAGGATAGGACTTTGTACGGCAACAGCGGGTTAGGGGATCTGCAAACCAATAACGTCCCGGCGTCATTCCCGCGTAGAGCCTGCCCCCGCGTTCGCACAGCGAGGTCTTTGACCTAAGGGGTGGGGCGGAAATCCATGGTGGATTGGTTCTTGTGGTCGGTATCTTATTCCAGCGCGAATCCCTAAGGTGGCCCATAGCCCAGGGCATGTACACCCTGAGCTTGGCTATGCTGGGGTAAGACAATGGTTAGTCACCCCCGATGGATCTCTCTCTATTACTTGCGATCGCGCTGCTTGTGGCTCTAGTGGTCTGGCTTAGAAGCCGCCAGGGCAAACGCCGAGGGCCCTACCGTCGCCCCAGCTTGCCAACATCAGCCCAGTCCCCCACGCGATCTGTGCAGGGCCAAACCCAGAAACAGCTCCTGCGTCTGGTGGGGGGCAACCGCGCCGTGGCCGAGCGCCTGGTAGACCAGGTAAAGCTCCGCCACCCCAACCAGAGCGAGCAGTGGTGTTGGGAAAAGGCCATCTACGACATTCAGCGCGATCGCTACAGAGCCTAGTACATAAAGGCAGAAGCGAAAACCTTTGCTACACAAAGGTTTTCGCTTGAGTGAATGTATGCTTTATTGATGCCTTCGAGGACTAACCTACACCAATAGCTGTAATGTCCTACCATCACGACCATCACCCCTAGAGAACGGTTTAAGGCAATGTAGGATTAAGAGGGTGTTTGAAAAGCCAGAGAGAGTCTGACTTTATCCTGCGAAAGCGGGTCAAGACGGCTAATAGCACCAGGAAATCACCTTTTCAATCCGCCGCTAGAAGCCAACCTTATGGGATTCAGCCATGGTACAAAGTATTGCCATCAGTAGCCTGACTCTACCTGAATTAGAAGAAAAAAAGCACCTTAGACTAGCCAATGATCCTAATTTTTTTACGGAATGGTGCCAGAATCTGCCCGACTTAAGTGATGAGGACGAGCGCTACTTAGATCAGGTTCAGCGGGAGTATTTTGATCAAACTCGAAGTGGTCAAATTTCTGAGGGGCTGATTAAGCTCATTGTCCTATCGCCACTATTACATTTGGCCGGATTTTACCGACGTCCTTTCGAGGTCAGGCTAGAGGAGTCTGTCCAGGTTGAAGTCACTGAAGCCAGTGAGGTATGGAAAGGTCGTATCGATGCCCTGGTGATTAAGGACTATTTTTGGATTTTAGTGATTGAGGCTAAGAACTCAGCCTTGGGCATTGACATGGCCATTCCCCAAGCGCTTGGCTACATGTTAGCCAACCCCAATCTAGAGCGCTTCACCTACGGGCTAGTTACCAATGGTAGTAGCTTTGCGTTTCTCAAGCTGGCTCAGACCCCTTCCCCCATCTATGAGGTTTCTGATGTCCTGCTGCTATTGCCGGGTCGGAATGTCCTGGGCCGGGTTTTGCGGGTGATGAAGCGCCTGGGAAAGCGAGTTTTAGTCTAATTCCTGTGATTATTGACGTAGTTAATGCGGGTGCCCGCCCAGCTCAGCTTGTTGCGCAGGGTGCCGTAGTAGGAATAGTCTTGCCGCAGAATAATAAACTGGGCCATGGCCTCGGCCATGCGGACATCGACCCGCTGTCCCGGCCAAATGGCCGTGCCCAGGATCCCATCCGTCCATAGCTTGGTCGTGAGTTCGGGGTCGGCCAAGGGCCACACGCTGACCACAGAGCCCGGTGGCAGCACAATGGGGCGACTCGACAGACTGAGGGGGCAAATGGGCGTCACCACAATGGCATCCATACCGGGGTGGATAATCGGCCCCCCAGCCGCTACGGTATAGCCCGTCGACCCCGTCGGGGTACTGATCAGCAGGCCATCCCCCTGGTACTGATCGACCACTTCCCCATCAATTTCCATTTCCAGAATTGAGGTCAGCATGCGATCGGGCGAGGCGGGCTTAATGGCCATTTCGTTCAGGGCCAAGTACACCTCGCTCATGGGCTCTAAATTTGTGCGATGCCCCTCATAGATGCGGGCTTGGAGCATCATGCGCCGCTGCACCGCAAAGCGATCGCTGAGCAACCGCTCCCACACGGCATCCGTGTCATCCATAGCCTCGGAGCTTTCGGTCAAAAACCCCAGATGCCCCCCAATGTTGACCGCCAAAATGGGAATATTTTCTGCCGCCAGGTGACGGGCCGCCGTCAGGGCTGTGCCGTCGCCGCCAAAGACAATGGCCAGGTCGATCGGCTGGCTCACCGAGGCCAAAAAAACCGGATACGGATTATCCTTAGGACCGCTGGGGCCTCTCAAGACCTTGGCACCCAGGGCCTCAAGCTGGTGGGCACATTTCTCAGCCCACTGCTGGCTCAGCCTGTTGCCAGCCTTATGGACAATAATAACTTGCTCAAGTTGCACAGCAGCCCGCCAACTACTAAGGGCACCCCATGTATTGTAAAGCGGTTTATTCGCCTACCACTTCAACAGGTTGAACTGCTCCATATCGACCGTGTCGCGGTTGCGGTAGATAGACAGTACGATCGCCAGCCCCACCGCCGCCTCAGCCGCCGCAATGCTAATCACAAACACCGCAAACACCTGGCCATTAATCCCTACGGGGTCGAGGTAGTTGGAAAAGGCCATCAGGTTCAAGTTGACTGCATTGAGCATCAGCTCAATGGACATTAGCACCCGAATGACGTTGCGGCTGCTGACTAGACCATAAACCCCAATACAAAATAGGGCCGCAGCGGTGAGAAGAAAGTACTCAAGTTGCATGGCTAAAGAAGAACCCGTTCTAAACTAATCTCAGGATATTGACGGTCGCCAGACGGCTAATCGCACCGGGGATTGCCCAGTTTAAACCGCCCCAATTTAAAGGCCCCATTTCAAACAACCCCTAGGGCTAACGTCCTGGATCGGAGCCCGGCACCGACGACACCAACTCTCGCGGCCGCTCTGGAAGCTGTAACGCCTCTGACGCGGGCTCGCCAGGGGCCACATCGGGAATAAACTCGCGCCGGGCCAGCACGATCGCACCAATCAGCGCAATCAGCAGCAGCACCGAAGCCAGCTCAAAGGGCAGCAGGTAATCGGTAAAAAAGTGGATGCCAATGACCACGGTGGCCATCTCTCCGGTAGGCACCTCAGCGGAAATCGCCCAGGGAGTATTGAGCACCGATGCGGTGAGCAGGGCAAACAGACCCACGCAGACGCCGCCAGTGGCGACTTTGCCCACCCAGGCCTGCTTGATGGGGGTAAATTCCTGCTCCTTATTCACCAGCATGATCCCAAACAGGATCAGCACGTTGACGGCCCCCACGTACACCAGCACCTGGGCGGCGGCCACAAACCCCGCATTGAGCAAAATGTAGAGACCCGCCATGCTGGTGAACACCCCCCCCAGCAAAAATGCCGAGTAGACAATGTTATCGAGCAGCACCACGCCTAGGGCACCCCCTAGGGTCATGGCGGTCAGTATGCCAAAGGCAACGAGTTGTACCCCTTCCGCTAGCGTCACAGTCCTGAACTCCTGGTAAACAATTGAGCGATCGCAACAGTGGGTTTGGCCTAGGTGAATGTACCACGGAAATCCGCTAGGTACATCAGCTTTCGGTCTTGGGCTCTTTGGGGGCCGCCTTCTGGGCCGCTTCTAGAATCTCCTGGGGCATTTGGCCCGCCCGACGAGCGTTGGGCGACAAATCGTGAGGATCCATAACACCCTTAGGCAAGTAGGCCAGCTCTCGCAGGGGGGTGACCATGGGATCTTGGGTGACCTTGTAGGGCAAACGACCTAGGGCTACATTGTCGTAGTTCAGCTCGTGGCGATCATAGCTGGCCAACTCATACTCTTCGGTCATGGAGAGGCAGTTGGTGGGGCAATACTCCACGCAGTTGCCGCAGAAAATACAGACTCCAAAGTCGATGCTGTAGTGCTTGAGGTTTTTCTTCTTGGTGGCTTTGTCAAAGTCCCAGTCCACCACGGGTAGGTTGATGGGGCAAACCCGCACACACACTTCGCAGGAAATGCACTTGTCAAACTCGAAGTGAATGCGACCCCGAAACCGCTCTGAGGGAATCAGCTTCTCGTAGGGATACTGCACGGTAATCGGGCGGCGACTCATGTGGTCAAAGGTCACAGACAGCCCCTGGCCGATATACTTGGCCGCCTGTAAGCTTTCCTTGGCGTAGTCGCCGACTTGTTTTAGAAAACCCAGCATGGGGGGTTGGCCTCCAGAGTTTTACAGGTTGTGGACGGGTGTCGAGCAGGAATCAAGGGGTGAGTTCAGGCCCTACCTCTAGGGTAGGACAGCCGCTCTTAGCTAGCCACCAAAGGCCACGGGAAAAGCCAGCTTCAGCGCCGCCGTGAGCAGCAGGTTGACCAGGGCAACCGGCAGCAAAAACTTCCAGCCAAAGTCAAGCAGTTGGTCAATGCGAATGCGGGGCATGGTCCACCGCAGCAGCACTGCAATAAACACTAGGGCATAGGCCTTGAACAGGGTCATCATAATGCCCAAGGATGCGGTGATGACCTGAAGCCAGGGCGTCGTTTCGCTCACGCCGATCAAGCTGGCGAGCCAGCTCACGGAGATTGGCGACTCCCATCCACCCAGGTAAAGGATGGAGACAATCAGCGCCGACAGCACCAGGTTTACGTAGGACCCCACGTAGAACAGACCAAACTTCATGCCGGTGTATTCGGTCTGGTAGCCTGCCACCAGTTCTTCCTCAGCCTCGGGCAAGTCAAAGGGCAGACGCTCACACTCCGCCAGGGCCGCAATCCAAAAGATCAAAAACCCAGCCGGTTGCCGCCAGATATTCCAGCCCAAAATGCCATAGCCCGACTGCTGGTTGACAATATCGATGGTGCTCAGGCTATTGGACATCAGCACCACCGCCAGCACCGCCAGCGCCATGGGAATCTCGTAGCTGATCGATTGCGCCGCCGCCCGCAAGCCCCCCAGGAGAGAGTACTTATTATTAGATGAGTAGCCCGACATCAGCAGGCCAATGGGGGCAATGCTGGAGAGGGCAATCCACAGAAAAATGCCGACCCCGAGGTCGGTAATCACCAGGTTCTGGCCAAAGGGCACAATCAGGTAGGACAAGAACACCGGAATGACGACGATTGCAGGCCCCAGCGTAAATAAAATGGGGTCAGCTTTGGCGGGGGTGATGTCTTCTTTGAAAATGAGCTTGATGCCATCGGCGGCGGCCTGGAGGGTACCTAGAGGCCCAGCAAACTCAGGGCCAATGCGCTGCTGCGCGGCGGCAGAAATTTTACGCTCTAGCCACACCGTGACAAAAATGCTGACCGTCGCCCCAATTAGGATCACCACCATGGGCAGGGGCAGCCACAGGGCGCTGGCGGCACCGGGGGAAATACCCAGGTCAACCAGAGCGTTGACGAAGCTACCTTGTAGGTCAATTCCTTGATTCATGGGCCAGCCCTTAACAACGGTACAGTTGACTCTAGCGAGGAAAAACATTTCCCTAGATTCTACCGCCATCTTCGCCCTATCTAGCGAGCCAAACCGAGACGATTCATAGGAAGTTTAGTTGGCTGCCATTGGGATCTGGCGGGAGTGGGTGGGTGGGTAGCGTGGGTCACCACCACTCACCTGGGCCGAGGCAAGGAGACCCCTGTGACCCACGGCCCGTGAGTGGGTGGGTAGCGAGGTTGCTGACGTGCAATCTTGGCGACACCGCATCCCCGCTTGGTTAGAGTAACCTCTGACCATCCCTAGCTTGTGAACTGATGCCGCTAGTCCTGACCTCTCTGGTTGCTCTGCTGCCGATTTTGACGGTGTTTTTGCTGCTGGTGGTGGCTCGCCGCCCTGCGAGTCAGGCGATGCCGGGGGCGCTGTTGGTGACGGCCCTGGTTTCGGGGCTGATGTGGCGGGTGCCTCTAAGCTACATCGCCGCTTCTCTGGTGCAGGGGGTAGTGATTGCGGCGGAGATTTTATTTATTGTTTTTGGGGCCATTTTGCTGCTGAACGTGCTGCAGGCCTCGGGAGCCATCAGCGTGATTCGCCAGAGCCTGCTGGCGCTGTCGCCCGATCGCCGGGTGCAGATGATTATTATTGCCTGGCTGTTTGGCAGCTTCATTGAGGGGGCGTCGGGGTTTGGCACCCCGGCGGTGATCTGTGTCCCCCTGCTGGTGGCGGTGGGGTTTCCGGCCATGGCGGCTATTTTGGCGGCACTGGTGATTCAAAGTACCCCTTCAACCTTTGGGGCGGTGGGTACCCCCCTGGTGTTTGGCATGAGCGCGGGCCTGGGGGGTGCGCCTGCGGTGGAAACCGCCCTGAATAGCCAGGGCCTGGAGCTGGTGGACTGGATTGCCCAGGTTGGCACCCAGGCGGCCATTCTCCACGGCATCATTGGCACTTTTATCCCGATGCTGCTGGTGGTGATGATCACCCGACTGTTTGGCGAAGGCGAGGCCAAGGCCGAGGGGCTGAACCTCTGGAGGTTTTCGCTGGTGGCGGGGCTGGCCTTTACGGTACCCTACAGCCTGACCGCCATCCTGCTGGGGCCAGAGTTTCCTTCGATGATCGGTGGGCTGGTGGGGTTAGCCATCACGGTGGCGATTGTGCGTCAGGGCTGGCTGCAACCGCAACGGCCTTGGCAGTTTCCACCCGAAGCCACCTGGCCCGAGGCCTGGTCGGGGAGCGTGGTGACGACGTTGCCCCCGCCCCCGGCGGGTATGACCGTGGCGAAGGCCTAGCTGCCCTACCTGCTGCTGGGGGTGCTGCTGGTGCTGTCGCGGCTCCCCCAAACCCCGCTCAAGGGTTGGCTGCAAGGGGTGAGTCTGTCATGGCCAGAGATTTTTGGTACCACCATTACGGCGACCTCCACCCCCCTCTATCTGCCCCCCACGATGTTTTTACTGGTGGTGGCGATCACCTACCTGTTGCACCAGATGAAGCCCCACGACCTGGGTCTGGCGGTGGGGCGATCGCTACCGGTGCTGCAAAAAACCGCCCTGGCTCTGGGGGCCGCCGTGCTGATGGCGCGGGTATTTATCAATTCCAGTGTGAATGGGGCTGGACTGCCCAGTATGCCCCTGGCCCTGGCGGAGGGCATGTCGGCCTTGGCAGGGCAAACCTGGCCTCTGTTTGCCGCTGGGGTGGGTATGGTGGGGGCGTTTGTGTCGGGCAGCGTTACCGTCAGCAATATGATGTTTTCGCTGTTTCAGTTTGGGGTGGCCGAGAATCTGGGCACCTCGGCCCCCCTGATTTTGGCCCTGCAAACGGTGGGTGCCTCGGCGGGCAACGTGATTTGTGTGTCTAATGTGGTGGCCGCGGCGGCCACGGTGGGCTTGCTGGGGCGGGAGGGGGTGCTGATGCGCCAGCTGTTGCCGGTGGTGGTGTACTACTTGGCGATGGCGGGGGTGTTGGGGATGGGGTGGTTGGCTTTTTGGGGGGGTAAGGGGGGAATTCAAGGTTCAAAATTCAAGGTTCAGGGTTGGCTTGATGTCTGCCTTCTGACTGAATCAGGTGTGCTCGGCTGACGTGGGTACCCGATGGGTAGTCTAACTTTTAAGACAACGTGCCCTAGGCTACAGCAGCTACCGTCTCCAGCCTCGACAACAGAACATAGTGAATACGGTGGCTTGGCATGGCGGTTACAGCTTGGATGCCCCCGGAGGTGCTGGATCCCCAGCGGCCTCAAATTATTGTCTGTGGATTGGGGCGGACGGGATCGCGCATTTTTTCGCTGCTGCGGCAGCAGGGGGCCAGGGTAGTGGGTATTAGCTATCACCCCCTGCCCGAGGTGGTGGGCGAGGTGGTGGTGGGGGAACTGCGATCGCCCACTACCCTAAAAGCAGCGGGCATTCACCAGGCCCATACCCTGGTGCTGGCCACCTCCGACGATGCCCTCAACCTGGCCATTCTGACCCAGGCGCGCATTCTCAACCCCAACATTCGCATTGTCAACCGACTGTTTAACATCAGCCTGGGCGAACGCCTCGACCATACTCTGCCCCACCATGTCAGCCTGAGTTCGGCCACCCTAGCCGCGCCGCTGTTTGCCTTTGCGGCCCGTGGCCATCGGGCCATTGGTCAGCTCCACCTGTTTGACCTCACCTGGCCGATGTACGAAGAGGTGATCGATGCCGCCCATCCCTGGTATGGCAAACCGCTAAAATTCCTCTGGGACAATCGATCCCAGCTCCTAATTCACTACCACTCTACCCATAGCCCGATGGATTTGGTGACGGCGGTGGTGACGGGGCAGGTACTCCAGGTGGGCGATCGCATTGTGGTCGCCACCCAGCCCCAACAGCCCCGCATCAAGGCTCGCCACATCGCTCAATTTTGGCAGCGCCTGCTGGTTACCCTCGACCATGGTCGCCGTCGTGCCCGCGCCACCCTGTTAGTGATTTTGGCGTTGCTGATTACGATCGGTTTGGCCACCGTTACCTACCTGTGGCAAGATCTCGGCACCAGCTGGGTCGATGCCCTGTACTTCTCGGTGGGGATGATCACCGGGGCCGGAGGGCAAGAACAGGTCGCCGAAAAGGCCTCGGCCAGCATCAAAGTCTTTACCGCCGCCATGATGCTCGTGGGGGCCGGGGTAATTGGCATCTGCTATGCCCTCCTCAACGATTTCATCCTGGGCACTCACTTTCAGAGCCTGTGGAGCGTGGCCCGCATGCCCCGTCAGCACCATTACATTGTTTGTGGGTTAGGGGGCGTAGGCTATCGCATCGCCCTCCACCTCCACCAAACCGGTCACAAGGTCGCTGTAATTGAGCAAGACATCAACAATCGGTTCTTACTGTCGGTCAAGGCGCTTAAAATTCCGGTGATCATCGGGGATGCCAACCTCACCTCTACCTTGGAGACTGTTAATCTCGCTGCGGCCCAGGCGCTGCTGGTGGTCACCAGCGATGACACGATCAACCTGGAAATTGCCCTCACCGCTCGCAACATTAGTCCCCAGGTGCCTACCGTGGTGCGCATTTACGAGGCCGACTTTGCCCAACAGGTGCAGCAGGTCTTCGAGTTTGACCAGGTGCTGAGCCCGATGGATTTGGCGGTTCCCACCTTTGCCGCCGCCGCCCTGGGGGGCCGTATTTTGGGCAGTGGCATGGCAGGTGATCTGCTCTGGGTGGCGATCGCAACCCTGATTACCCCCCACCATCCCTTCTACCATCAGTCGATCCAGGCGGTGGCCAAAACGGCCCACCTGGTGCCCCTTTATATAGAGAACCAAAATCGCGCCCTCCACGGCCACGACCTGCTGGATGTGACCCTGACCGACGGCGATGTGCTCTACCTGACCATGCCCGCCAATCGGCTCGATTGCCTCCAGTACACCCCAGTGGCGGTGACGGAGGAGATCAGGGGCTAGCTGCATCGTCTTCATCGT
>Ga0169931_10004852_pt1 | contig 20736 bp, 22 predicted proteins | sample Kivu_15m_20L_FD_129675 | JGI IMG/M metagenome (GOLD analysis project Ga0169931, IMG submission 129675) | Freshwater microbial communities from Lake Kivu, Western Province, Rwanda to study Microbial Dark Matter (Phase II) - Kivu_15m_20L... | ecosystem: Environmental > Aquatic > Freshwater > Lake... | reverse complement strand
CTATGACTACAGCCGTGGCATGGCAGATCAACTCGGCATGCCGGTGCATGTCACAGAACTACGCGATCTTGATCGGCTGCTCACTGGAGGAACAGATGCAAGCGTGTGGATGCAAGACCGATTCTATGAACCCGCGTCTGTTCGCTGGTACGACGTTCTCGGGTCACTGATCTACATGTCACACTTTGTCTTTCCTGTCATCCCGCTTGTGTATCTACGAGTGCGCAATCGTGTGCAATGGATGCGGTATGTCCGTCGCCTCGGGCTCACATTCGCCATTGCGGTGACATGTTTTATTTTGTATCCCGCAGCTCCACCATGGATGACCGCACAACAGGGGCACATGGACAACGTGTGGCGCATCACCGGACGTGGTTGGGTACATCTCAACTTGGAAACTGTTTCGAAAACATTTGATCGTGGAGTTGCAGTATTGAATCCGGTGGCAGCCATGCCATCACTTCATGCCGGACTCGCACTGCTCGTCACACTGTGGGTCATACAAAACAGCAGACCTTTCGTGAAAATCATCGCAATGGCATTTCCTATTTCGATGTTGCTTACTCTCGTGTACTTCGGTGAGCACTACATCGTTGATGCGCTCGCCGGTTGGCTGTGCGTGTGGGCCGCGTGGAAGATTGCAGATTGGTGGGAAGCTAAAGAAGCCCCGCGTACGCGCCGCCGTCAACCTGAAGATGTGCTCCAGTAATAAACTTGGACTGATCGCTACACAAAAATGCGGTAACTGCTCCAAAATCTGAGGCTTCACCAATAATGCCTGCAGGAACACCAGCAGTAGCTGCCGAAAGATTATCGCCGTATAACTGCGTGATGCGATCAGTGCGATGTACACCTGGCTGCACGGAATTAACGGTGACACCATGTACCGCCACTTCGCGAGCGAGTGTTTTCAAGAATCCTGTTGCTCCCGCGCGTGCAGTATTTGACAAAATCAAATTCGCGATCGGCTGACGTACGGCTACTGAAGTGATCGCAACAACGCGTCCCCACTTGCGTTCACACATCCCCGGAACTGCTGCATAACACATCGCCACGACAGAGAGCAGATTCTTCTCGAGCGCGGCCGCATATTCGTTCTCATCAGTGTGTGCAAAATCACCCGCTGGAGGTCCGCCACCATTAATCACCAGAATGTCGATAGAACCAAGCGTTTGACGTGCGCTGGTAACAAAAGATCGCGCGCCGTCAGCAGTGGAAACATCGCACAACACCCCAACTGCGTTGTCACCTAATGCAGAGATTGCATTTCCTAAACGTGTTTCATCGCGACCGCAAATTGCAACACGAACACCTTCACTAACGAGCGCTTGGGCGGTGGCAAATCCCAAACCCGCAGTTCCCGCGGCAATTGCAGCTGTTTTCCCACGAATACCAAAATCCATCGAACGCCACTGTACCGATACACCCGATAGCCTCAAGCACTACAAGGCGGTGAAAACATCATGGACGAGCAGACGCCCGACGCGCGCCATCTCGACGCAATTGCTGATGCAGATCCCTATCCGTATTGGTACGAGGACACAGACGCGCCCGATTCCAACCCCACGTTGGTGCGCACGGAAGGGTGCGACCTGTGCATCATCGGTGGTGGTTACACCGGACTTTGGACTGCGATCATCGCCAAGGAACGAGACCCATCGCGCGATGTTGTGTTGATTGATGCAGGCGAAGTCGGCTCTGCCGCAAGTGGCCGCAACGGTGGGTTCATGGAATCGTCTCTTACTCACGGAGTTGCAAACGCTCAACAACGATTCCCCGATGAGATCGCGGTACTTGAAGAACTTGGTCTCAAGAATCTGAACGACATTGAAGATGCGATCAAGCGATACAACATCGACTGCGATTACGAACGCACCGGCGTTATTGATGTTGCAACACAAGCACACGCAGCAAATTACGTTGAGGAACTACGCGAGGACTATCGACAGTTGCGTGATCTCGGACAACGAGTCGAATGGCTTGATGCGTCGGGCATGCGCAACGAAGTGAATTCACCAACGTATGTCGGTGGACTATGGCGCAAGGATCGTGCTGCGCTCGTTGACCCCGCTCGTCTTGTGTGGGGACTCAAGTCTGCAGCAGAGTCTCTCGGCGTTCGCATTTACGAAGACACCAAAGCGTTGTCAATAGAACGTGACGGTGTTGGCGTATTAGTCTCCACCCCACTTGGTCGCATCCGTGCAGCAAAAGTTGCAATTGCTAGTGGTGCATTTCGACCAGTGCTACGTCGACTACAGAACTATGTGATTCCGGTCTACGACTACTGCATGGTCACGGAACCACTAACGCCAGAGCAATTGGATTCAGTTGGTTGGAAACGTCGACAAGGTCTGTCTGACATCCCTAACCAGTTCCACTATTACCGTCTCACTGACGACAACCGCATTCTGTGGGGTGGATACGACGCGGTGTACTTCTTTCGCGGTCGCATGCGTCAAGAACTTGAATCACGACCCGAATCATGGGCATTGCTATCAAAACATTTCTTTGAAACATTCCCCCAACTTGAAGATGTGAGGTTCTCTCATGCATGGGGCGGCGCAATCGACGTGTGCAGTCGCTTCTCAGTGTTCTGGGGACGTTCTATGGGTGGGCGCGTTGGCTACGCACTCGGTTACACCGGTCTCGGAGTTGCTGCATCACGATTTGGTGCCGAAGTAATGCTTGATCTCATTGATGGTCGACGCACACGCGCAGTGTCCACTGATTTCGTCAAGAAAAAGCCTCTTCCGTTCCCCCCTGAACCATTCCGTTTTCTCGGAATCCAGGCCACCCGATGGTCACTCAATCGTGAAGATAAAACAGGGAAACGAAATCTGTGGTTACGGGCACTTGACCGTTCGGGCCTTGGGTTTGACTCATAGGGTGTAATTCATAGCCCACTTGCGTTTGAGCAGTCCTTGCCCTTTCTGAAACTCTGCCTCGCTCTCGTAGGCTGGACGAGATGTCTTTTACTGTGTCCTCCGTTGATGAGGTTCGCGCCGGACTGTCCGAACATGGGTATCTCCCCGATGATGGACTCGTCACTGCCGTGTTCTTGTCGCTCACACTCAAACGTCCTTTGTTCTTGGAGGGTGAAGCTGGTGTCGGCAAAACCTCTCTTGCTAAAACAATTGCGGCATGGCTCGGCAGCGAACTCATTCGCCTGCAATGCTACGAAGGAATCGACGCAGCACAAGCGGTGTACGACTGGGACTACTCCCGACAATTACTGCACATCCGCGCAACCGAAGCCACTGGTGAAGCATCGGGCCTTGACTCAGACACTCTCGAGAAGCAGTTATACGATGAAAAATTCCTGTTGAAACGAGCTCTTCTTCGCGCAATCGACAGTTCGTCATCAACTCCTCCAGTTCTCCTCATCGATGAAATTGATCGCGCCGACGATGAGTTTGAGGCATACCTTCTCGAAGTGTTGTCGGATTATCAAATCACTGTTCCTGAAATTGGAACGTTCACGGCAACGGTGCCACCTGTTGTGATCCTCACTTCAAATCGCACACGTGACGTACATGACGCGTTGAAGCGTCGCTGTTTGTATTACTGGGTAGAACATCCCACATTCGAACGCGAAGTGGAAATTGTGTGTCTTCGTTGCCCAACCGTGTCACGTGAGCTGGCATCGCAAGTTGCCGGAGCGGTGGAAGCACTCCGTGGATTGCAGTTGTACAAACCACCTGGAGTTGCCGAAACAATCGACTGGGCAACAGCCCTTGGTCGTCTCGGTGTCACCCAACTGAACGAGTCGGTGATTGAGTCAACGCTGGGAACAGTATTGAAGTATCGAGAAGATCAGGATCGTTTACGAGAGCACGGCGTTGCCGCGATCGTAAAAAACGCGATGGAGCGTGGCGTCTTCCACGGATAGCCAGATTTCTCAACGAGTGACACACCAATGAACCAACTCACTTTTGTCTCTGGCCCAGAGCGACTCGCTGTGAGTTTTGCGCGCCTTTTACGCAAACTAGAGATTCAAACACCACTTGATTCGGTGTTGACGTTTGTCCAGTCACTCGAAGCCGTTGGCATCACCGACCGCGACAGTGTGTATTGGGCGGCACGAGCCACTTTGGTGCGACGCCCTGAAGACATCCAGGAATTCAACAAAGCATTCAAGGTGTTTTGGGAACACCGTGAGTCACCTCCTCAAGATGACGAAGAGATGTTGCGTATTCAACTCGTCACCGATGCAGAGGAAGAAGAGGGTGACGCTGACGGTGTCGCCGATAGATCAGATGACCCCACCATCACATTGCGTTTTTCCGGAGTCGAGACTCTTGGTTCGAAAGACTTTGCCGCGTACACAGACGACGAAATGCGATTGTCACAAAAGTACATGTCAATGTTGCGCATGGCGGGACCACCACGGCGATCCTTCCGCACCACACATTCACCGAAACGTGGAGTGCGACCAGCTGTCCGACGCACTGTACGCGCCTCTATTGCCGCCGGTGGAGAACCCATGCGCCGTCATTGGCAACACCCAGGTGATCGATCACGACGGATCGTGTTTCTTCTCGACGTCAGCGGATCAATGGAGCCATATGCGCGCGCACTCGTTCGGTACGTGTACGCCGGGGTCGCCGGACGTCAACGCGTTGAAGCATTCACGTTGGGTACTCGTCTCACCCGCGTTACTCGAGAGCTCGGCTCGCGTGATCCCGACAAAGCACTTCGCGCAGCAAGCGAACGCGTACAAGATTGGAGCGGTGGCACGCGCCTTGGCGAAACACTGCGTCTCTTCAACAATGAATGGGGAATCCGAGGCATGGCCCGCGGTGCGATTGTGATCATTTTGTCCGATGGCTGGGACCGCGGAGAGCCCGAATTACTCGCCGAACAAATGCAACGACTTCAACGCGCTGCATTTCGCCTCATTTGGGTGAATCCGCTGAAGGTCACACCCGGCTATGCGCCTCTGGCACGTGGAATGGCAGCCGCATTGCCCTATGTTGATGAATTCGTAGAGGGTCATTCACTTGATGCCCTCGAACAACTCACAAAGGTGATTAACCATGCGTGACTTACTTGATGACATTGATCGTTGGCAAAAGGCCGGCAAGCGCGTTGCTCTCGCTCGTGTTGTCGACATTGAGGGATCAGGACCCCGCGAAGCGGGCGCCGCTATGGCCGTGAACGAAGACGGTGAAGTGATTGGTTCCGTAAGTGGTGGATGCGTTGAAGGCGCGGTTGTGTCAGAAGCACTTGCAATTTTGAGTGGCGAGCAACCAAGTCGCATTGTCACATTTGGTTATTCAGACGACGAAGCATTTGCAGTTGGCCTCACCTGTGGTGGCATCATCCATTTGTTCATACAACCACTCACCTGGTGACACCATGAGCACGTATCAATCATTTTCCGAACGCGTTCGCAAAAACCTTCCTGTTGCGCTTGCAACAATCATTGACGGCCCAAGTGTCGGCCTCACATTGGCGGTGACCCCCGAGGGAATCTTGGAAGGATCACTAGGCAATGCAGACCTTGACCGCGTGGTGTCTCGTGATGCAATCGGCGAACTAGAAGCAGGTCGCACAATTGTGCGCAACTACGGTCCGGCCGGACAAACAACACCTGAAGATCTCGTTGACACGCCAACGTTGCGCATCTTTATCGAAAGTTTCTCACCTCCACCGCGTATGTGGATTTTTGGTGCAGTTGATTTCACCGCTGCACTTGCACGCGTTGCAAAAGTTTTGGGTTATCACGTCACTGTGTGCGATGCACGCGAAGTCTTCGCAACTCGTCGTCGCTTCCCAATGGCTGATGAAGTCAAAGTGATGTGGCCAACACCGGTGTTTGAAGCAGAGGGACATCTCCTCGGTGCACGTGATGCGGTGTGCATCCTCACTCATGATCCAAAATTTGATGTGCCCGCAATTCAAGGTGCACTAAACACCAGCGTTGGATACATCGGTGTCATGGGAAGTCGCAAGACTCACGCAAAGCGACTCGAGCGACTGGCTGAAGTCGGTATTAGTGACACAAAAGATTTGGCACGACTTCACTCACCTATCGGTCTTGACCTCGGTGGACGCACACCCGAAGAGACTGCGATCTCCATTGTGGGTGAAATTATCGCCACGCGCACAGGGCGTGCTGCAACATCTCTTAGTGCAACATCTGGTCCTATCCACGTCTGATGACAACACTGGCTGTGGTGCTTGCCGCTGGTGCGGGCGCTCGATTCGATGCACCCACGCACAAACTTCGCTCACTGGTTGACGGAGTCGCGATTGTCTCGCATGCAGTGAACAACGCTGTGCAATCTTGCATTGGCGACGTGGTCGTGATCACCGGAGCCGAACAACTTGATGATCTCGTGCGCGGGATCACCACCGTCCACAATGACGCGTGGCAGTCCGGCCAACGCAGTTCGGTGCTGTGTGCGATATCTGAGGCAGAACGCCGTGGCTGTGATGTTGTCGTGATCGCAGCTGGTGATCAGCCCTTTGTGAGCCCTGACGACTGGAAAGCCGTTGCACGCAACCCCAGCCCCATCGCCGTTGCCACATACGAGGGCCGTCGGGCGACGCCGGTACGACTGCACAAGAGCGTCTGGGACGAGTTTCGCTCACTTGATGGCGACCCTGACGCGGGCGCGCGATCTCTCATGCACCTGCGTCCCGAACTGGTTTCGGAAGTAGCCTGCAAGGGGTCTGGTGCAGACATTGATACAACGGAGGATCTGAAACGATGGACCTGAAGCACGAATTCACCGTGGAAAAGCCGATCGATGAGGCATGGAAGATCCTCACCAACGTCGAGCTCATTGCTCCATGCTTGCCAGGCGCCCAGCTTGAAGAAGTCGAGGGCGACACATACCGTGGCATGGTGAAAGTGAAAGTCGGCCCGATTGCTGCAGCATTTAAAGGTCAAGCAAGTTTCGTTGAACGCGACGATGCGAACTACCGCGCCGTGTTGAAGGGCGAGGGTCGCGACACTGGTGGCAAAGGAAACGCGTCCGCCAACATCACCGCCGCGATGACCGCTGTGTCTCCAACATCAACCAAGGTTGATGTCGCCACTGATCTCACAATTACCGGAAAAGTTGCACAGTTCGGACGTGGTGCGATGGCAGACATCAGCGACAAACTACTTGGCCAGTTTGTTGAGAACCTGAATGCATTGATCGCAGAACAGCCAGAAGTCGTTGCCGAGGCACCCGCTGCACCAACAGAAGGTGTGCGCAAGATTGAAGGACCAGAAGCACAGCCGCTCAACTTGGTTGGCGCCGCCGGTCTTCCCATCCTGAAGCGCGCTATTCCAGTTGTCGTCATCGTTGCAGTCGTCATCTGGCTGATTGCTCGATGAGCGTGCGGGCAAAGATGGCCCGTTCCAACAACCGTCACTCAACCGCTGATCACGCACGTGTGTGCGAATTGATTGGTCGTGAACCACGCGGCGATTACTCAATCGTTGTTCGAAACGCTTCCGGAGATCCTGTTGTGTTGCGCAATGCCCCATTGCTGTACGACGGCACACCAATGCCCACGTTGTATTGGCTCATCGGACCACATGAAGTGCGCGAAGTGAGCCGCATCGAAGCAGAAGGCGGCGTGAACGAAGTGGAAGCTTTGCTTGGTCTTGAACAGATCTCCGATGTTCACCGTCGTTACGCCGCCGAGCGTGATGCCGATGTTCCAGATGACCACGTGGGGCCTGCACCATTTGGTGGTGTCGGTGGCACACGTACTGGTGTCAAATGTTTGCATGCTCATTTGGCATGGTGGCTCGCCGGTGGTGACGACGCAATCGGAGAGTGGACCGCGAACCAACTGACCATGCGTGGTGTGACATTTACGGCGAGGGCAACATGAGCGCTCACGCAGTGGGAGTCATTGACATAGGTAGCAACACCACAAACCTATTGATTGTCGGACCAGACGGACAAGACATTGAGCGAGTGATCACCACCACTCGACTTGGTCGCGATGTCTTTTCCACCAAAACTCTTCATGAAAATGCGATCGAAAAAACAGTTGCTGTAGTTGTTGAATACGTGGAACGCTGTCGCTCACACGATATCGCAGACATTCGCATTGTGGGTACTGCAGCATGCCGCACGGCCACAAACATTGAACTCTTATCGAGCAAGATTCACCGCCTGACGCAGTGCAACCTGCGCGTTCTCTCTGGAGAAGAAGAAGCGCGGCTGTCTTTTGAAGGTGCACTTATTGGGTTGCCGCCACATGATGGTCTGTCCGTCGTTGTCGACATTGGAGGAGGATCCACCGAGTTCACCGTTGGCGTTCATGAGCCAGATCAGGCGGCAAGCATCAATCACGGTGCAGTGGTGATCACACAACGCGACTTCACAACCGACCCTCCCCCACCTGAAGAACTCACGAATGCAATCGGCGCTGTTGCAGATGATATCGAAGAGCTCACTCGCTCAATGCCTGCTCTTCTTGGGTCTCCACGTTTTATTGGTACAGCCGGAACATTTGTGACTGTCGCTGCAGTCGAACTTGGTCTCATGGAATTTGATGATGCCGCACTCCATGGAATGGCACTCACTCGCGAAGCAGCAGAGGACGTCTTTCGTACTCTCGCCACCGAAACGTTAGAAGAGCGCATTCATAATCCCGGCCTGCCGAAAGACCGAGCCGACATTATCGTTGCCGGATGTTGCATCGTTGTCGCGATCATGCGTCGTCTATACCTGTCGGAGATTGTTATCTCCACCCGCGGACTCATTGATGGTCTTGCGCGCCGTGACACAATAGATGTATGACGTCCACGCACCCGGGCTCATCCACCACAGTCGGACTGCGGTTATACGGAAAGCGTGTGGTGTTACGTCCCCTCGTTGCACAAGACTTTGCCGCCTGGAGTGAGGTGCGCAGGCGAAATGGTGAGTGGCTGACCCAATGGGAACCGCTTCGCCCCATTCATCATCCAGACCCTGCGAGTAGTCGAGACATCTTTGCGGCCCGTTGCGCGGCACGCGATCGCGAACGCCATGCCGGCACCAGTTATTCATTTGGCTTTTTTGTTGACGGTGCATTTGCAGGCGAAATCAATGTGAACAATGTGATGCGTGGTGCGTTACAAACCGGAACGATTGGTTATTGGATTGACCATGCGCGTGCAGGCAATGCCTACGTTGCAGAAGCGGTCGTGGTGTTAGCAAAATTTGCTTTCGAAGACTTACATCTCCATCGTTTGGAGGTGTGCATCATTCCCCGTAACCACAACAGCCTTCGAGTGATGCAGAAATTAGACATCAGAGAAGAAGGTGTTGCCCAGAGATTTCTCGAGATCAATGGCGTGTGGGAAGACCACGTGCGGTTTGGTATCACCCTCGAAGAGTGGGAGCAACGGCGCACCGAACTGTCCACTCAGTGGCTCCAGGCCTAACTCGCTGACTGATCTTTTGTTATCTGTATCGGATCAACTGGCGAGTTGATCCCAGATGCGCGCGCGATTCTGACGATTCACTTTGCGACGCTTCCAGTCCTTTGTCTTCCAGTGCTTGAACGGCTTACGACGATTCTTCTCCATCGCTCGTTGTGCATCTCGATGATGCACTGGCTTCCATCCAACACCTGGTTCCTCAATGTCTAATGGTTCGGTGCCGTGATCGACTGCTTCCACCACAAGATGTAACTGACTCTTGATGCGGTGACGCTCGTTGTGGGCGTGAGCTCGCAAGTCAGCTCGGGGCGGCGGTGCAACATCGTTGTTTCGATGGCGTGCACTCATGGCTCTCCCTTCCGGAGCCCGGTGCCGGACTCCTTGTTTGGGTCCTTTTGTGCACCGTACACCTATTTCTCGCGACATGCGAGCACACGATATGTAGACGAGAACTACGGAGATTTACTGCACGGTAAATGCATGCGTCATTGATTTTTCCGCATGTTTCGCGGTTACCTGCACTTTGCATGTACCGCGAGATTTCGCAACAAGACGCTGTGGATTGCGTTTCACCGCACACACATTTTTTGACGATGATGTAACCGAAATTTTTGGTTCTTCTTTTTGTTGAGTCGTCACTAGTAGCGGAACACGAGTGGATGTGCCAACACGTAGTGAGCGTAACTTCGGTGACAGCACACGCACAGAATCACGTGAACGTGCAACGTCAGTAGCCGTCCGTACTGACACTTGATATGCAACACCATTACGCAATCCGGTGACGGTTGCTTGTGTTGCACCTGGCCGCTTCATAATCGTCTTCACTAATTTTCCATTGTGATACACTGACACGGCAGTCTTTTTGAACACTGAGCCACCACTGCACGGACGATCCCACGACACCTTTAGCGCGCCATTGTGAGCGGTGATTACGAGACCATTTGCGCGACCCGGAGTAACTGTTCCTGAAATAGGGGCTGTATCTAGAAACAACATGCGATTGGGTGTGGTGGCATCAAGGCCGGTGATGAGATTGGGAGTCGCGCGCGCAACTACAGCATCGTGGATCTGTTGCGGACACAGATCGGGCTGTTGTTGGCCAAGCAATGCTGCGTACCCCGCCGCCAGCGGAGACGCCATCGAAGTGCCTTTCTCATTGTTGTACGCGGTTGGCGATGTATACCAAGCGCCGTCCACAGGTCGTTGATTACTACCACCGGGTGCGAACACGTCAACACACGGTCCGAAATTCGAAAATGAAGTGATCGCATCATCAACCGTGGTGGCACCAACAGTCAATGCAATGGGTTCATCGGCTGGCGAGATGCGACACGCATCAATTGGTTGCCCTGCACTGTTGCCATTGCCAGCAGCAACCACAACAACGACTCCATCTGCAACAAGATTGCGCACCGCTTTGTCCAACGGTCCACCATCGTCACCAAGATCAACACCGAGACTTAAATTCGCCACTGCCAACCGCCCGTTGGTGTGGTGCTCCACAATCCACTGAAGTCCTCTGACAACATCGGGCACTTCACCAAGTCCATTGCAATCAAGTACACGGACAGAAAACACTCGCGACCCTGGCGCAACACCCGTTGTGATTCCCGCCGCGAGACTTGAGACGTGGGTGCCGTGACCATCGCAATCGCTTCCGACTGGGTCAACCACTGATCCACTTGCAGTGCGCGCAATGTCTGTCCCGTACACCGCACGCCCACCAAATTGTTCGTGTGAATAATTGATGCCGGTATCAACAATGTAAATGTCAATCCCCGCGCCATTCAATGTGACAGAAGGTGTGGAGACGTTGTCCAACGGCAATGTCCGCTGATTAATGCGATCTAGATGCCACGTATCAGTGACGGTAGAAACACCAGACGTCGAAGTTGTGAGAGCGACATTTGAGACAATCAATCCAAGACCGATGGTGGCAACCGTTGTCCACCATCGTCGTGCATTCATGCACTCAAATCTACTTCTTAGAAATCTTTGCTTGCAGGGCAGCTAGTCGTTCTTTGAACCATGGTTGGCGAGTACTCCACACCTGTGGATCTAGCTCGCGCGCAACAGCATTCGGATGTGTTCGCACATCAGCCATGTCCGTGATTGTCTTCTTCGTGGCTTCGAGCAACTCGCGTGGCACGGATGCCGCCTGAGCAGCAAGTCGTTGTGCACTGCTCAACAACTGGTCATCGGGAACGCACTTCCAAATAAGACCCACACGTTCGGCTTCCTCGGCACTCAAGATCTCACCAAAGATCACTGTGGCAAATGCGGTCTGTGGTCCGGTGATGCGGCGAAGCATCCACGTGTGTCCACCACCTGGATGAATCCCGATGTTTAAAAAGCGTGTATCGAAACGTGCACGTTGTGCAGCGATGCGGACATCACATCCAAGAGCAAGGTTCATCCCTGCACCAACCGCAGCACCATTCACTGCAGCAAGTGTTGGTAGCGGACTACGTGCAATACGCAAGAAACCCTCGTACACCTTGCTGAGGCTCTCCCCTGTTGCTTCCGCAAGATTTCCGAGGTTTGCTCCCGCACAAAAAGCAGGACCCGCTCCGGTGACAACAACTGCTCCCACCGAACGATCTGCCTCGATCGCATCCATTGCGGCGATGATTTCGTCCACCATGGGCGAGGTCAGGGTATTGCGCTCTTCGGGGTTGTTCAGCGTCAGGGTGGCAACTCCATCACGGATTGATACTTCAACAAGGCTCATAGCACGCCAGTTTGACACACCAATGGGAGAAGCCATTTGTTTGTCGCCTACGGTGTGACGCATGAGTTCTGACGTTGTTTTGTACGAGGTGAGCGAACGCATCGCCACCATCACCTTGAATCGTCCCGATGCCCGTAACGCACTGAGCAGTGAGGTATTGCGTTTGCTCCCAGAGCGCATGCGCCAAGCTGAGGCAGACCCCGACGTTGATGTCATCATCCTCACGGGATCCGACCCCGCATTTTGTGCTGGCTTAGACCTCAAAGAACTCGGTAGCCAAGATGGGAAGCTCTTGAACACGGGTGCTGATGGTTCTGTGAATGCGGACGGAATTCGTGGACCATTCCCCAGGATCAGCAAACCTCTTATTGGTGCAGTTAATGGTGTTGCAGTGACTGGTGGCATCGAATTGGCGTTGAATTGCGACTTTTTGATCGCATCGGAACACGCGAAGTTTGGCGACACACATTCCCGTGTTGGTGTGATGCCTGGTTGGGGTTTGTCAGTGTTGTTGCCCCAAGCAGTCGGAGTACGCCGAGCACGTGAGATGAGTTTCACCGGCAACTTCATGGATGCCGAAGAGGCACTCGCGTTTCGTTTGGTCAACCATGTGGTACCACACGATCAACTAATTCCATTCACCCGCAAGATTGCACTCGACATCATCGGCAACGTGCAAGAAGGCGTGCGCGAATTGCGCAGTACATACGCATTGAACTCTTCTGAAGTCGAGAATTGGGAAAATGAAGCGGCAAGCAGTCGCGAGTGGAAGAAGCGCAATTTTGATCCCGAATTAGTGGCCCAACGTCGCGCAAAGATCATGGAGCGCGGACGTCAGCAATAACTGATTCGTCAGGCGCGCGACCAATATTGGATCGCTCTTTACTTCACTGTTTACTTCGCTCTTTACTTGCGCAGTTCAGCTACTGCACACAAGTCAATGCCACCGCGAGGACGCTGTGTCAACGTCACCTTTACCCACTTGGGCGATGCGGTAGTCATCACTTCGTGCGCAATCTCGCCAGACAACGCTTCGGCAAACACCGCCATGTCGCGAAAACGCCACAGATACAACTTCAAAGACTTTGATTCAATGCACCACTGATCAGGTTCAAACTCGATCACCAGGTGTGAAATGTCGGGCTGTTTTGTCACTGGACACATTGATGACAACTCATCAGTGGTGAAACGCACCGTGGTCACATTTTTCGGAGCGGGAAACACCTCAACATGATCAATGGGGTGACGAACGGTCTGGCCGAGAATTGTGAGATTGTGTTCCGAACTCATGGACAACAGCGTACTTGCGCACAACTATTCAGAAACTGAATTCCACCGAATGATGACGTGTTAACGAAGTTCTGTGGGAAGAAGATCAATAAGTGACACTTCTGGGCGAGGCCCAACGTGTGAAATCACCTCGGCGGCAGCGATAGCGCCTATTTGTGCGCAATGTGTGAGGTCAAAGCCACGCGTGTAACCACGCAAAAATCCAGCCGCAAACAAGTCTCCTGCTCCCGTTGTGTCAACGACGCGCGTCACTTTCTTTGCGGGAACCGCGTGAACATCGATCGGAGTCACAATGACTGAACCCTTTTCACTACGTGTCACACACGCAATGTGGCATTCCTTGCGAAGTTGAGCAACCGCGACGTCAAAATCATCGGTCTGATACAACGACAACAACTCATCTTCATTGGCAAACAACAGATCAATCTCATCGCGAACAAGTGATCGGAAATCATCACGATGGCGATCAACGCAGAAACTGTCCGACAGTGTCAGTGAAACAACTCGCCCTTTTGAATGTGCACGTTCGGCGGCTTTGCGAAAAGCATTCTTGGCCTCATCACGATCAAAGAGATATCCCTCCATGTACAACACTGCGGCGGTCTCCACTAGCTCGGCATCAACGTCATCAAAGGCGAGATAAGTGGACACTCCGAGGAATGTGTTCATGGTGCGCTCGGCATCAGGTGTCACCGCGATAATGCAACGACCCGTTGGTATGTCAACACTGGGGCCTCCACTGCGAAATTCCACTCCAAGACGTTCAAGATCGTTATTGAACACACGACCGAGGTCGTCATCTGACACCTTGCCAATGAACGCAACGTCGGCACCAAGCGACGCGAGTCCGGCGATGGTGTTGGCAGCAGAACCTCCGCTTGTCTGCACACCGTGTCGACCGATGGCCTCATACAGGGTCACCGCACGGTCCGTGTCAATGAGCGCCATGGACCCTTTCACAAGTTTCTGCTCATGGAGGAAATCGTTTTCCACTTGAGCAATGATGTCGACAAGGGCGTTGCCGATGCCCACAACGTCATACAAAATGCCCTCGGTGTTTTCGAGTCCAGGAACAGAGGCTGTGAAAGGTGTTGTACGAACCACGATTATCCACCGTAGTACCCATGCACATGCAGCAGTAACCTTCGCAACGTGTCGCATCTCAATAATCCATATCGACTCCCACGCATCGTCTTGCCACGTCGCTACGACGTGACGCTTGACCCCAACCTCGGCGCCGCCACATTCACCGGATCAGTCCTCATTGAGGCTGACGTCACGAGTGCCACCGATGAAATCGTGATGAACGCCAAGGAACTGAAAGTGCAAACAGTGCGCGTGAATGGTGTCGACTCTTCTTTCGCTGTACATGAAGAAACCGAGCGCTTGGTGATTTCTTCCTCTGTGACACCGGGATCGTGTTCCATCGCTGTCGAATTCACTGGTGTCTTAAATGACAAATTACGTGGCTTTTATCGTTCTACTTTCACAGACGAATCTGGAGTGGAGCACGTTATTGCGACAACACAAATGCAATCAACCGATTGTCGACGTGCGTTCCCATGTTTTGATGAACCAGATATGAAAGCAGTGTTCGGTATTCGTCTCATCGTTGATCCCGCGCTGATGGCTATTTCAAATGGTCCCGAGATTGCGCGCGACACAACTGATGATGGACGTATACGCGTCACTTTTGCAGACACCATGGTGATGTCGACATACCTCGTTGCGTTTGTTGTTGGCCCCCTCGAGGCCACCGAACCAGTCGATGTAAACGGCGTTCCGGTACGCGTTGTACACATTCCTGGTAAGGCCCATCTCACTGAGTTCGGTCTGGGCGTTGCCGCGTATTCGTTGGATTGGTTCCAGACCTATTACGGCATTGCATATCCGAGTGAAAAGGTTGACCTCATTGCACTGCCAGACTTTGCCGCTGGTGCAATGGAAAACCTTGGATGTATCACATTCCGCGAAGTATTGCTGCTCGTACACCCCGCCACGTCCACGCAAGTTGAACAGCAATTGGTTGCAGATGTTGTGGCTCACGAACTTGCCCACATGTGGTTTGGCGACTTAGTCACCATGCGTTGGTGGAATGGCATTTGGCTAAATGAAGCCTTCGCAACATTCATGGAAATCGCCGCCTGTGATGCATTCGCGCCGCACTGGCAACGCTGGACCACGTTTGGTCTCGAACGAAGTGTGGCATTCGAAACAGACTCGCTCCATTCGACTCGTGCGGTGGAGTTTGAAGTGAACTCGCCTAATGACAGCGAGGGAATGTTTGACGTTCTCACGTACCAAAAAGGTGGCGCCCTCTTACGCATGCTCGAGCAGTACCTCGGGCCCGAGCGTTTCCGCGCCGGTGTGAGCGCATATCTCAAGCGCCACAGTTATGCAAACACTGAAACAAACGATCTCTGGGACGCAATTGAAGACACCGTGAATTCTGACGGTGGCAACAGTGTTCCTGTGAGACGCCTCATGGATAGTTGGATCTGGCAGCCGGGTTACCCACTTATCAGCGCTGTCCAAGACGGTTCCGAAGTCGTGCTCACGCAACGTCGTTTCCTTTTTGATGGTGCTTCTGATCCCACACAATGGGTAGTGCCTATTCATATCGCAATTGACGGAGTGGAACACAAAGTGCTCCTTGATTCCTCTTCAACCCGTATTGCATTGCCACAACCCGATGCCGTTGTCGTCGTGAATGGTGGAGGACACGGCTTCTACCGTGTCTCGTATTCCCCGGATCTTTTGCAGCGCATCACAGGAGATGCACTGCGGGAACGAAATGTGCTTGAGCGCTACAACTTGGTTGATGATGCATGGAATGCGGTGGTCGCTGGCGCACTGCCCGCAACAGACTTCTTAACTTTTGCAGAAGGCTTTGCCGACGAGCGCGATCTCGCTGTGTGGCAAGCACTCACCATCGGACTGCGCGGTCTTTCTCGCCTTGTTGAAGGTGATGCTCTTGAGGCAATGCGCGCACGCGTAAGTTCACTTGTTGCACCGGCGCTTGCCGACCTCACCTGGGAGCCGCGTACTGGCGAAGACGACCTCACATCCAAATTGCGGGGCTTGCTGGTGGGCGCACTTGCAGTCCTTGGCAACGACGCCGATACACAACAACGGTGTCGCGACATCTTTTCTCGTGCTGACAGTGATGAAATCCACCCCGAACTTGTTGCAGCCGCGACCTCTGTTGTCGCATCAACTGGCGACTCGACAGACTATGAATTCTTCATTGATCGCGTAAAGAACCCACGCACACCACAAGAACAAATTCGAATGCTCTATGCATTGGCAGATTTTGATGATCCAGCACTCATGAAACGCACGTGCGATTTCGCATTCTCCCCCGATGTGAAGACTCAGAACGCTCCGTTTCTGTTAAACCGATGCATCGCAAATCGCAATCACGGAGAAGTTGCGTGGTCAGCCGTTCGTGACAACTGGCGTCAGGCAAACGAGAAATTCCCCGTCAACACAATCGTGCGCATGGTGGATTCGGTGAAGACTTTGACATCGGATACTGCAGCGTCAGAAGTACCCGCGTTCTTTACACAAAATCCCATCCCACAGGCGGTGAAGGTTCTTGAACAGATTCTTGAACGCCAGCGGGTCAACGTTGCATTACGACACAGAGAAACTCAGCGGTTGTCGCAGTTGTTGCTGTCCTAGTCACACTTGTTGCTGTCATAGACAACACAGCCACTTTGGTGGAGCTGAGGGGAATTGAACCCCTGACCTCTACATTGCGAACGTAGCGCTCTGCCAACTGAGCTACAGCCCCAAAGTGTGACGTCAAGTGTATGAGGGCTTAGGCGGCGCGACGGTAGTAATACGCGCGACGCATGTACTCCTGTTGACGCAACTGCACCAACATGTAGCAATAGCCCATCAACACGATCACTGCCACTGCAAACAACACAATCATCAACGTGCTACCGGTGGTCAGCGACAAAAACAGTGTCACCGCATTGAGAGCAAGAAGAGCAAACAGTGCGTTCGTGCGACGACGACGCAACACTTCGCGTGGCGACAAGAACACTTCTTCGCGCGCATAGTGAGAACGGGTGAGATCTTGGTGATGTGCGCGGCGGTGACGACCTGTTGCGTCTGACTCATGCATCGCAGTCACCGAATTGTCGGCGTAGTACGGGTCACGCTGTGGTTCGCCATAGTAACGATCATCCATGTAGCGAGCAGGCGCCTGGCGACGCACTGGTTGCACGCGTGGAGCCGACACCAGGGGGCGAGACATTGCCCGCATCGGAGCTTGGGCGCGAGGGCCCTGGGTGCGTTGAAGGGTGTTGAGTTGACGACGGAAATCAGACACCGACGACGAAGAACCAACATCAAAGCGGGCGCGCAACAACGGCGGCAATAACACTGCCAGCCATGCGGCTCCCACAAGAAGGAGGATCAACTTGCTCATCTATCAGTCCCACCATGAACTGGGTCGCACCACTTGGTGATACGACGCACCGACTTGTCTACGGGGCCATAACCCGTGGCTTCTATTGGCGATAGAGCCACTGCCCAAAAGGCACTCGTCTAATTCTACGGAAGTCGGTTTCGAAAAGGCCACGATAGACGCCCCCAAATCACAGGAGATGTGGACCCAAATGTGGCTTTCGGGGCAAAAATCATGCAATTTTGCCCACTTTCTCGACCGTGAGACAGATGTCTCAACATGTGCAGCCTCATCTACTCGAGGTCAGGTACGTCGATACGCGCCCGAGCGTCCCCCGTCTTTTTCCCATAGAGCAAGGTCACTGATCGTCATGTTCTTGTCGGCGCTCTTGCACATGTCATAGATCGTGAGCGCAGCCACCGAACAGGCAGTCAGTGCTTCCATCTCTACTCCGGTGCGCTCGACGGTGGCCACTGTGGCGGTGATGTCGATGCCATCGGTGCCGATCTCAAAATCAACAGTCACCGACGACAGCATGAGTGGATGGCACAGTGGGATGAGATCGCTTGTCTTTTTCGCGGCCTGAATGCCGGCAACACGCGCCACGCCGATGACATCACCTTTTTTCATGCCACCCTCACGAATGGCAGTGGCGGTGGCGGTGTTCATTGACACGCGACAACGCGCGACGGCGCGTCGACTGGTGACGTCCTTGTTCCCCACATCGACCATGTGAGCATTGCCCTCAGATGTGAGGTGAGTGAATGTTGGCTCGGACACGCAGGTCAGCGTAGCCAGTCCAACATCACACTGATATCAAATCGCTACTTCAACTTGAGGAAGAGTTTCTCGACTTCTTCCATCGTGAAGCCTTCTTTCCCGGCCTTTTTCGGGTCTTGCAGACAACGCTGCATTCCCGATGACAACAATTTGAAACCCACTTGATCAAGCGCGGTACTCGCTGCCGATAACTGGGTGATCACTTCACGACATTCACGACCTTCTTCGATCATTGTGCGAATTGCGCGCACCTGACCTTCGATCCGCGAAAGACGTGTCGTCAAGTTTTTGGTCAGCTCTGGCTCTAGATCCATGGTTGTGAGTGTAGCAGGAATACCCTTTGGGGTATCCAAAATTCTATGTATACTCACTGACATGAGCATGATCTTTGAACAGTTCTATTTGGATTGTCTCTCTCAGGCCTCGTACCTCATCGGCGATACGTCAACTGGTCGCGGCGTGGTCGTTGACCCCACCCGCGATGTGCAGCAGTACCTGGACAGCGCTGCGCAGCATGGTCTCACGATCGAATTAGTGCTCGAGACTCACTTCCATGCCGACTTCTTGTCTGGCCATCTCGAGTTAGCAAATGCGACGGGCGGCAAGGTCGCGTTTGGCTCTGTCGCCCAACCCGAGTTCCCCGCACGATTGTTTGACGATGGCGAGCGGTACTCACTGGGAAATGTGACCCTCGAAATTCGCCACACTCCAGGTCACACACCAGAGTCAATCTCAATTGTTGTGTTCGAAACTTCTGATGCCACAAACCCATACGGCGTCCTTACCGGCGACACGATGTTTATTGGTGATGTGGGACGTCCCGACCTCTTGGTGTCGGTCGGACGAACAGCTGATGAGTTGGGCAAAGATCTCTACTCCTCACTTCGCAATAAGTTGCTCACCTTGCCAGACGAGACACGGGTCTTCCCCGCTCATGGCGCTGGTTCAGCGTGTGGCAAGAACTTGTCGACAGAGACTCAGTCAACAATCGGCGAGCAGCGTCGCGACAACTACGCGTTGCAATTCAATGATGTCGATTCATTCGTCGCAGCAGTGACAGAAGGTCAGCCTTTTGCCCCTGGGTACTTCGCATATGACGCAAAGCGCAATCAGGAGGCGCGCGATTTGCTTGATGAACACACGCCACCAACACAGATGAGCATCCCTGACGCATTGGCCGCACGCGGTCGTGGTGTTCAACTTGTTGATACTCGTGACTCACAGTTTTTTGCCACCGGACATGTGCGTGGATCAGTCAACGTTGGCTTGCAGGGTCGTTATGCCGAATACGCAGGTTCTGTCATCCGACCCGACGACGAAATCATCCTCGTCACCGAGCCTGGTTACGAACTTGAGGCCAAGATTCGCCTTGCCCGAATCGCCTATGACCACGTTGTTGGTTGGGCATCAGTTGACGAGTTGATTGATCACCCCGAACTTGTCGATAAAGCCTCACGCCTTACCCCACGACAATTTGCCGATCGAACAAGTTCCATCACCAATCTTCAAGTTGTTGATGTTCGCGGAGAAGGCGAATACAAAATCAACCACTATGGCGGCGCAACAAATATTCCTGTTGCTCAATTGAATGCGCGTATGTCAGAACTAGACCCATCACGTCCGACAATTGTGTACTGCGCCGGTGGCTACCGATCTTCAATTGCTGCGAGCGTTTTACGTTCAGCAGGTTTCGCTGATGTGTCCGATGTGCTCGGTGGCTTTGAAGCGATGATTCAATCGCAAAATTAAACAACTCGGTAACTACGCGTCACGACGATACGGAAATTGCGGCGGGCGTTTATTGAGAAACGCGTCTACACCTTCTTTGTCCTCACCAACACGGTCGACAATGTCTGCCCAGTGCTGTGACAACTCTGATGACACATCTCCTGTTGCGATGATCTCTTTCACCATTTCTTTGGTTGCCACTTGAGTGAGATGCGAACGCTCCGTCGCCATCACGTGTACCAGTTGTTCTACCCGCGTCTCCAAATCATTTGGCTGCACCAGTTCGTCAATCAGTCCGATGCGAAGAGCACGAGGTGCGTCAATTAATTCACCAGAAAACAGCAGACGTTTTGTTGCGGTGGGCCCGATGATCTCAACGGCTCGTCGCAATGCATAGGTCGGATAAAT